>Ga0070746_10001563_pt1 | contig 13637 bp, 16 predicted proteins | sample VirMetDEL_Mar_21_FD_77016 | JGI IMG/M metagenome (GOLD analysis project Ga0070746, IMG submission 77016) | Aqueous microbial communities from the Delaware River and Bay under freshwater to marine salinity gradient to study organic matter... | ecosystem: Environmental > Aquatic > Marine >... | reverse complement strand
GGCACATACGGGAGTTCTTTTGTTGGCGGTCAGACATACAGCGCGTCAACAGACTTTGAGGTATTCTGATGGGCTTGGTGCAGCTTCCAGAGTTTCGAATGAGTTCTGATGAGCAGATTGTGCCTCTACGCTATGAGCATCTGGCGAGAATACGCCTGACGGGAGATAGCGAGGAGTACGCCAAGCATATTCCAAACTACGTAGAATATATTTGGGATAATTCTCAGGACGGATTAAGTTGGGCTGCGATTTGTCGTGGCAAAGTCTTTCTTGCTTTTGGCATACGGTATATCTGGAATGGCCTGGCAGAAATGTGGCTTATTCCCAGCAAGGATATTAACGATCATGCGATATCACTTGTGCGTGGCGCTAAGGCCGTAACCGATACCGCTTTGCGAGATTATGGGGTTAGAAGGCTGCAAATTTGCGTAAAAGTGGAAAATGATACCGCATTTAAGTTTGCCAAAGCACTACGTTTTGAGGTAGAAAGTGTTATGAGAAAGTTTGGTCCGGAAGGGGCCGACTACTACATGATGACGAGGTTTTAATATGGCGGGATTAATTCGTGGCCCTAGACCGCGCGGTCCAAGTGCGGAAGAACAGGCGGCTCGTGCTAGAGCAGAAGAACGAGCATCAGCGGAAGAAACTACAGCAATGCAAGCTGCAATGGGTCGTCGCCGGTTGCGCCGTACTGGTGGCATGAGATTATTGTTTTCTCCAATCCGTCAAATGATGCAAACCAAATTAGGAGGTGGCGAATGACACAGATCAAATCAGATCCTAGAGTTCACAATCGGCCAAAGCCGGTAAAGGTTGAGGAAAAAGCTGATGCCAAAGAAGCTGCACCAAAGGCTGCTCCTAAGCGCAGAGCGTCTAAATCTAAAGGGTAAGCGCAAGCAAGCCTATGTGTTCGGTACGATGCAACGTATCGAGAAACAGGAAAAAGCTAAGAAGAAAGGTAAATAGATGGCTGTTTTACCAAAGGATACTGGTTTAGTAACCGCAAGTCTGACTGCTCAAAATACTTTCACAGATTGGATTTACTCCACTAAAGAGTTCAACTTTTCCATTTCTGGTACATTTGTGGGTACGGTTACGGTGCAACGGGCATTTGATACCTCTGATCCAGACAATGATGCGCGTGATGTTGATACATTTACTGCTCCGACTGAAACTTATGGTTTTGAGCCTTCTGGCATTGCACTGTATCGTGCTGGCTTTAAAACTGGTGAATTTACAAGCGGAACGGCAAATATTCGCATTGGCCGGTAGGAGGCCAGCATGGTTGCTAAAAGGTTTCAAAATCCCAAGGGCGGCTTGAATGAAGCTGGTCGTAGGCACTTTGAGGCAAAAGAAGGTGGCAATCTAAAGGCTCCGCTCAAGACAGGTACAAATCCCAGACGTGTTAGTTTTGCTGCGCGTTTTGCTGGTATGAAAGGCCCGATGAAAGATGAAAAGGGTGAGCCTACTCGCAAGGCTTTGGCTCTCAAGGCATGGGGTTTTGGATCTGTTGAGGCGGCTCGCAACTTTGCCCAGCGTCACAAAAAAGGATAATTAAATGGCTCGGCTGAATGTAAAAGATATTATTGAACGTGAGGCCAAAGCTCAGGCTCGCAAGGACGAATGGCGCTCGATCTATGAAGATTGCTATGAGTTTGCTCTGCCACAGAGAAACCTTTACTCAGGCTATTATGAGGGCGGTGTGGCTGGCAAAGGCAAGATGTCTAGGGTCTTTGACTCCACAGCTATTCACGCCACCCAGCGCTTTGCTAATCGCATTCAAGCTGGCTTGTTTCCCCCACAAAAGGAATGGTGTCGCTTAGAGGCTGGCACCGGCATCCCAGAGCAGCAACAACCACAGGCTCAGGCTGCTCTGGATGCTTATACTACCCGCATGTTTGAGATTATGCGCCAGACGAACTTTGATTTGGCTATGGGTGAGTTCTTGCTGGATCTTTGTGTGGGTACTGCCGTGATGATGGTAACGCCTGGTGATGAGGTTACACCTATCCGGTTTACGCCTATTCCACAATATCTTGTTGCTATTGAGGAAGGCACATTCGGCAATGTTGATAATGTGTATCGTAAGCTGCGCATGAAGGCTGAAACGATACCACAAGAGTTTCCTGATGCTGAAATAACTCAAGAATTATCTGATGCGATAACACAATCTCCATCCAAAGAAATAGATTTGATGGATGCGATTATTTACGACTATGAGCGTGGTGTTTATTGCTATCATGTTATTTGGCCTTCCAAGCAGCAAGAGCTTGTCTATCGCACAATGAAATCATCTCCATTCATTGTTGCTCGATATATGAAGGTTGCTGGTGAGATCTATGGCCGTGGTCCTCTGGTTACAGCCATTTCCGATATCAAAACACTCAATAAGACTGTTGAATTGGTTCTGAAGAATGCTTCTCTTGCTATTGCCGGTGTATATACGGCGGCAGATGATGGCGTTCTAAACCCGCAAAATATTAAGATACAGCCTGGATCGGTCATCGGTGTTGCTCGAAACGGTGGTCCTCAAGGCGCGTCACTGGCCCCCCTCCCTAGGGCCGGTGACTTTAATGTCAGCCAGATCGTAATGAATGATCTGCGTATGAACGTGAAAAAGATCCTGATGGATGATACGTTGCCGCCTGACAATATGTCTGCTCGGTCAGCAACAGAGATTGCGGAAAGATCGCGCGAGCTTGCGACCAATCTGGGATCTGCCTTTGGTCGATTGATAGATGAAACAATGGTGCCGATTGTATCGCGTATTTTGTTCATCATGGATCAGCAAGGCTTCATTGATCTGCCTCTAAAGGTAAACGGTGTTGAGGTTAAGGTTACACCGGTTGCGCCTTTGGCTCAGGCTCAGAAGTTGCAAGAGGTAAACGATATTGTGCAGTTTATGCAGATTGCGAATGCTCTTGGCCCACAAGGTCAAGCGGCTCTGTCTATCCCGCGCATAACACAATTCATCGCTGAGAAGATGAACATAAATCAAGAACTGCTTACCACACCGGAAGAGCAGCAAATGATGATGGAACAGATGCAGCAAGCAATGATGGCACAACAAGGACCACCGGCTGCAACTGATGGTGGGGCTACAATGGAGGCAATGCAATGAGTTCACCCGAAGGCTGGGAGGGGTTGACCCAAGCCGTGAGTGAAGCGCCAAGAGCCGACGATATGGATATTCTATATGGTAAGGTTTTCAAGAGTTCTGAGGGGCAAAGGGTGTTAAGTCACTTGCGCAGTATTACGATTGAACAACCATCTTGGCATCCAGGAGAGGACGCAAGTTTCGGCTATGCCAGAACAGGAATGGCTGAGATTGTGCGAATGATTGAGAAAAGAATAGAAAGGTCAAACAATGGCTGAAGAAGCGGCAGTAATGGAAGCGGACACAGACGCTCCAATGATTAACGTATCGGAACCGGAGGCAACTCAGGAGGAAGCGCCTATTCCGGTTCACGAGCAACCAAAAGAAGAAATGCAATCATCTGATGATGATGGGCCATTAGAGCGCCCTGATTATTATCCTGCAAAATTCTGGGACGATGATGGTCCTGATGTTGAGAAGTTGGCAAAAAGCTATGCAGAATTGGAAAAAAAGTTTAAGGCGGGAAAACATAAAGCACCGGAGCAGTATGATATATCTGCACTTGCGGATCAAGGTTTGGACGCTGATGATCCGACTGTCGCCGTATATCAGGATTGGGCTAAGGAAAACGGGATTAGCCAGGATGCTTTCGAGGATCTCGCTGGTCGTGTCTTGGCCCTTTCAAAAGATGAACAGGAAAGTATTGAATATGATCGCCGCGCTGAGATGGAGAAGCTAGGCTCCAACGCATCTGAGAAGATCCAGATGACTGAGCGTATCTTGATGAAGGCTCCGCTTAACAATTCTGAGCGTGAAGCGATAGCATATTCCTTGAACAATGCTGATGCTATCAATGCGTTCTTGAAATATCATCAGGCCATTACGAATGAGAACATTCCAATCAAGCCGGTGATTGAGCAACAAGAGATGACAAGAGAGGATCTTGATGTTGCTATTGCAGATCCGCGTTGGAAAACTGATGCGGCTTGGCGCACCAAAATAGAGCGTCAATGGTTCCAATCCCAGCAAAGAGCTTAAACTCTTGCAATAAATATCGCTTGCGTGTATTTTGGTCTTGACGGCTAACCGCGCACCGGCCCGTTGAATGTAGTAATCTACTGGTTGGCGCGGCCATAACGCGCAAGCGACCGCCCGATCTCGGATAACGGAAGCGTTTTGTTGAAACCTATTAGGAGGTATCTGCAATGGCGCAGAACGTCACCACGGCGTTTGTTGATCTTTTCGACTCTGAGGTCAAACAAGCGTACCAAGCCGAATCGCTGCTTCGCGGCACGATGCGGACACGTACCGGAGTTGCCGGTAACACTGTTAAATTCCCAACAATCGGAAAAGGTGTTGCTACACTTCGCGTTCCACAAACAGACGTCACACCACTGAACGTGACTTATGGTCAAGTAACTGCGACGATGGAAGATTACATCGCAGCGGAATACTCAGACATCTTCCAGCAGTCTCACATCAACTTTGATGAGCGTTCTGAACTGGTTCAAGTTGTATCTAAGTCTATTGCTCGTCGCATGGACCAGATCATGATTGATGCTCTGAATGCTGCCACTGGCACATCAACTGTTGCAACAACTGTTGGACCAGGTGGTAACACTGACATGAACATTGAGAAGCTACGCGCAACAGCAAAAGCTCTTAACGAGAAAAACGTGCCTTCTGAGGGCCGTTATTTGCTGATGCACGCAACACAGCTTGACTCATTGCTCGGTGAGACTGAAGTAACTAGCCAAGACTTTGCTTCTGTAAAAGCTCTTGTACAGGGTGAAATCAATACGTTCATGGGCTTTAACATTTTGACAATGGGTGATCGTGATGAGGGTGGTATTCCTAAGCCTTCAACTCGTACCTGTTTTGCCTGGCACAAAGATTCAATGGGCTATGCTGAGTCAATGTCGCAGAAAACCGAAGTAAACTATGTCCCAGAAAAGACATCTTACTTGGTTAGCTCGATGTTCTCCGCCGGTTCCGTTGCAATCGACGGTGAGGGCATTGTCAAAATTTCTTGTACCGAAGCGTAAGGAGGTTAGACAATGGCATTCGCACAAGCAAACTGGTCAACTGTTGGTGCTTCTAAAAGCGGTAACTCTCCAGCAATTTATAGCTATAAATCTGCTGCTGACAACAAAGCAGCTATTGCTGCGTCTGGTTACTTTAATACAGTTGAGGCTCTTATCACTACTGGTGATTGGATCTACACATATGGAAGTGATGGCGGTCAAACGCTCGTCGCAACCAATACTGCTGGTGTTATTACAACGACAGCTATCTAAAGGTTGGGGGCTTCGGCCCCCTTCCCCACTAACAGGAGGGCAACATGGCCGCTGGTGATACCGCATTATCGATCTGCTCAGATGCTTTGATCCTGTTGGGGGCAGCGCCCCTTTCATCGTTTACAGAGGGCAGTGATGCAGCACAGGCTTGCGATAGACTATACCCAGATGTACGCGATACGCTTTTATCAAACTATCTCTGGAGTTGGAGCGTAAAGAAAGAGCAGCTTGGTCGCTTGTCTACTACGCCGGTGGATGAGTGGAAGTATGCTTATCAGCTTCCTGGCGATATGCTCTCCGGTGTTATTGCTCTATTCAGAAGCTCTGGTCTTGGCCAGCTTCCGGTTCGTTATGGCTGGGAGATTTATGGCGATCAGGTCTACACCAACTTTGAGCAAGTATTTATTGATTACCAAGGCTCAATAGCAGAAAGCAAAATGCCGAATTACTTTGTGCGTTTGCTTCGTACTGCATTGGCCTCTGAGCTTGCCTTTGTGATTACAGATCAAATATCCAAGGCAGATTATTTCCGCGCTCTGGCGTATGGGTCACCGGCTGATAGTGGCCGTGGCGGGATGATGCGTGAGGCAATGAATGTTGATAGTCGTGGTAAGCCGCCACAAGTTATCGAGGATTATTCACTTATTGATGTAAGGTACTAAAATGCGGATTATCCAGTTCCAAACCAATTTCTCGGTTGGCGAGCTTGATCCTCTTATTCGCGCTCGTACTGATTTGCAGCAATATCAGAATGCTTTGGAAGAAGCGACGAATGTTATCATTCAGCCTCAAGGTGGTTTTAAGCGCCGTGATGGGCTTCAGTTCATCCATGACTTTGGAGGTACATTCACAGACTTCAAGGTTATTCCGTTTGAGTTTAGCGTAACGGATAGCTATCTGTTGGTGTTTGTTAATCAGCGCATCTATGTGTTCAAGGCCGGTGTTCTGCAAACAAATATAAATGGATCTGGCAATGATTATATCACGGCTACAGATATAACAACCGCCATGCTTGATGAGATCAACTACACACAAGCTGTTGATACTCTCATTCTTTGCCACGAAGATCTACAAACTAAACGATTGGTGAGAAACAGCGATACATCATGGACGCTGGAAAATTTGCCGCTGACTAATGTGCCGCAATATGCTTATGTGTTTGATACGCATCAGCCGACTTTTACAATTACACCAAGCGCGACTACGGGCAATATTACAATTACTGCATCTTCAGTAACAAGTGATACCGGTTCGGCACAAGCTGGTGGGGCTGATACGATTACACTGAAGGCTGCATCTCCTTACGCTGATGATCAGCCAAATGGGATGTTCATAACTTTAACATCTGGCACCGGCTCTGGTCAAACGCGCCATGTTGAAGATTATGTTGCTTCCACAAAGGTTCTTACTGTTTCTCCTGCATGGGATACGCAACCAGATGCCACAACTAACTATAAGGTTGAGGCATTTGCTCCCAGTGCTGTTGGCGAATATGCTCAAGTTCTTAGTACGTTTGGCCGTGCGCGATATGTTGAATATGTTTCTGCCACAGTAATGAGGGCTGTTGTTGAGGTCAACTTCTTCGACACAAGCGGTATCACATCTGGCAACTGGGAAAGCGAGCATGGCTATGAGAATGTATGGTCTACCACTCGCGGATGGCCCAAGTCTGCTGCATTCCATGAAGGCCGGTTGTATTTTGGTGGCTCTAAGTCCAGACCGAATACAATATGGGGTTCTGGCGTTATCAACTACTTTGACTTTAATCCTGGCACTGGCCTTGATGATGAGGCTGTAGAGGCAACGATTAACACAAATCAGCTAAACACGATTGTTAATCTCTTCTCAGGCAATGACTTCCGGATCTTCACAACCGGCGGTGAGTTTGTTGTTCTTCAGACGGGTGACAATCCTATTACGCCCTCATCATTCTTTGTGCGGCCACAAACAAGATTGGGTGCAAGGGCTGGTATTCCGATTGAAGATCTTAATGGTGCGTCTGTCTTTATTCAGCGTCAAGGTAAGTCCATCAATGCGTTCCAGTTTGGCGATACAACTGCATCATATCAGGTGCAGAATATCTCTGCTCTTAGCTCTCACTTGCTGAAAAATCCTGTTGATATGGCTGCGCGTCGAGCGGCGTCTACGGACGAATCAGATCGTTTATTTGTGGTAAATGGTACAGATGGATCTATGGCGGTGTATTCTATTCTGGTTGGACAGAATGTGATTGCGCCCAGCCGGTTTACCACTGATGGCGAGTTTATTGCTATCGGCGTGGAAGTCGCTGACGTTTATGTAATCGTAAAGCGTACCATCAATGGTTCTGATAAATATATGCTGGAGAAGTTTAATCCGGATTTGACGCTGGATAGCGCCAAGAGCGGCGGTGCTGCTGCCTCAGTGAACATGAACCAGCTACAAGGTGAGACAGTATCAATCATTCGTGATGGCGTTATTGAGCCTTCTCAGGTTGTGCCAGCATCGCCTTACACGATTACTTTTGCAACAGCGGCAACGACGAGTTATCAGGTGGGCTTGGACTACACGGTAACGGCTCGCACCATGCCAGCGGAACCGGTGCTATCTTCTGGCTCTGTGCAAGGATTTAAGAAGCGCATCATACAGGTTGATGCTATCATTAACGATACGCAAGACATGACTATCAACGGCAAGCAGGTTTCCTTTAGGAACTTTGGCGAGGATGTATTGGATACGGCAGTACAGCCGTTTACCGGCATTAAAACTGCGCATGGTTTGTTGGGATATAGTGGCACTGGACAAATAACGATAAGCCAATCTGTGCCGTTGGCCATGACTGTTCTTGGTCTTGAATATCGTTTAAGTGTGGGGAATTGATATGGCTGTTTTAGCTCCGATAGCTGCTGCGGCAACACCGATTATAACATCTGCTGGATTTCAAGCTGCTGCGGCTGGTGTTTCTGCACTTGGAACGATTGCTGCTGGTGCTGCCCAGCGCCAACAATATGAGGCACAAGCAAGACAGGCAGAGCTTCGCGGCAGGGCAGAGGCTCTTGCATACAAGCAAAGAGGAACTGATGCTCTACGCAATCTGAATGAAACGCTTGCCGCAATTATCTCTCGCTCTGCGGCTGGTGGTGTAGATCCGACATCTGGATCTGCTGCTACGTTGCAACAGTTTGCTATGGGTGAGGGCGTAAGAGAGTTTAACATTGCTGCTGACAATGCAGTCATGGCTCTTGGTCAAGGACAAACACAAGCTGGTATTTATAAACAAGCTGGTCAAGCTGCGCAGTTAAGTTCTTATGTACAGGCTGTGGGTCAAATTGGTCAGGGTGCATATAGATACGGACAATTAGCATAGGTTAAGATATGGCTCTCCTTCCCAGATATCAGCGCATTGGCCTACAAGTTAGACAGCCGCAACAGATGGATTTTGCTGCTGCGCGTGAACAGGCAAGGTTCGCCCAGACTATTTCTGAGCAAGTAGACCGTATGTCCGACTTTGCTTTCAAACAGGCCGCTCAAGCAGCGGAACTGCGCGGGCAAGAGCGTGTGCGCGAAGAAGGTGCTTTGCCTACTCTGGAGGCGTTACGTGAGGCCGGTGGACCTACCACAATAGCAGAACGTGCTGCATTTGATGCCGCCAATCGAATTGCTGTTGTTGAGATTGAGAGCATGGCGAAGCAAGATATGCAAAATCTTCTTCGTGAAGCTGACAAAAACAATATGTCTATGTCTGCATTCCAAACATCTATGGCGGATATTCAAGATGGTTATGCAGCTTCTTTGCAGGAGATTGATCCTGTTGCCGGTGGTGTATTGTCTGCGCGCTTAAATGATAGCGCATTGACCTATCAGGGACGGTATTCCGATATTGCATTTAGAAAAGCTCAAGCCGCTGCAAAGGAACGAGTTGCAAACATTGTTTCTATCGGCTCTCAAGAGATACTTGATAGTGCGACACAGCCAGGTGCAACAAGAGAAAGCATTGAGGCTGCTGGTGCAAAGCTCTTAGCGGATCAGTTAGAACTTGGCGTTAAGAGAGAAAATGCTCAGAAAGTTGTAGATGCAACTCTCAAACAAGCGGTGCGCCAGAACAGACTGTATCTGTATGACAATGCAGATAGCATTGATGCAAAGCGTTTGTTGCTTGAAGAATATGAGAAGAACCCTCTGCCTGGTTATACCTATGAGCAGAACAGATCTTTTATGATTTCATTGGATAACAATCTGAAATCTGAAGTTAATCGCGCTCAACAGCAATCCCTCACTGATCTAAATAATGCAATATCTGTGCTTACTGTAACCGGTCAAGCGCCAGAAGGTTATGAATTTAATGAGGATGCGATTGATAGTATCTTCTCACCAGAGGAAGCTGCCAATTATAAAGAGGCTTGGAATGACGCCAATGAGGATGTTCTCAATCGTGGCGCATTGTATAATATGGCACCGTCTCGCGCTCAGGAAATAACTGAAGAATTGTTTGCAGAAATTCGTACATCTGATGATCCTGACAGAGCAATCAGGAGACATGCGGATTGGGTTGAAGCTGTTGCCAATAGAAATGATGCGATTAGAAAAGATGCTGCTTTGTTTGTCGCTCAGACTGATGAAACTGCGGCTGGTGCGATTGCAGATATTCAAGCTCAAATTACGGCTGGAAATATTGATGCCGCATCTCAAGGCATATTGAATTTGCGTGACATAGTTCAAAGCAGGTTTGATGATCTTGGAGTGCCGCCAAACCAACGCAATGTTATGCCAAAGCAGTTTGCTGCTCAGATGGTTGATGTCATTCAAAGCATTGATACAGATGTTGCTTCTCAAACTTTCAATCAAATCAGATTAAATCTTGGCAATTACGCGCCTCAGTTTATTGAAGAATTAAGAGCGCAGAAACTACGTCCAGAATATGTGCAAGCAATGTACACAACAAACGTGGCAGTCCAGAAAGAGCTTCTGGATATATCCACACGCGACATCACAGAGATTAAGACAGGTTTGGAAAAGACTGTTGTGAGTGATGTTCAAAAGGAAATCAACACTTTGCTGGAAGATTATCGCTTTGCATATCTTGCTGGCGGTGGTGCGCAAGCAGAAGCTATATTCAATGAGCAATATGCTGTCATTGAAAAGCTGGCTCTATCAAGAATAAAGGGTACAGATGTTAAGATGGCTGCTGCTGTTGAGGGTGCTGTTAGTGACATCATTCCAGAGGTTGACCAAGTAATTTTAAATCCACAGGGAAAATATGTTGTTCCTGTAGAGTTTGATGCCGCTGTTATTGAAACCAATGCTTCACGGCTCTTAGCAGAAGGAAGATTAAGACGTCTTGATATTGTGCCTCTGGATTCCGCACAATATCCTGGTTTTGTCGATGAAGCTGTTTCTCTCGCGTCTATAGCATCCACCGGAGTGTGGCTAAACAATAGCACCGGAGATGGCCTTACTCTGCATTACACGGTTAATGATGTTGAGCTTCCTGTTTTAACAAAAGATGGCTCAGAGCTTGAAGTAAAGTTCTCAGAGATGTCACGGCTGCTTAGCACGATGGATGAACAGATCCGCACTGAATTGCCTGTTTTAGACGCATTGCCAGAAGAGCCGGTTGAAAAATCAGAATTAGAATTACGAAAAGATAGTGTAAAAGAAATGATTGATACGGCTCCTATTGAAATCCAAAGAGCTACAAACCTAGAGAATAGAAAACTTCTCAACAGATATAGAGAAGAAGTGTCAAAAGGAATAGTTAATGATCCAGACTTCTTTTTATCTTATGATGATTGGCTGAAGGGGCAATAGATAATGCGTCCAAGGCCGCTAATAACAGAGAATAGGGTTCTCCGCTTAACTGCTGCGGATGATATTCGCGTTTCTCTGGGCCGTGCTGTAAGTGAAATGTCCGATACACCAATGACCGGCACATTGATTGCTCGCTCATTTCGTCAAGCACAAGCGGCGGGGACTGCCTTAACTGAAGATCAGCGGGAACAATTTGCACAAGCAGAACGTGATCGTCGCAATCTACAAGCTGCTATTGAGTTTGATCTTAGCACAGCATCAGATCCAGCGGAGCGCCAAGAGCTAATATCTAAACTCGATGCGCTGTATCAAGAAAGTGAAACCCAAAAAGATGCGCTGTTTCAGCAAAGTATTGATGAGGGTCGATTGTCTACGCCAGAGGATTTAACTGAGAAATATGGTGATCTTCTGACATTTGATGAGCCTATGACACAAGAAGAGGCGCGTCTACTTTATGAGGGCAAGCGAGAGGAAGTTATGCGCAATGCTATCATCTCTCGCAGTCCAACGGGGTTCTTGCCTGGCGTTGCTAAGTTTGGTGGCGGTATGCTGGCAATGGCAACAGATCCGGTTGAAGTGGCCACAATGTTCATTCCCTTTGTCGGTCAAGCGGGAAGGGCTGCATCTGTAGCCAGATTTGGGCGTGTGGGCGGCAGAGCAAGGGTTGGTGCCATAGAGGGTACTGCCGGTGCTTTGCTCACTGAGCCGCTGTATTATGCTCTCTCAAGAGATCAGCAACTTGATTACACAATGGGTGAGGCATTGCTGAATGTGGGTGCTGGGCTGTTTCTTGGCGGTGCTATCGGTACGGTTGCTGGAATGCTCACTCGCGCAGATGTAGATGCTGGCGCTGTAATAAGAGCATCTGAGCCAGAGGTTTCAGTTCGCACTGATCTTGAGCCTGTTCCGCTTCCTCCGCGCATAAGTGAGGCTGAGGCAATGGCCAAGGCTGATCGTGTGGTAAAGCAAACCCGTGAGATGTATGGCATTACCGGTGGTCGCGTTACTTATGAAACTGCGGTTCGTCAGTTCGTAACAGATCAGGGCATCAATGTTGCAATGGTTTTGCCAAGAGCCGTTGCTCGTCCACAAACTCTTAGCGAGTATATACGCGCCCGTGGAGGTATAAACGATCAAGATCCTACATTTAGAGGTGAGCTAAAGAACCTTGGCATTGAGGGTCGCGCTGGATACATCAACAGCAAAGGCAATATGGTCAACGGTATTAGCAATACAAAAACTAATACTAATCTTGACGATGCTGCTGATATGGCGTTCCAAGCTGGGTTCTTGCCAGAGAGAAATACCAATGCACTAATTGATGCACTAGCTGAAGAAAGTCGGGGTAACTTTACTTTCGCTAGACAAGATATGGATCAGGCTGAAAGATGGAGAACTTATAGCGCAGCAAAGAATGATTATGAGGCAGAGCTTTCTCGTCGCGCAGATATACGCACAGAGTTAGAAGAGCAGGGTGTCCGTGACATTACGGATGAAGAGATTGCACTTGTTTCTGAAGAGATGTCACGAAACCAGATAGATGCAACAAGTGCTCTTAGCAGTGTGACCGGAAGAGTACAGGATATGCAAGCAGAGATGGCGGCGCGTCATGCTCTTGATCTTGAGAATGATCCTTTTGCTGACTTTGATGCTGCTGCACGTTTTGATCGTATTGGTGATGACATTGAGCTTGATGAGCCAATCGCACAAGAAGAGGCAATCATTGCACAGATGCGTGAAGATGGTGAGTTGACGCCAGATCAAATCAAGCAACTTGATGAGATAAAACAAATAGATGCTCAGGCCCAAGCATATATTGAGGTCACTGAAGCTGTAACCGTTTGCGTGGCGAGGTCATAATGGCAGATTGTTTAAAGATTGCTGATGAAGCCAACAAGGGCCGGTTGAGCGATGATGAGCTTGATGAGATCCTGACAGAATTAAATGCTGAGAAGAAGGCTCGTCAGGCTGCTGGTGCATTGGACCAGATTGAATCTGCTATCTTTGAGCGTGGATTATTGATTGCCAAAGAAGCAGAGATTGCAAAGAAGATTGAAAAGCGCAATCGGTATATGAATATTCTCAAAGAGCAGAAGTTAATGGCTCTGGCAGAACGCGCTGATGAAATGACCGGCGATCCATCTCTTGGCTTAGAAGCTGCTCTTGTGGGTGTGAACGCGCCATTTGAAGGTGCTTCTCGGTCTGTGGACTCAATAACCGGTGCGCTTGTAAACTCATACGCTGGTGGCCTCATAGCGGATCTAAAAAAAGCTGGATTGCTTACAAAATTTAATAACATGAAGGGTGACTTTGAGCGGCAAGTTGCCAATGTTCTTGGCGATCTTAACCTTAAAACACCGGTTGGTGTTGCTCAGGCATCTGCTGATGCTAAGGCGTTGGGCAAGATAATGTTTAAATATCAACGCGCTGCTCTTCAAAGAGAAAACCAAGCTGGC
>Ga0070746_10001560_pt1 | contig 13645 bp, 15 predicted proteins | sample VirMetDEL_Mar_21_FD_77016 | JGI IMG/M metagenome (GOLD analysis project Ga0070746, IMG submission 77016) | Aqueous microbial communities from the Delaware River and Bay under freshwater to marine salinity gradient to study organic matter... | ecosystem: Environmental > Aquatic > Marine >... | reverse complement strand
TTTTTTTTTTACATTTTGAAAAGTGTAAAAATTGGTGTAAATTGTAATTTACCTTGATAATATGTAGATAATATATTTAATATAATATATATATAATTTTTAATATTTACACCTTACACTTTATATTTTATATATTTTTAAAATTAATTTTTTTATTTTCAGTTTTAAGTTTTACTGAAACTGAATTATTAAAATAAAATTATAGAAAAGAATAAAATCAATGGTGTAAGTGTAAATGTGTAAATCTTATAAATCTAATTTTGTCTTCATTTATGTAGATAATATATTTTTTTATTTTATCTACATAAAAAAAAAAATTTTAAAAAGTGTAAATTAAAAGTGTAAAGTGTAAATCGTGTAAATTTAAATTAATCACTGTAATCATCACTATCACTACTATCTATAACACATTTATTATTATCATCCTCTTCATTATCACTATCTAATTCTATTTTTTTTATATATTTAAAACCACCCCTATTTTTAGAATTAGGAAAAGTTAAGTTCTTATCATAAGTAAAATTTAATTTTTTCATTGCTTCTCTAATATTTTTATTATCTATTTTTTTATTAAAGATCTCTTGATAAAAATCTTGAATATCATTCTTACTTATTTTATCTTTTGGATTATCAGTTTTTTCATAATTATCGTTTATAAATGTCCCAAATTCATCATTACTTTCTTTAATATCATTAGTTTCACTCTTAAATAATTGTGGTTGTTCTGGAATACCATCTTTATCGTATTTAATCATATAATCTATAATTATAGATACAAATTCTTTATAATATTCAGTAATAATTTTATTACTAACACCTTCATCTGCTATAAATTTTTTATTTTTAAAATCATCTTCTGTATAATTTTCGCTAAAATGACTATTATGTTGTAAGTGAGTATATCTTCTACTAACACCACCATCCATATCAGCATCAAATTCTAATGGTGGATTACAAATTAATATGGGTTTAGCCATCATATCAATTGTCATCTCTGTTCCAAATAATACTTCAAAATTTAAGGATTTACCATCAGCAAGAGTTTTCATAACTCCACTACTAATTTTTTTATTTTTTCTCATCTCATTAAAATATACAATCCTATTTAATCCAAATTTACCATAAAATTTATGTTGTTTCTCAAATCCCTCTTCTAAAACTTTACTATCACAGTCCTCAACATAGCAACTCATAATTTTATGAAGTAGATTAATTAAAAATGTCTTACCATTACCTCCTTGACCGAGCATAAAAGTAAATATCTGATGTTTAGGAGCATCACCACACATCATATAACCTATAAGGGTCATAATATATTTAAGATGACTATCATCATAATTACAAACTTTTTTAAGTTCCTCTAAAATAAAATCTTTATTTTTATCAAAGTCATCTTTTTTAGATTTAGAATACTCATCATAATTTTCATAATCAAAATTTAAAGTTTTACTAATATAATCTATTGGTTCTATACCTTTTTTAAATGTCTTACTTTTAATATCATAAATACCATTTTTAAAAGTTATACAATATGGATTTTTATTTAATGTATATTTAAATTTATCATCTCTTAATAATTCTGTTAAACTCTCTGTAATATGTTTTAAGAAGGAACTACTATCAATTTTAGTTTTACCTAATTTAATAGTATTTAAATAATATTTTTTTTCATCTGCTTCTAATAATTCATTATTATCTTCTAAATACTTTAATACAGTATTTTTATAATTATTAAATCCCCTATGTAATGCTTCACTAATAATATTTATAGGATTTAGTTGTATCCATAAATTATCTTTAACACCATACCATTCTTTTAGACAAAATTTTATTTTATCTTCTAAAATAGGAATTAATTTTTTTGCTACAAATAAAAATCCTTCTTCTATTTCCTTATATTCTATAATAAATTTACTACTATCAAAGACTAAATCATCTAATTCTTTCTCTACAAAATCATCATAAATATTTTTTAATTTATCATCAACAACCATATCTTTTATTAAAAACTCAACATCTAATGCAGATTTTTCTTTTATAAAATTATTTAATTCTTCAATATCAGTAAAATTATTTTTAATTTTTAATCCATCATATTCAAGACTACTAATCTCATAATTTTTAGATTTTAAGAACTCATAAGTTAATAATAAAACCTTTACTTCCACAGACTGATAGACCCAACTAATAAAACTATTTTTAAGAGTTCCACTATCTCCATTTTTATTTTTATAATATAATGAATTTTTACAACTTTTTAATAAATTTTTAAAAATATCTAAATTAATAAATTTATTATATAAACAATCCATTTCATTACACAGACTTTTAGTTTCAGTTGTTTTATTTATATTACCTCCATTAAGAATAGCAATCATATCTTCCTTATTTATCTCATTATCTTCTAAAAATTTATTTTTATCTTGATGAACTTTATTTAAAATAGGATAATCTCCTAATTCAAAAATTTTTATTAAATTTATAAAAATATTTACTTGACTATTTTTCATATCTAAATCTACAACATTGTCATAAATAAAGTTTCTTAAATTTTTAGTCATAGTTGTAGAATTTTTAGTTGGTGTCATTTTCATTCTAATATTTTTATTATGTAAGTATTCTACTGTATAAGAACTATAATTTTTTAAAATTTTTTTATAAATCATACAATCCTCAATGACTTTATGATAACCTAAATTTTTAATTTTTTTCTGATTGTCTAAAACATATTTTATTTTTTGTCTATTAGGAATTTCATTAACAATAATTTTTTTATCCCCAGAAAATTTTTTATAAAATTCTTGAAACATAGTAGATAAATTTTTATTTTCATATAAATCAATTTTAAAATTCTTATTCATATTTATATTAATTTTATTTTTTTTTTTTATTTTATTTTCAATATAATTAGAATAAAATTTACTAATACATCTCCATTCATCGTGTAAATATGGGTGTAATAATTTTTTTTCATCAAGCACATTTAAAATCTCAACAGCAACCATCCTTTTATAATATATATATTATATTAATCTTTAAATAGATATAATATGATATAATGTCTTATATTATGATTAATCTATTTAAAGAAAAGACAATATATATATATATATATAAAATGCCTAAAATTCCAACAGATTATTCAAAAACAATATTTTATAAAATTGTTTGTAAAGATTTAGATATTAAAGATTCTTATGTAGGACATACTACAAATTTTACAAAAAGAAAATCTTGTCATAAATCAGATTGTAATAATCAAAATAAAAAAAATTATAATTTTAATGTTTATAAATTTATTAGGCAATATGGAGGTTGGGAAAATTGGGAAATGATAGAAATTAAAAAATATCCTTGTAATGATAAACGAGAAGCAGAAGCAGAAGAGCGTAAAATTTATGAAGAGTTAAACTCTACTTTAAATAGTTATAGACCATTTACAACAGATGATGAAAAAAGGGAAAAAACAAAAAAACATAGTAAAAATTATTATGAAAATAATAAAGAGGAAATTTTAGAAAAAAATAAAAATAAAAATAAAAATGTGGTTATTGTTAAGGAGGTAAAATCTAAATATAATAATACATATTATAATAAAAAGAAAGATAAATTATTAGATGATATGAAGCAAAAAGTTAAATGTGAATGTGGTGCTTCTGTTTGTAAAGTTAATCTTTTAAGACATTTAAAAACAAAAAAACATCAAAAATATATAAATAATTTATAAGACATTATATCACATTATATCAATTTAAGAAAATAATATAATATATATATAAAAGGTAATGATAAATTTTTTAACTAAAAAAAAACAAGTAAAATCGCATTTAGAAAATTATAAAAAATTTAAAAATGGTTGTGAAAATAATAATATTACTGAAAAAGATTTAATTGATACTATTTTTATAGGTGGGACTAACGATAGATATAGATTATTTTTAAATTATAATCTAAAAAAATATAATCTTGATTTAACTAATATTACAACATACCCAAAACAAAATAATAAATGTCTATGTAAGCAATCTTTAAAACATTTATTTTATTTATATAATCCAAAAAAAAATTGTATTTATATTATAGGTTCTGAATGTATAACGAATTTTACTGAAAACAAAATAAAATTAAGTTGTCTTAATTGTGGAAGAACTAATGCAAAACATTTAGATAAAAATGGTCTATGTTGTAATTGTATGAAATTTAAATGCAATAAGTGTTATGATAATTATATTTTTAAAAATAATTTATGTAGACATTGTCATATAGGTACTTGTATAGGTTGTCTTAAAAAAATAGATAAGAAATATAAATATTGTCATAGTTGTAATAAGAATTTAAATAAAATAAAATGTGTAATATGTAAAAAAAAATATCACGAACCACAATATCAGTGTTGCTATGATTGTTATAATGAAATTAAATAGAAATAATCACAAATAATTATTTTTTTTATATTAAATTAAAAAACTACTTAAAAATAAAATCTTTATATATAATAGATACATAAAATCGTATCTCAAATGTAATTTTAATCCTCCAACCAAATAGGCATTTTAGCATTTATATTTTAAATACAATCAACCTTTTATATTCATATTATCAAAAAAAAATCTATAAGGACCTACCCAGTAGAATCCAAGTGAATAGCGTATATAGAATTTGATAATACCACTTAAACATTTTATTATACCAATTAAATTCATATTCATATATTTTAAATATTTAGTTTTTATAATTAATCATTTTCAGTTATATATATATATATAAATTTACTATCAATATAATTATGATTTTGTATATAATCATTTATACACAAAATTATTTTTATATTTTTTTTTTCATTTATATATTAACACATTTACACTTACACTTTATATTTTATATATTTTTAAAATTAATTTTTTTATTTTCAGTTTTAAGTTTTACATAAACTGAATATTGAAAATATATATATAAATAAAAAAAAATTATCGTGTAAAAGTGAAAAAGTGTTATTTACTTTTTGTATTATCACTTAATTCTTGTAATTCTTGTAATACTTCCCTATCACATTCTATACAACAACATTTAATTTTACTACATCTGCTATTAACTAAATAGGTTAAAAGAGGATTTAAAAGGGCAGTAGCAATTACTGTGATTAATATAATTGTTTCACTCATTATATATTAGTTATATTTTAAATTAAATTTAAATGTTCCTTTATTAAATTTAATTGATTTTCTAATTCAATTACTCTATTTTCTAATATATCATTTTTTTCTTCTAATTTTTTAATTTTTCTATTTAATATTTGAAGTCCGCCATAAGCACCAGCTACTAATTTCTCCTTACTAACATTTTTACAATCTGAAACTAATTCTCCAATTAATTCAATTTTAGAATAAATAATTTTTGTTTTATTATCTTCTAATGTAGTAAATGGATTTTTAAAAGTATTAACTGTTAATGGTTTATCCTGAATTGTTCTATATGGTGTTTCATCAGGGCAATTTTCTGTATAAGCATATAAATAATATGTTTTAGTTAGATCAAAAGTATAATTATTAAATGTTATAATGGTATTATCTTCATTAATTGTAAAATCCATATTAATCGGTTCATCATATGGTATATCATAATTTGAAATTTTAAAAGCATATTTAAAATATGATTGATTTTCTAAACTATCAGCAATAAATCCTAATTGTTTATTACCATTTTGGTCTTGAAATCTTTTGTCTTTATAATTATATGTTGTTATTTCTAAATTCATTATTTGATTCATTAATTCATCATCATCATAAGGAGTAATATTCTTTTTAATTCTTCTATCTGATGCGTTTATAAATCCATATACACGAGTAAATTTGCCAGAATATAAGTTAAAATAGAAATCTCCATTTATAGCACAATCACAATGTGTATTATTACTCATTTGAAATACCGATTCCAACAACTCAGCCGTTCCGGTCCAGCCTCCGAATTTCATACCATAAGTAAATGAAGCACTCCTACCTAATTTTAATAATCTATTATTTCCCTGATGGGCTAATCCTGAAGAAACATCACAACCGATCCATAGTGTAGGCGTAAAAACTTTTTCACCTGCCACCGCCCAATAATTTGAGGAAGTTTCATAGCCGTTTAAATATAAAATATTATATGTAGTCATAGTATTTTTATGTGAGTGTATACCTTGACTATATATCCCACCATAAAGAAAATCTCCCAAAAACACCGAATGTCCTGTATTAGTATTATGTAGTCTCAATCTACCATTCCATTGTGTGCCAGCTCCACCATTGGTTGTCTGATAATATATGCCATCTGCTGCATTAGTATATACAGCAAAATATCCAGTAGTTCCCTGATTAAAACATCTTATAATTTGCTCGTTATTATAATTTAATAACATAGTTCCAGCTGCTGTGTGATTATCTATATGAAAATTATTAGCTACATTACCATATCCTCCTCTTAAATAATTCATTTTTATTTCACCTGTTGAAATTGAATTATTACCAGCGACTAAATTGCCTCCACATAGAAAATTTCCACTGTTTAATTCAAATCTTGATTTAATGTAAGCAGTTCTTGTTGATCCAGAATTATTATATAGTGTTTTAGAACCTAAATTGCCCGTTGTTGTTCCACCTGTGAAATCAATCGCATCTGATGAGTTGTCAGTATTTATCCCATATTCTACAAATGGTTCATAATCAGCAAAAATAATAGTATCCCCTTCTGTCGTCACTTGCTGTATTGCTATTGAGGCATCAGTTGACGCTGTTCCTGTGCTGGTAATTAATAATGCAGCGTGATTTCCAGCAATCCCTCCATTATTACCTGCTTTTATAGTTTGACTTTTAAAAATTCTTGTTATAGGATTATATGTTAAATCTGTATATAATAATTGATTATAAGTAGATGGAGTATTTGTAATCATTGTGATTTTTAAATCTAAATTATTTAACGACCCATCAATAGTACTTAAATTAGCACTTAAATTACCAACAGATAAAATATTTGTATTTGGATTATATGATAGATTAGCATTCTCAAATATATTCCTCCCATTTGGTGAAGTATCTTCTGTAAATAATAATCTATGTGTATCATTTGTAGAGCTATTCTTAATAAAATTACCGAATTTACCAGTATTAAAATATATTGTGTATACACCATTTGTTATTTTACCATCAATATTAATTGTAGATGTAGAGGGATTATAAGATAAAGGGTTTGTTGTGGTGTCAGCTCGTAAAATTTTCTTAGTACCACTATCATCAACAAAAGTAATATAATAATTATTATCTAAATCTGTATCAGTAATATCTATCAATTCACTTACACCAGTACCCGATACACTTATATTTACTACAGATAAAACATTTGTATTTGGATTATATGATAGATTAGCATTCTCAAATATATTCCTCCCATTTGGTGAAGTATCTTCTGTAAATAATAATCTATGTGTATCATTTGTAGAGCTATTTTTTATATAATTACCAAAACTACCATTAGATGTGTATATCGTATATACACCATTTGTTATTTTACCATCAAGATTAATCGTAGATGTAGAGGGATTATATGATAAAGGATTTGTTGTTGTGTCAGCTCGCAATACCTTCTTAGTTCCGCTATCATCAACAAAGGTTATATAATAATTATTATCTGTATCTGTGTCTGTAATATCTATTTCTTCTGTATTACCAGTTCCGCTAACATTTATATTTACTACATTTAATGTGTCAGTTGAAGGATTATATGTTAGATTTGATTTACGAAACAGCGGTTGTTTTCTTGAATCAGCATATTCAACAAAAATTAAAGAATTATCTATATTAGAATTATCAGTTATATAGGTTTTAATGTCATATGGATTATATTCACCTAAAATATTGTTTTTATTTACATTAGACATATTTATAATTATAATATATTTTTTTAATATAAATAATAATAATAATTATATTAATTTAAATTTATAAAATAAATATATAATATATATATAAAATGTGCCACGAAACAGATTTTAAGATTTTGAGAATATCTAATAGGGGGCAAAATTGCGTACAAGTAGTAGCGAATAGAACATATAGGGTTAATGTCCCAAGTGAGCTACGAGTGCCAAATAAGAAGATGAAAATCAATGTGATTAACGCTACAATGGCCTTCAATACGGATTCAACATTTGATAGTTATACAGAGATAGGAGTTATATCTAATTTACCTACTGGGTACGATACAGAATCCGATAGTTCTTTCAATAGTAAAAATTATGAATTATTATTTAATATTGACACAAGTACATATGGGAAACAGAATAACAAATTAATTACATTCCATAGCCACGATGATTTATTTGAATTTATGGCTGACAATATACCAGAAAAATTAGAATTCACATCGGTAGCAACAACTGGTGCTGGTGTTCTTGTTCCAATTACTAATAATAATTATATCAGTTTCATTTTAAAGATTAGTTATTATGATAAATAATTATTTATTTATTTTATTTTTTTTATATATATTATTTATAATAATGGAAAGAGATAGGAAGAATGAAAAAGAAAAAAATATATCTAACAAACAAAATTCCAAATCTGATAAAAATAACATAAATATCTCTGTTAATATAGGAAATAATGAAAATTTACAACAAGATAAATCTGTGAAAGAAATTAAAGAAATTAAAGATAAAGTTGATAAAGTTGATAAGGATAAGATAAATGAGAATCAAGTGTTGATTTCACAATTAAAAGGATTAATTAAAGAATTTAATGAAAAAAAACAAATATTAATAGATAACAGACAAGATATACCTAACGACATATTTGATTTACCAGATATTGAATTAAATTCAACAGAAGATATAAGAAACTTAATAGAAGTTATAAAAGAAAAAATTAGAAAATTAAATGAACTTATTTCTAAACCAGCACAACCAGCACAACAAGCACAACAAGCACAACCAACATTACCATCAAAAGGAATTCCTATTTCAGCACCGAGTAACATCCCATTCGGTTTCCAGACTTTTAGTAGGACACCATCGTTTCCATCTGAGTCAAGAATTCCACCGAGAAGCCAAGTTCAATTACCACAAGAAACTCCACCTCCAAAAACTGAAACTCCAACTGAGCCTCCAAAACAAGTTGAACCAATTGAACAAGAACCTCCACAAGAACAGCCTCCACCACAAGAACAGCCTCCAAAACAAGTTGAGCCAATTGATGAAGAACCTCCACCACAAGTTGAGCCAATTGATGAACCACCACAAGAACCTCCAAAAGAACAAGATAAAGTTGATCCGATTGATGAACCACAAGAACCACCAGAAGAACAACCACAATTACCAGCAATATCAAATGAAAAAATAAATGCCTTAAATCAACGAAAAGCCACATTACAAAACTATATGGGTCAATTCAAAGAGACTGGAAGAAGTCCTAATGGCTACCTAATAAATGAACGCGAAATAAGACAAATTCTAAATATTGTTGAAATGGCTCTATTTAATGTAAATACTATTACAGATGAAGAAGCAGATTATGCGTTAAGTTTATATACTGCTATGGATAAATCTAATGGGGATTTTAATGTAGCAAAGGCTTACTACAATGTTAGAGGACAAGGAACAATTGGAGCAAATGATAGATTAACTTTAAGAGAAACAAATGAAGTGTTTATAAATCAAGGTGGTAGAAAAGCTTATAAGTTATATAGAAATGATAATCCTATAAACGACCAAAGACTAAATATCCCTATCTATTTTAATTCAAGCGGTGATATATATAATAATCAAATAGATAATACACCACCAGAACCACCACAAGAAGAAACCAAACCTCCGCCAAGAGAGGAAAATCCTCCTATAGGTGATGATAGAGAAGAACCTCCGGCAAGAGAAGAACCTCCGGCAAGAGAAGAACCTCCGGCAAGAGAAGAACCTCCGGCAAGAGAAGAACCTCCGGCAAGAGAAGAACCTCCGGCAAGAGAAGAAAATCCACCAGAACTACCCCAGCCAGTAAGTGTTGAAAGAAAAAATCAACTATCAACATGGCGATATAATTTATATTTAACTCCATATACACCAAGAGGAATAGTTAATTATATTAATGATGAAATTACTAAGGCATTTAATGATCCTAATGAAGTTATTTTATTGGATAAAGCAAATGGTAATATTAGAGGAGCAATAGCATATTTAAATCTTCCAATAAAAAGTATTAGACAAGATGATATTTTTTCTTTAACTTTAGCTCCAAAAGATGATAGATCGCCTATATTTAACCTAAGAATAAACGGCGAAATTGCTATTGATGATAGACAAAGATTACCATTTGAATTCAATAATGTCGGTGATTTATATGTTGAATCTGTCGATGATGGTAACTATATGGATTTTCTACAACCAACACTAACATTTCCATTTAGACCAACAGCCGAAGATGAATTTACTGAACCAGAACCAAAAGACAAAGATGAATTATAAAAAAAATATATATATATATATAATAATAATGGATGATATTGAAAAAAAAAAAAATAGGCCTTTATTTCCTTATGGTTATAAAAAAAAATTAAAAAAAAAATTTCCAAGAAATATTATTAAATATGATAAAAAAATTACTAAGCCCCAATTTCATTTCGGTCGATTTATAGTTGAATTTTAAAATTATAAAAAAAAAAATATATATATAATTATATAATGAGCCAATATCAAATTCCTAATAATCAAAATTACAGAAGGTCCTATATTGATAACGCAATCGCAACTATGGGTTATGACCCCACGGCGAGTTTTATTGAAGAGGCCGACCTTGTTCTAATCGGCAAGGGTGGTGTGTATAATTCTGATTTATATGTTTTAAAAATTAATAATACTGCTATTGAACCAAATGTTTTTAACTTCGACCAATATGGAAATCTACTTCCAGTTAGTGGTGGTAAAGATATTATAGTAAATTAATAATTTAGAAATATTATAATATAATACATTATAATACAAATGTCTAATAAAGAAGAAGAAATAAAAGAAGAAATAAAAGAAGAAATTGATGAAAAAAAAGAAAAAAAAATTGAGTGTGAATGTGGAAGCAAAGTTTTAAAAAATAATTTTAACCGACATCTTAAATCAAAATTACACCAATTTTATATAGATATTAAATCTATTTTATAAATATAAAAAAATATCACTTTTTTTTTTATAATCATAAATTTTATATGATTTTTATTGAAATATATGTTATAAAAAATTTTTTATAACATTTATTTTTAGATTTATAAAGTAAAATTTATAAAAATGTACCTTTTTTGTGTATTTTTTTTATATTTATCATTTTTATTTTATATTTATCAATTTAATCATAATTTAATTCATCTTCACTTGTAATAGTATTATCGCTTTCTTCATCAAACGAATAATTATTTTCTTCTGTAAGTAAATTATTATCAGTAAATAAATAATTATTTTGGTTCATAGAAATATTTATTGAATTACGGAGATGATAAAATCTTGATTTATAATAATTATATTCATTTTTTAGATTTTTAATATAATTTTTATTTTTTTCATTTTCATATTTTATATATTCTTTATTATTTCTAAAATTATTTTTAATTTTTTTATTTATATTTAGTAATAAATTAAAATGATTTTCACAACATATAAAATTATTTAAAATTTTCGTATTAACATCAGATAATAAAATATTTTCCATTTTTATATTTATATATTATTTAAATTTTACATTTTTTACTTTTAAAAATGTAAAAAAAAAGGTGTATTTTATGAAAGGTGTAAAGTGGAATTTATATAATTTTGATGTTTGTTAGTTTTTAAATGTCTTGCTTTGCTACCAACACTATAATGCCCACCACATTCACAATTAAATTTTTTATTTTTTCTATAAATTCTTTTTTGCTGATTAATTTTATCTTTATTTTTTTCTCTATAATTTTTACCATAATTTTTTTTATAATCTTTTTTTTTTAATTTCCATATTGGATTGAATGGTAAAAATTTATTTATACAATTTTTAGTTTTATTAATCCATAATGTCTCATATACATATAAATGTTTAAAATCTTTCTGATGTGTTCTGATTACATTATAACTTTTAATTAATTCTATTTTAAAATTATCTACACCATATTTATCAAAATATTTATGAATTGTATAATTACCATAACTACTTTTATAATTACTTTTATGTCCTTGAAATCTCTTATGTAATCTATTAAATGTAGAACCTATATAGCAAAAACTATTATCTAATGGAGTCCATATCAAATATATATGTCCTTTTGAGGTCATTCTGTATATATATATTATTTTATCTATAAATCAATTTTAAATAGATATTAATTTATATTAAAATTTATATTATTTCATTTCTGAAATAATTTCTTGAAATAGTTTCGTGAAATAGTTTCATATTTTTATTTTTTTTTTCTTTTTACAACTCTTGTAGTTCCAGTTTGTTTTAAAACATCAATTGATTTTTTTGGCCTTCCATAATGATTAAGAGCTTGTCTCACTTCTTTCAATTTATTCACTCTTGCTCCATCTTTATAAGCTTTATTTTTCATTGGTTTTGGAATTCTCACCCCACTTCTTTGCAATTCTGCTATTACTCTTGCTCTCTCCAATTCTCTAAGATCTGTTAAAATAGATCTTTCTGCGTTTTTAACTCTATTCATTTATAATCATAACTAAGAAAATAATTACAATTATTTAAATTTTACATTTAACACATTTACACATTACACGAAGATTTAATTCTATTTTATAATATAATTTTAATAATTTAGTTTCAGTAAATTTATTTAAAACTGAAAACTGAAAACTAAATTTTAAAAATAAATAAAGTATAAAGTGTAAGTGTAAGTGTAAATTTATATTATACAATTATTGGTATTTTATCTTTTATTTCTTTATTTAATTTTTCAGTTTTTAATATCTGTAATGCTTTATAAGCATAACACATTACATAATCGCTATAAAAAGGCTCTGGCAACTCACTAATTAAATAATTATTTTTTTTAAAATATTGAAATAAATTTAAAAAAGTTAAATTTAAATCATCTTCTATTATACTAAACTCAATAGGTAAATCTAATAATACATTTATTTTATTTATAAAATTATTTTCACTATTTATTTCATCATATTCAATTAATTCTTTATCAATATAATCCATTTATATTATATAATATTTTAATTTTCTTCATTTTCCATTTCTTCAACATTTTTATCAATCTCTTCTTCAATTTTTGGATTAGATTTAAATCCATCTTCATAAATATAATTACTATAATTTAATGAACTACCAGAACTATCGTGATTTAATATCTTTTCTAAAAATCCATTAATATTTTGATTATTATCATTATGTTCGTTAAACATATATGTTCCATACATTCCTCTCAGATTATGTGATGTTAGATCAGACCTAATATTTTTTTTTATTTTTCTATTTAATCTTTTAATATAATCATTTGAACCGATATGTTGAAAATTCTGTCTAACCATTTTTAAAGCATTTTTAAATTGTTCTGGACTTAAAGTATTTGGAATTAATCTTATTTCATAATATTTATTTTGATTTTTACCATTTTTTTTAGATAAAAGCATTTTTAATTTTTTATC
>Ga0070746_10001550_pt1 | contig 13699 bp, 9 predicted proteins | sample VirMetDEL_Mar_21_FD_77016 | JGI IMG/M metagenome (GOLD analysis project Ga0070746, IMG submission 77016) | Aqueous microbial communities from the Delaware River and Bay under freshwater to marine salinity gradient to study organic matter... | ecosystem: Environmental > Aquatic > Marine > Coastal... | reverse complement strand
TTCGTTAAATTGTGGTTGACTAAAGACATTGCGAACAGCTTCGTATAGAGCCATAAGCTGATCCATAGTTGGTTCTTCACCAGAATCCACAATCTGCTCGATGCCTTTGTATGCCATGCTAATTTCCTCCCCTTGTTCTGGGTTGAGGATGTATTCTCCGCCTGTAGCTTCAGCTTCTTTGATGCCTGTCTCCTCGTCGATGATAGCCTTCTTGTTAGTGCTGTGGTCAAACTCACCCTCCAGCTTTGTGACTGGAGCGTTCATCCCACCTTCTTCGAGGATGGCGATAATCACGTCTTCGTTCATCTTACCACCGTGACCGTACTTTACTCTCCCGCCTTCTTTTTGAAAGTTAATGCCAGCGATTGGGTTAAACTGGGGAATATCCTGGCTAATCGGTCTTTGCACACTAAGAAAAGCGTCTTGTGTAACGGGAGAAGCAAGGCCCTGTTTTATTAACTCTTCGGTAGTTTCTGTTTGAAAATTAACAGGTCCTGTAGCGCCTCTAGCCGCAGCTCCACCGAGTCCTCCAGTCGCAGCTGCGATACCGATGTTTGCAAGACCGCCAACGATACCCATAGCTCCCTCTCTCCTTGCTTGTCTTGCATCAGCAATGTTCTGACGAGCCTGAGCTCTGTCAGCCAAAGCCAGCTGTCTATCTCCCTCTAGCAAACCAAGCTGTAAGTTTTGCTTTTTCTCAAGAGCTCCTTGCTCCAAGTCAGCTAGCCCCCGCATAGCCGTCAGCTCTCTTCCTAAGTCGGCTTGTTGGGCGGCCAGCGTAGCCTGCTGAGCTCTCGCTGTAGACGCTCCAAGCCCGCCCATAAGCGCTCTTGGGTCCGTAGACAAAGCGGCAAGCTCAGTAGCCTGTATGCCCTGCATAGGAGATAAGTCTGTTGGTCTGATGCCAGCGGTAGCAAGGTCTCTTTGCGCTTGAGAGATATCAAAATCAAAAGCATCAAGAGCAGCTCTAGCCTCTTTCCGCCTTTCTTGAGCCTTTCTTTTCTGGTTTCTTGCTCTTCTAATATCTCTGTTGGCGCCAGCAATATCTGCAATGCCTCCAGCCACCTGCCCTAATCCGCTTAAAGCACCACCACCAGGAATTAACCCTGGGATAGGCTGATTAAACATATCTCTTCCCCCGCCCGCTGGATCAATCCCAGTCAAAAACCGCTGTAAATCAAAGTCTCCGTTCGCCATAGTCTACAAATTTAAGAATTTTGAGTTAAACGTGTTGCGGAGCTAGAGAACTGGTAGTTTGCGTTTGCCGCGTGAAACTCGATTGGGTTTTGGGATTCCACAAAGGAAATAATCGTTTTAAAATACGGGCCTCTAAATTGATCACCATTGATCCTCTGGGGTGTTACAACAAAAACGCCTCCCTCTGCCCCTAAAAACTGTTGCACCGCAGAAAAATAAATGTTTTTTGTTGCTTCGTCGTCTATTCCGTCTGGAAGAGGAAAGACAAGGGTGACTACCCCGTCATTAACCTCCTTTGCATAACAGTAAAAACCAGAATTTTCAAAAGCGATTCCTTCGATTGAGGTTGCAAAAACATTAAACGGTTGAAGAGCACTGCCAGAAACACTTGAAACCAACTGCGATTCTTGCTGGTTTGATCCGACTTCAAAGGCAACGCTATACGAAGAGAGGTCAAATTCAATAGAAAGACCGTTATTGATTTCATTGGGTCCGTCAAAATTTTCTTTTGCGTCTTCGATTGTTTCTTCTAGGTTCAAGATACCAGGCAGTATCGATATGTTTGAGGTTGAGTTTTTCTGGTCTCTTGGTAAATTAAAATTTAAAAAACCTTCTTGTACAGATGCCTCTGAGTATGCAGAAATAAAGTCAGGACCACCGTCCCCAGAGTATTTACCAATCTCCAAAGAATTTGCCTGCTGAAAATCTGACCCTGACTGCTCAGAGTTTGTCTCGTAAAAAAGCTGTACCGCCTTGACGTTAGATTCAAGGCTCATCGAATTAAAAATCTTTATGTCTGAAGGCGAATCGTTAAAAACCAATTCAATCGAACTTAATGAAGAGCCCTCTGAAAGAGAATGGTCGTCGATTCCTCCACCGTAAAAGAAATTTCTTTTCGAGTTTTTGTCGTGAAGCCAGGCTTTAGCAACACCATCTCTAAACGATATCATTTCATCTGAGCAGTTAGCATAACAGCTAGGAACAAAAGAGTATCTGGTTGTCCAAGCGTCCTCTCTTTCCGAAAAGGCAAACGTTACTTCTGATGAAATCGTAGGCATGATTAAAGAATTTCAGGGTTACCAGAAAGACCGTCAAGTGTGATACCATTATCGGCACCGAACTGGCTCAAGAAGAACAACAGCGTTGGGGTTTGGCAGTAGTAATCATAATTAGCACCGTAGTACCCCGCATAAGCACCCATCGAGGCTACCATAGCGGCTACAGGGGAGACACCGCTGGTTGCCAATCCAGTGTTTGGATCTGGGTATTCGTCATTCAATATTCTGTGGTATTGCTCTACTGTAATCACGTCATAAAACTCTGTTACGATCTGGTCGATAACCTGAGAGCCAGTGTACTCAGCAGTGTCGTAATCTGTGGGGGTGTTGGGGCCGTAAGGGGAGTCCATCCCGTTCATTGTCGTTCCAAACGCTGACAAAACTGCAAGCAGGTCTTGAGAGTTGATAATCTGAATTCCAAACCTGTCCACCACGTTGAGGACAATATTCGGGTTTGAATACTTGTTGAGACGAGCAATGTCGTGAACCCTTAAAACCCTGTTTTGCTCAAGGTACTGAACCGCCTCCTCTACAGTGTCGAAGTTTGGGGGTGGATTATTAGATAGCGGCGGAGGAGAATCTCCTTCTCCAGAAGGTGAGAAAGTTTCGTTATCTTGAAAGATCGAAATATTTGGGTCAAACGTATCTCCGAGAACCCCGTTTGCACCGAGCAAATTAATAAAGTCAATGCCGTCCGTAGAGTCCCCAACAGCATTGTTATTGTCCCCATACGTGTCCAGCACCAATCTTTTCATAGAGTTCTGGTTAACAGAATTCAAAAGGGACTTGATCTGGTTGCCAGTGGGCTGGTCCTCCACGGGGGAGAAGGCTAGGGCCTGTAAGTATTCTATCGCTAATTGTGCGCTCATATCTTCTGCGGTATATGTCTGGGTGTAATAATCATTAAATGCTTCGGCTAAGCTAAATGCCTCGTCAGGCAGGGCCTGACCGTCTCCCGCCACAAACGTTGCGGTTGCGTCAATATCAAATACAATAGATGGGTGATTTTCTAAGTTGGTGGTAAATTCAATCTCAGCAGAAACCTCGTCTACAGTGTCTGGAGAATAGGAGATCGCTATTGGGTAAATATTTATGCCCTGCGCAGGAAGAAAAGCTATAGGGAAGGCTGTTGACCCCTCGCCCGTAAGCGTGGTGAGAGTAAAACGATCGTCGCTGAACTGAATGCTTTCTATTTGCAAGTCCTCGTTGGCTTGAAGCAAAACGCTGACTGTTTGATTGCTACCAGCAGCGTCTTGAGCCCCTGGTCCAAACTGAACGTCATTGAATACAATTGGGTCTGGAAGCACAACCAATGGTGGTAAATCTGATGGTAAGTTATCATCAGGTCCGCCGCCATCATCAGGGGCCTCTGCTGGGGGCTGAATCACAGGCTGTACGTTACTTGATTCTCCGTATTCGAATACATTTTGGATTGAAAGCAAGTACTCTTCCTTCAGTGGATCGTAACCGCCAACAACCCTGACTTCCCCTGAATCTAAAGCTTTTTGTATGCACGCCCGTATAAATGAGGACATGCCTTTAGCGGTAATTTCTTCTGCCCCACCGTTTTTAGTCCACTTGTAAACTTTTGACAGCGACTTATTGCAAAAGTATATTTGATCGCCTGAGTCGTAAACAGAAGAAGGGTCGTCGTCACACCCCGAAACACCAGGATAAACGATAGGCTCATTCAGAACTGTTGTTGAGGCGATTATCATTTCAGAGCCAGAGGCATCAGATAGAACACGCTTGTCTACGGGAACTATGGTTATTCTTTCTTTCTGGATAACAACCACATAGTCGCTATGATCCCCCATATACTGTATTGACCCATACCTTTCCGAAAGGTCTCTAAAATTAGCTAAAGAGGGATTAAAAGAAGCGTAATTAATTTTAGTAGACTCAGGGTTGCTCGGATCAGAATAAGTTATAGTGGCCTCCCTAACAGTTTCTTTTGCGCCCTCTAGAATCACGTTTGGTCTGCCTATGCCAATGCTGTCCGACCTGTAAAGATCAGTAGCTGTATTAGTCTCTAGATAAACGCTTTTGAAGTTTGATTTTGATGGATCTGATTCCCCATCGTCATCTCTAATTATGTCTGGAAATGTAGTTGCTTGTTGATCTCTTACATTGACGGCTACTTTTCTAAAAAATACATCCCCCTCATTTAAAATAACAGGATAGGTTCCATGTTCTCTCGCTTCTGTTTCAGGATTAATAACAACATCAAACGTGTCACTTATTTCGTAATAAAAGAGGGATTCCTGATCTCTTGTTTTGTAGGGACTCCTTAGCTCGAATATGCAGTTGTCACCCCAGGCATCTGTCCCTCCAGCCACATCAGTAAAAGCAAACTTGCCCGCGTTGGGATTGTTTTTGAGTATCACGAAATCACCTTGCTGATTTTCCTCTGGCTCTATAGCCAAGGGGTTGTCAGTGCTGCCCAAAATAACTTGATCAACCACCTCGAACTCTATAGCTTTAGGGTACTCTCTTTCTCCTCCCTCGGCGTAAGAGATTACTTTCAGTTTATCACCTTCCTCAAACTTATAGAAGTTTAAGCCACCCTCTGGGGTTCTTGCCCCAAAAGAGCTTACGTAAGATATGGGGTGACCCTGAAGATAATTTAAAGAAACGTATATATTAGTGTTTCCTTGAGTTATAGACTGTTCTTCTTCATCCCTGGCGATGAACGCACCACCAGAAGAATATTGTATGAAGTCTTTTACCCTGGTGTTTTTAGCATATACAATTTTGTAATTATGAGCCCACTCAGGTGGATCGTTGTTAAGACTTATCTCTACTTCTACCCTCCCTTCTTTTCCTGTAGGTCTGTCTCCATAGCCTTTTACATACACGGGTGGAATAGGGTTGACAAATCCATGCCTGCCTCTTTCATCGTAGTAAACAACTCCGAAATCGTGAGTGGCATCAGTCTTAAATGACCTGTAAATTCCTCCACCTCTAGGCTGAACAGAGGCAAAACCAGCTAAAATCTCTGTGTAAGAATGAAGTCTTTTTAGATTTATACTGGTGACAGATATAAATTCATCATCTGTTGCGTCCACCTGAACGGAAGGGTATCTAGTATCAGCGTTAGTTCCAGTTCCAGAAAAAACAAGGGGAAGGCAAGTAGGAATATTGTCTCCTGGGCCCTCATCTCTTTTAAACGGAACAATACTTCCAGTAAAGAAAGCTGTTGATCCGTAGAAAAACGATTCGCCATCGACCTGCGGGTTTACTGTAAGGGAGCCCTGCTGATACAAGAAGGCTTCATCGAAAGAGTTTTCTGAATCAGATCCTCCCCTTGAGAAAGAACCTCCTGGACCACCCTCTCCGTCAAGCATGCAAAAATTGCCCGCAACAAAAATATTATCATTGCTAAGAGCTGAAATATATCCAACCTGAAACCTGTATGGAGTGTTAACGTTTCCAGAAGATTGACCAGCAGTACCGTTTCCAAAACCATTTGGTATGCTCAAACCTCTTTCGCTAAGAAAAGAGCTTAAATCAAAAGGCTGACCGCCTGTCTGATCGCTTATGGTATTTTGATTTATAGCTATCCATGCAAGTGCCGCAACATTCTCAGGAAGATTAGTGGAGCCGTCGTCCAACTGAACGGAAGGAGTTTCGTGAATGCAAGTAAAAATCCCAACTTCTGGATCAATAGTCAAAGATTCCAAAGTAAAGCCTATGTGAACCTTAAGCGGGTCGTTATATATGAAGCTTTCGTCAGCCTCAAAAGCTTTTGCTTTTACTGTTCCCTTGTTGATAATAAACGCACCGCAAGGACCTTCTTGGTTTGTTCCCTCACCTCCTTTCTTTACCGCCGTGATCAACTTAGAAAGATCTGAACTTGGGTCATCTTGATATAGGAAGCCTTGGGTTATTAGCTGACCATCTTGCAATGCTAAATCAAAATCGTATTCTGGCTCTGAAACCGTCTCTATTTCTATAAATCCTAGCGATAAAAGCGCAACATCTTTGGTAAGGGAAGGAAAGAGGGGGTTAAGCTGAAAAGTAAAAGCTGTATTTATGGCGCTAGCTATTGCTTGTCTGGCATTAACGATGTCTATAGCGGCCTCAAGCTTTGTTCTAAACGTCAGCCCGCCACCTCTAATAACAAGTGGATTACCCGCACTTGTGCCATAGCCAATATTTGAAAGAATGCCCGCTTCGGCTACGCCCACACCTTGATCTGCACCACCCCCCACAGAAACCCAAGCGTTACTCGCATCACCTACACCGTCGTTGTCCCCGAAAATGGGAAAGTTGTTGTCGAGCAGGTATTCTGATCCCGCCTCCTCAGGGGACTGGTTAAAAAACGTCAGTTCGTTTGCTCCGTTATAAAGGGTATCGACAGAAAGCTGATCCTGAGGGCCCATAGTGGTTGATTGATGATAAGATTCATCTGAGCCGCTAAAATTGTATACATGCCAATTTTTGTCTGGAGATAGGGTAACTTTTACATCTACTACAGTTCCAGCAGATACATTGTCTTCTAGCTCTGAGCAGTCCAAAACAAAGGCTGAAGTCTTTGCTCCATTCGTACCGATTGGAGCTATACTGGGCTGGAGCTTTACGTTGAAAGACTTAAAGTCTTCTTTTCTTTCGAAATACTTTACTTCTACTACTGAGTCAGTAATAGGTTGGTTATCATAACCATCCAGATAGTTGCCATAAAACAGCCTATTTGAAGTAACGGACTGAGCTGTAGCTCTTCTTGGAACTGCATCAAACTGCTTGTTTATCTCTGCGTTGCTAAATCCAGCAAGGATTCTGTCGTTGTAAAAAAGATATTCTGTTTCTGTGTTTGAAGCTTGGATTTGCTCTATTACCTGAAAGCTTCCTGTATTTCCCTGCCTACAAAGAATTCTAACCTCAGATATCTCAGGCCCAGAAGGTGGTATGCTAAGCCTGCACGCATTGAACTCATTGTGATCCACATACGTAGCCGCACCCTGCTCTAAAACAGAGGGGGGAAAAGCGATGTCAGAATATGGAGACACAGCAGTTTCCATTCCGTCCAGATATATATGCTGATATGCGAACTGAAAGCCCTGTGTCCCTATAAAGTTGCTGGCGAGTCTTGTTGTATCGGACTCAAACAAAAACGTAATAGGTTTTAATGGTGTTTTAGGGCAGGCTGTTATTAGATCTGCTTCCGCATAGATGTTGTTGGAGTATGCTTGAGATCCAGAAAACTCACTAAAAACTCTATATGCATTTAACTTACGTGGCTCATTCACACCATCGGTAAAATAGATGATGACATCCTTATCGAAGTCATCGCCCATATATGATGGAAAGGATTTAGATGCGTTGCTGTAAACAATGTCCGCCTTTACAAATCCATTCTGAGGAAAGTTAAACTGATTGCTTTTGTAGATAAGCCTAATGAACGGCTCACTAGATGACTGGCCTCCAGGAGTGACGGTGTTTAAAACATCATTCTTGTCGTATGCCCAAACCCCTTGGTTATCTGCGTCGTTGCTGTAAACAAAAAAGTAAGTGATGTCTGCTTTTACATCTTCAACCGACCCAATAACCCTACAGTCAACTGGAAGCTCTTCACCAGGGTGTAACGAAATCTCTTCGGTTCCCCTTATGTTTTTGAGAACCCCGTTTCCAGAATCGTTTTTATAATTGTCGCCGACAATGTTGCCACCGTCAGCCGAAGATAAACCTTCGTTATCTGGCCCCGAATAAACATTCAAGGCATCCAACATGGACACCTTGTTTATGGTCTTGGAATCAACATCTGAATTTAAGACCCTAGGTATTCTTTTATCTACAGCCATTAGTATTTAGGCGCTTGCATAAAGTTCTTACGAATCGTTTTCAACGCTTCGTCTTTAGTAAAGTTGCTCAATCTAGCGTTGGCCTTTCTTCTCTCATTGTAGTATTCAGCCCTTGCCCGTGCCTTTTCATTGGCTGGCACAGAGGACTTGCGCTCAATAATTTTGTAATACATGTAGCATCGCAAAGCCTCCTCTGCGTAAACATGAACCTCTGGGTCTGTGGACCTAGCTTCATCAGCAACATACTCAATGACAACCTCGTTGATGTCGTCGTTGCTCTCTATTTCAATTCTGTTTTGCTGTAGGTTCACCCTATACTCTCCAGACAGGTAGCCCCCTCCAGTTCCATACAGCCTGCCCATTCCTCCCTGATACAGGTAATTTTCAAAGATGTAAAAGTCTAAGTTATCATCCGTACTAGATCCAGATGTATTCGTAGCGGACTTACTTGTCTCTACGTCGTCAATAAGGTTTGCCTTTATGTTTAGCGGATCGTTAGACATAAGGCCTTGACTCGCGGATGCGGTATCTGAGACCTCAGTAGGAGGCGTTCCACCGATCCTGTGCATAGAGTGATTGATGTTCTTGTTCTGACCAAGAACCCTTATGATCCCATTAGGGTCTACGATACCGATCTTTGACAGATCAACAAAATCGTCTGGCAGTATAATGGAGTTGCTGCTAGTTTGTATTTCTCTCTTTAAAGACTTTATCTTCTTCCCTAAATCAAACCCTATCTCTCTGATTCCTCGAAGCGCAAAATTTCTGATAGCAGAATCTGATGCGTTACTCGCATAATCATCACCATCTAAAGTGATTATAAAGTCTCTAATTATCTGACTTAATTTTACCTTATTAAATGCCATTATTCAGATGCTTCTTCTTGTGTTGCAAATACCGAAACACTTCCGTCTCTAAGTCTAACACCTATAAGCTTTGCCATTTCCATGACCACTTCGTTTAAGCAGTGAGAGGGAAGCATAAAATCTCTGGATTTTTTAGCGTCAAAAGCCTCAACGTTTTCCCCAGTGTAATTGTAAACGGTAAAATCATAATAAGGAGGGTCTGAGCTTATCTGACCGTCACTATCAAAAGATGTTGGCTTAGCATAGTAAGTAATGGTTACAGCCGTAATAGTCTGAGGAAATATTTCTATATCCACAGGAGAAACTAACGCAACTGGAAACCCCTCCGTCGGAGAAGACAGGTTACTGCCTATAATTCGAGTGAGCTTTTCAGGATCGTAAACTATCTCACAGGTGGTTACCTGTCCTCCCCCTATAAGTGTTTGGTTAGTGGTTAAAGGCGTGCCAGTTTCAATAGATATGAGCTTCGAAAAGTCAAACGGCTTTTCCAAGAAGCCATTGCTGTAACTTAAACCGTCTCTAAGGGTATTCTTTCTGCGAAGATATAATGACAGATCCTCTTCTTTTTGCTTTCTGATAGACTTGTCCCTGCCTGGATCAAAATTTTGTCTACTAAGGCGCTTAGCATCTACAAGTTCTGTAAACAGCTCATTGTAGATATTAAGTTGAGCCATGGCAGCAAAAGAATTGAAGACTTTAGGGGTGATAAAGCCCTTTTGCTCCTTGTTTGCTAGATCCTTTAAAGCCGTGTATACTTGCAATACGCTAACCATAATACAAATATACGAAAAACAAATAGGCCGTTATGAGTAGCCAATCCCCGTGGAGGTAGCCGCCCTCGTAGCAGATCTAGTTGATGTACCTGTGAGCTTGCTTCTCTTGCCGCCATACACAGAGTATAGCTGAGCGGCTAAGTTTGCAGCCTCACTAGCTCCGATGTCTGACTCTATCACCCCAAACCTATAAACTTGTTGGCGCTTCGCACTGCTTTGTTCTCCAACCTCCCCTATAGAACCCAAGACTAAATCACCATCCGTTCTGAAGTCAGAGCTGTTCGTGAGAGTAGGATCTAACTCAAGGGTTTTTGCGGGCAGCTTACCAACGATGTCACCGTTTCTGTTGTGCAAAAACATGTTGCCAATCCTGTCTCTACGAATAATAAAGACGTGATTTGCATCATAATCTTTAGCGTCGGGATCAGGGTCTGGGAAAACAAAAGACTTAGTTCCATCCTCCGTGGATGTAGTGTCTACAAAGGCTGGATAACCAGTTAAAACATTCGTAAGAGAAATATCACCAGAGTCTGTTTTGCTATGCCTTACAGCAAATATATTTTTGCTTTGGCGCATCGTATTGTTTGCGTCAAAGGCTCCGTTATCGGACGGAAGGGCCCCAAAGCCAAAACCTCCACCCTTAAGATCTCCATAAAGTGCCCCAGCCCCATAGTCGACAGTTCCAGCCCCACCGTTAAAGTTCAAAGCCACATAGATAGTGTAATCTTCTTTTATGGTGAGGGCAGTATCAAGCAAAAAAGAATTGCTTGTTCCGATTAACACAGCTGTTTGAAGCAGCGTGTTATTTGATGCACTAGTTATACTAGCGGTAGTGCCTAAATCGTTCGTAAGGTTGTGAGCAAAACCCCCCGTGCCTGAGTTCAACCAAGAATTGTTGGCTGCGCCATTTGTTTGATTTAACGTTTCGTGATTGTAATCGACAACAGGCAGATCATTAAAGAAAATGCCAGCTATTGAGTTTTGGAAGTTTCTTTCTTTATTTCCAACAGAGGGCTGCTTGTTTACGGTTTTTACGGGGGCAGATGAAATAGCAGGGAGGATGTCGTTAACATCATCAACAACAGCTTCTCTAAACGTAGACTCGCTAGATACCACATCAAACTTCATGATGTTCTTAGGCGTGTTTCTAGATATAAAGTTTACAATGCTTTCTATCAGACTCGCTTCTTCACCTTGTTTACAAGAGACCGTTATGGTTGTCTTAAGTAATGACTCTCCCTGTTCTAAAGAAGACTCGTCAAAACCGTTGCAGTCTTTAAATGTGAATCTGACCCTTCCGAGTTCGGAAGTAATAAACGTTAAGTTATCGGATGGTATAGCTATGGTGCTTACCCCGACACCTGTGTCAGAAAACGAAGCACTGCTTGGAGACTCTACTTCTCTACGAAAAAAGAAAAACTTTCTATCCATTATCCTGCGTCAACTAATGTGATGGTGCCTACTGATAGAATATCATTGTGTAAATACTCGCCAGTAACATCATCCCCGACAATAAGAAATACATCCTCGCTTAAAACAAATGCTTCGGTCAACCCCTTCCAAACAGCCTTTGCGTTATTGTCTGTAGTTATATTTATGGTTATGATGTCAAAGTTCGCATCGTCACCAGCGGTGTCGTTTTGCAATGACTCAAACACCATGGTAAATAAGTCCTCGTCTGCTGTAGCGTCAGAGTCACCAGCAGCACCCATAGAGAATCCCCTAAACTTACTTAAAGGATAACAAACAGAGTCCTGTCCCTGATCGTCGTCAGCTAACGTAGATACTGTCCTAAAATACAGGTACTTCTCGGCCATACGCAAATATACGAAAGAAAAAAGCCACCCGAAGGTGGCCTTTTCTTACGCTAGCTTTGCTAGCTGTTGTTCTATCGAGAAGACAACCGATGATCCTCGCTCCGTTAAGCAGAAGCGCTGCATCACATCCATAGGGTCTTGACCCACAGGTACGGATACAATGAGGCTGTTGCTGTCGAACCAGTAAACACCGTCCTCTTTAATTCTGATGATCTGGTAATCCTTGGCCTGAACGATGGCTGAGCGCACGGCTACTTGCGGTGAATCAAACGCTTCGATAAAGCCTTGAGGGTTACTCTTGGCGATACGCAACAAGTTGTATCGGATTTCGCTTACAGGCGAGTCAATGTTGATGCTGAAAAACAAAGCAATCGGGAGCAAGTCTTGGATATCCTTGTCTCTCACCATAGCAATGGCGTCTGTCTGCAAGAACTCCTTCTTCAGCTCCTCTTCTGCGTCCTTCTTCTTGTTTACTTCCCTGAAGATACCGCCACCGTTAGCAGCGTTTCCAGGATGGCGCTCCATGAAAGCTCTCAAGTTTGGCTTGTCCTTCGGAACAAACAAACGCTTTTCTCTAAAAATAACAGACTTGCGTGTTGCCTTATCTCCCTGTTCGTCAGTCCAGATAGACGGCTCGTTAGGGCAGTACCGAATCTCTCGCACTGTGTTTTTTTCTTCGTCGTAGACTGTTACGCCCTTCTGGGGCAGCATAAACACTATGCCACCGCCTTTGATCACCTCGTACTCTTTGTGTTGCTCTACGCGCTCCTTTCTCTTGATAAACTTCTTTTTGATAGGGGCGTCATCAAGTCCACCGCGAATGCTTGTGCCTTTAAACTTCTCAAGCCTTTCTGGTTGTACCTCAACCTGCTTAGGCTTATCCTGGGTTTTTTTAGGTCGCCCAGGCGACTTCTTAGTTTGTGTAGTCATATTAAATTGAATTAGTGATACAAATATAGTAAAAAAGAAAAAGGCCCCGAAGGGCCTTTCTCCTTAATACACTGTCTATTACGCGAGGGTAGGAACGCTACCTACAGCGTCAACAACCAAGTGACCGATAACGGACCAGCGGCCTTCATCCATGCAGAAGAAGTCAATGTAGCTTCCGATGTTGGTGTCGTCAACTACAGTAATCGCGACGGTTGTATTTGCAATCGCAACAACATCTCCATCACCAGCAGCGTTACCCGCAACTGAAGTAAAGATATTACCCTCGAAGGTATCACTACCAGCGCAAGTAAATACTCTGTCGTTACCCGCTTGCTCAACAGAAAAGAAAGCTCTAAAAGCAGATCCTCTTGTTGCAGCAGGCATAGTAACGACTCTTGAAGCTGTTACGTCGGCGTTACAGTTAAGGTACCGCGTAGTGTCCGACACGGTTACAGCTGCATCTCCAGCATCCTGGACCGCCAGCTCTTTAATTTGACCTCCGACAAGAACGTTTGTCACGGCCAACTTATCAAAATGTCCCATTTTATAAAAAGTTTTTTCGTTTAATAATAAAAGAAAGCAAAGGGGCGGGGCCGAAGCCCCACCCATTCGCATTAAAAGTGTCTGTAAACAACGTTGATTTCAAGTTCGTTGCCTCCAGAAATAGTGTTGTTTGAGGTTGAAATTCTACCGAAAAGTCTTCTAGACACACCAGTAAATGCACCTGTGCCGTTTGTGACTCCAGAAGCAGCTGCTCCACCAGTAGATGCATCGGGATCAAACTTCAAAACAACTCCAGCGTTAACCGTAGTTGAATCACTCCCATCAAGAATGCCGTCGGCATCGTTTACAATTTCAGTACCAGTGTGATCAGAGTTGGTTCCGATATTCATTCCAATATCAGTGGCACCGCCAATAGTGATGGCGCCGACAACCCTAACAAAAACAGCATCAACAATGCTGTTGGCTGGTTGCTCAAATTCAAAGTCAGTGTTAGCATCCTGCACGCAAGCGTTTTTAATGGTCTGCTTGTGTGAAGAAGTCATACAACCTGGTGTAGTATGTGAAAATGTAGGCATAATAATCTAGTTTTTAATAGTTAAACATTAAGAACAAGACTATTAGGATCCCTTAATCAATACGTGCTGGTTTGCAGCGCGAACGCAAAGAGCAATCTCAGATCTGTAGTGGAATACAGCCTGGTCTGTTCCAGCATCGCCGTTATTGTTGTGACCCAATACACCGCCACCAGTTACC
>Ga0070746_10001549_pt1 | contig 13711 bp, 13 predicted proteins | sample VirMetDEL_Mar_21_FD_77016 | JGI IMG/M metagenome (GOLD analysis project Ga0070746, IMG submission 77016) | Aqueous microbial communities from the Delaware River and Bay under freshwater to marine salinity gradient to study organic matter... | ecosystem: Environmental > Aquatic > Marine >... | reverse complement strand
ACAACAGGATCACAAAGTGATGTATCACAATCTCTTTCTTGGACTCCCACTGATAGTAGTGGCATTGGATATGCGTTGTGGAGTTTTGCCAGTTAATAATTAAAGGAAATTAAATGTTTATTAAACTTACAAACGGAGTGCCAGAAAATTACACAATCGGACAACTTCGTAAAGACAATCCTAATGTATCTTTTCCAAAAGATATTCCATTAGAAATGCTAGCATCATATGATGTATATCCATTAACAGTAGAGGATAGACCTAGCTATAACAATTTAACAGAAGATGTTATATTAGACACACCAACAGAAGTTGATGGTTCTTGGACACAAAGTTATAGTGTTGTTCAGAAATCTGAAGAAGAGGCTGCACAAAACATTAGAAGCCGAAGAAACATGTTACTATCAAATTCTGACTGGACACAAATAACAGATGCTACAGTAGATAAAACAGCATGGGCAACATATCGACAATCATTGCGAGACATTACATCTCAAGATGGATTCCCTTATACTGTTACTTGGCCTGATAAACCTGAATAAAATTCTTCACGGAAAAGCAAAGATTTCAACTTTTAAATTGACTAAATAGAGTATAAAGTAAAAGTCAAGGAGAAAGAAAATCGCCGCCTATCAGGAAATAACAATCGAGCAAGGTGCAACCTTTTCGACAGTGTTGTATGTTGATGACGCTCAAGGCGATGCAGTTAATCTTTCAGGTTATTCTGCTGATGCACAATTACGCAAGTCATATTATTCCACCACAGCAAACAATTTTACAGTAACAATCACAAATGATGCTTCTGGTGAAATTACTATGTCTATGCCCGCCGCTAATACTGCTAATCTCTCTCCATCAAGATATTATTACGACTTACTCATTACTGCTGGTGATGGAACAAAAACAAGAGTAATTGAAGGTATCGCAACAGTAAGTCCTTCTGTGACACGATAAAGGATAAAATATGGCTGATATAGGTAGAGTTAGAATAAAGGCAACAGGCCGTTCAACCATAACATCACAAAATTTTGAAGCAACACCAAATGTGAGTTTAAATGAAATCAGCGATGTTTCCATTGGAAATGTTCAAGATAAATATGGTATAGTATACAATGCTTCTTCTGGAAAGTTTGAAGCACAAGAAATAATTGCAACGGATGTTGAACTCGATTCAATTATCGGTGGCACTTTTTAATTTTATAGTTTTCTATCAATGGTTGAAATGTGTGAATTTTGTTTAATATTGAATTATATTATCACAAAGATAGATTTTTTTAAGGGAAATATTAAATGGCAAATACAGTAATTCAATTAAAGTATTCTGACCTCACCAATACTCCCGGCTCACTCGCCACCGGTGAAGCGGCCTATTCGAATACCTCGAATACGCTCTTTATTGGTTTAAGTGATGGGTCGATAGTAAACGTTGGTGGTGTCTATTATACCTCACAAATTGATAGCGCTACATCATCAAACACCGCTTCAACCATTATTAAAAGAGATGCAGATGGTAAGATTACCGGTGATTTAATTGGTAACGCTGACACAGCAACAACAGCAGATGCTTGGACAACCGCAAGAGATTTAGGTCTTGCTGGTGATGCAACAGGTAATGTAAGTATTGATGGTTCAGAAAATGAAACATTAACTGTTACATTAGCAAACTCAGGTGTAACCGCTGGTTCATATGGTGATGGAACAAATATACCACAATTTACAGTTGATGCAAAGGGTCGTGTTACAGCAGTTTCAAATGTAGCAATATCTATTGCTTCTTCACTATCATTATCTGGTGATTCAGGTACCGATACAGTTAACCTGAACACAGGAACATTAAACTTTGCTGGTGGTGACGGTGTTACTACAACAGTAACAGATGATGATGTTTCAATCGCCGTTGATAATACAGTTGTTAGAACAACAGGCGCACAATCAGTTGAAGACTTATCTGTTACTGGTAATCTTACTGTTACAGGTGAAACAACATACGCAAATACAACCACAGTAAATCTTGGTGATAATATTATCACACTTAATGCTGATATTCCACAAGATGCAGCTCCAAGTGAAGATGCTGGTATTGAAATTGATCGTGGTACTTCAGCAAATGTATCATTACTTTGGAACGAAACTTCCGATAAATGGACATTTACTAACAACGGAAGTGATTACTTACCAATCGCTGACGGTGATCGTTTAGATTCAGCGTTTAGTGCGGCTAATACTGCACAATCAACCGCTGATGGTGCTCAGACACACGCTGAGGCAGCTTTCACACAGGCAAATACAAACTCAACCACAGATTACACAAATGTTTCTATTACTGCTGGTGATTATGGTAGTGAAGTTATTATTCCTGTTGTTCATTTAGAGGCAAATGGTCGTGTAAGTGCTGTAGCAAATACCGCAATAAGAGCAGGTTCTACATCTGTAACTGGTATTGTTCAATTAACTGACGCTACAAACTCTACATCAACCACAACGGCTGCTACACCAAATTCAGTTAAATCGGCCTATGATTTAGCAGATACAGCCAACACAAATGCGGCTACTGCTCAGTCAACTGCTGATGGTGCTCAAACTCATGCAGAAAGTGCTTACTCAACTGCGAATACAAATGCGACAAATATAACCACCGCTCAGGCACACGCTGATGGTGCTTTTGATGCCGCTAACACAGCACAGTCAACTGCTGATGGCGCACAAACCCATGCAGAAGGTGCCTTTACACAGGCAAACACAAACGCTAGTGACATTGTAACTGCTCAAGCACACGCTGACGGTGCATTTGACCACGCTAACGGTGCTTTTGATACTGCGAACACAGCACTACAAACATCTGGTGGTACCGTTTCAGGTGACTTAGCGGTTACCGGTAATCTGATTGTTTCTGGTAATACAGTAACACAAGATGTTGAAACTGTTATAGTTCAAGATTCGTTAGTTAAGTATGCAAATAATAACTTAGCTGATGCTGTTGATATCGGTTTCTATGGTACCTATAATGATGGTACTCAGAAATACACAACCTTGTATAGAGATGCTTCTGATTCTGGTAAGTATAAACTCTTAACAGGTGGTACAACAGAACCTGATGCAGCTAACACAGTTGATCCATCAACATTCTCAACCGCAACATTGGTTGCTAATATTGAAGGTGGTACCGTTTCTGGTCTGTCTTCTGATATTGCAGTTGCTGATGGTGGTACCGGTGCCGGCACATTCACACAAGGTGCAATTCTTATTGGTAATGGCACAAGTGCTTTACAAACACTTGCTAATTCATCCTACACATTAACAGGCTCTTTAGGTGCAAGTAAAACAATTACTGCTCTTACTGTTGATGATTATGGTAGAACAACAGCTGCTACTGCCGCTGATATTGCGATTGCCGCCTCTCAAGTAACATCTGGTACATTCAGTGTATCACAAGGTGGTACTGGTGCAACAACATTAACAAACAATGGTATTCTATTAGGTCAAGGAACAAGTGCAATATCTTCCGTTTCTTCATCAACTGAAGGTCATGTGTTACAAATTAACGATTCAGGTGTTCCAACATTTGCACACTTAAATGGTGGTTCATTCTAAATAATTATTAATATTATGAAAGGTTTATATCATGGATGATAAGCAATTTTTAACGGCTTATAATGAAGTAGTTTTAGAAAATATGAATTCAGTATTAAAACAGAATTTCATATTTCAAACTCAACTTAAATTTGTTGAGGGTAAAGATAGGGAAATTGGCGAGTTGAAGGAACAGCTCGCCAAGTTCCAAGAATTAGAAAATAATATCAATCTTTCTAAAACGGAATCTGAAAAAAGAATTTCTGATCTCATAAGCGAGGTCAACAACCTAAAACATCAACTAAATAATAAAGAAGATGAATTAAAGAAAAATTCTAATTCAGATGCTGATAGACACCGACTACAAACGGCAGTGAATACTCAGATGAAAGATATAGCGACACTCAAAAATCAAGTGTCTAGTTTAGAAGCACAACAAAAACAAAAAGATGCTTCTATTAAAGAACAACAAGAATACATTACAAAGTTGGAAGAAATGTTACCTAAAACTAAAAAGAAACAATTAGGAATTACAGAAAACCAAACAACGGAGGAAGCAACAGAATCAGTAACGACAAATGAGGAATTAACTAAGATAAGTTCTACTGGCGGAACTTTTTAGGTGTGTTTCTAAATGTCTAATACTGTAATTGCAATCCGCAGTTCTGGTGTCGCAAGTAATATACCATCACTAGGTGTTCTCGCCAATGGTGAGATAGCACTTAACTATGCTGATGGTATCATTTACTATAAAACCGATGCTAATACACTAGGTCAAATCAAAACAACTGAGCCTTCAGGTTTAGATACCGAGATTCAGTTCAATGATTCTGGCTCTTTTGGTTCTAATGCTAGCTTAACATTTGAAAAAAATTCTGGACTATTAATAACAAAAAATTTAGATTCAGAAATTGTTAGCGCAATAAATGTTTCTACCGACAGTATTGTTACAGGAACATACATTCAGTTTGGTGATGGTTCAAGACAATACACCGCAAATGCTGGAGATGCAGGATTAGCAGATCAATATGCTAGAGATCACGCTAATGGCGCTTTCGATGCGGCTAACACCTCACAAACTACGGCAGATGGCGCTTATACACACGCTAATGGCGCCTTTGATACTGCAAATACAAATGCTACAACAGATTTTACTAATGTATCTATAACTGCTGGTGATTATGGTAGTGCTGTCATTATTCCAGTCGTTCATTTAGAAGCCAATGGTCGAGTAAGTTCAGTAACAAACACATCAATAACTTCAGGTACAACATCCGATGCTGGTATTGTTCAACTCACCGATGCTACTAACTCAACATCAACAACAACAGCTGCAACTCCAAATTCTGTAAAATCTGCTTACGATTTAGCAGATACGGCTAATACCAATGCGGCCACAGCCCAATCAACGGCAGATGATGCTCAAACTCATGCTGAAGGTGCTTTTACTCAGGCGAATACTAATTCCACAACCGATTATACAGCCGTTTCTATTACTGCTGGTGATTATGGTAGTGAAGTTATTATTCCTGTCGTTCATCTTGAAGCAAATGGTAGAGTAAGCGCTGTAGCAAATACAAGTGTTCGTGCTGGTTCTACATCTGTAACCGGTATCGTTCAGCTTACCGATGCAACAAATTCTACCTCAACAACCACAGCAGCTACACCTAATGCTGTTAAGTCCGCCTATGATTTAGCAGATACAGCCAACACAAATGCGGCTACTGCTCAATCCACAGCAGACGGAGCCCAAACTCATGCTGAAGGTGCCTTTACACAAGCAAACACAAATGCTTCAAATATAACAACGGCACAAAATACCGCTGACGGAGCTCAAACACACGCTGAAGGTGCCTTTACACAAGCAAACGGTGCCTTTGATGCCGCTAACACAGCACAAACTACGGCAGATGGCGCCTACGCTCACGCAAACGGTGCCTTTGATTCTGCTAATACAAAATTTGCTTCTGCTGGTGGCACAGTTTCAGGATTTGTTGATGTTACACAAAATGTTTCAGTTGGTTCTTATGTAGACTTAAATACTGCACCAAGTAATCCTACACATTCTGAAGGTCGTTTATTCTATGATAACACACAAAAGTCATTAGCATACTATAACGAAGATTCAGAAATGACCTTACAGATTGGTCAAGAAACTGTTGTTCGTGTATATAACAAATCTGGTGATACAATCAATAACGCATCCGTAGTTAGAATTACAGGATCAGATGGAGCTGGTTTTCCAGCAATTAGTTTAGCAGATGCTACTTCAGCAGTAAATTCTGAAGTTATTGGTATCACGACCACAGAAATTGCTAATGATTCTTATGGTTATGTAACGACAGATGGTAAAGTAGGTGGTGTTGATACATCATTATTATCAGATGGCGCTGAACTATTCTTATCAACTACACCTGGTGAATATACAACAACTGTTCCTGCCACACCAAATATCGCACAGGCGGTAGGTTATGTTTCTTCTGTTGGTGCTTCTGGTAGTATTCTAGTTAATCTACACCCAATGACCGGCAGAAATATGACCGATGGTTCAATCATTTTTGCTGAAAATGGTGGGTTTGACCAAGACAACGCTGATCTATATTGGGACAATACAAACCATCGATTAGGTATTAATACAAATACCCCATCAGCAAACTTACATGTTGTTGGTACAGGATTATTTACAGGTAATGTTGAGATACTTGGTAATCTAATTATTACAAACGCTGAAGCGATTACAACAACCACATTGAATGTTGGTGGTAATACAATTGTTTTAAGTGATGAAGTAAGTGGTGAACCAACAGTTAATGCTGAGATTGTTATTAATAGAGGTTCTTCTGATAATGTTTCTATCCGTTGGGACGAAACAACTGACGAATGGGTTTTAATTGAGGCATCTGGTGTAGAAGGTCATATTTTATCCGATGCGAAAACATTCCAATCTTGGAACGATTATGCAACCGCTGAAACTTATGAGAAGGCTGGTTATCCAATTGGTGCAGACTTAGCAAACGCAACACACGAGCAAGCAGTTACGGCAAACAACTTAGCGGCACTAGCACAAGCGGCAGGACAAGGTGGTTATGATCACGCAAATGGTGCATTTACTGCGGCTAATACGGCACAATCTACAGCTGATGGTGCTCAGACCCACGCTGAAGGCGCATTTACTCAAGCAAATACTAATGCTACAAATATAACGACAAACCAAACAACAGCAGGTAACGCTTATAATCATGCGAATGGTGCTTTTGATTTAGCAAACGGAACAGCCGGTGTCGCAAACACCGATGTTACAAATGTTTCTGTTGGCGCAGGAACTTACGGCAATTCAACAACTGCAACCTCGATTACATTAGCTGCAAACGGCCGAATAACAGCAATATCCACAGAAACCATTTCTGGTGGTGGCGGAACAATTACTTTAGATACAGCGCCTCCAGCTAGTGGTAATAGTGTTGGTGATATTTGGATCGATGCTAATACCGGCGTAGAATTTACATATATTAACGATGGCGATTCTTCACAGTGGATTGAACTTGGAATATCAGGTTATCTAGTCGGTAGTGGTAGTGTTGGTGCGGTTTTTGATCATGCAAACGCAGCTTTTGATGCCGCTAATACGGCACAAACTCATGCAGACGGCGCTTTTGATTTAGCAAACACCGCTATTACAACAACAAACAGCTCATCAAGTGATGTTCAGTTTGATTCTTTTGGTGTAGGTACAGCTGCATCAGGAACAACAGGTGAAATTAGAGCAACAAACCAAATTACTGCTTATTACTCAGACAAACGATTAAAAGATATTAAAGGCAACATCACAAACGCTCTCGAAAAAGTAAATTCTTTAAGTGGAATATACTATATAAATAATGATGTTGCTGAAACATATGGTTACACTAACAAAGACCAACAAGTTGGTGTCATCGCTCAAGAAGTTGAACATGTATTACCAGAAATAGTTAAAGCTGCACCATTTGACATTGGTCAAAATGAAGATGGAACCGAATACTCGTTATCAGGCGAAAACTTCAAAACGGTACAATATGAAAAACTATCACCACTATTTGTCGAAGCAATTAAAGAACTTAATCAAAAAATAATAGAACTTGAAAACCAAGTCAAAGAATTGAAAAAAGGGTAATTTACAATGGCATTAGATTTTCCAAATAATCCAAGCATCGATGATACCTACCAATTAGGAGAAAAAACCTGGGTCTATGTTGGAAATTCAGCGTGGAAATTACAACCTCAAGAACTATCGCTTCCAACAGCTTCCACAGTAGTATCAACAAATAGTGTAACCGCAAACGGACTTGTTTCATCATTTGATTTAGATTTTACACCTGCTAATGAAGAATCTTTAATTGTTTCTTTAGATGGTGTTTTACAAGAACCAACTTCAGCATATACTGTATCTGGAAATGTTATTACCTTTGCGAGTGCGCCAGCAAATACAGTAAGAGTTGTAGCAACAAGTATGTATACCAATGTTAATACATATGCTATCACTGTTGAAGCGGGTGTTCAAACAACCGCAGAAAATGCTTATGCTCATGCGAATGGTGCTTTTGATAAAGCAAATACTGCCGCAGTTGTTGATGCAACTAATACCTTTACTGTTGACCAATCATTTAGTGCAAATGTGGGGATTGGTACAGCTACTCCAGGTTACAAACTTCATGTTAAGTCAGATAATATTCTGGCCGCTCTTATAGAATCTACTGATGCTAATTTTGCTCGTTTACAATTTAAAAACGCTGGCACTACTAACAATCCATATATTGGTACATTTAATAATGAGCTTCGATTAAATACTACCAGTGCTGATATGGTATTTCAAGATGGTGCAACAGAAAAAATGCGTCTTACCAGTGCTGGTGGTGTAGCATATAATGGATCATCTAATTACGGAACAACAGGTCAAGTATTAACATCAAACGGAAATGCTCCGCCAACATGGGAAGACGCTTCAGGTGGAATAACAACAGGAAAAGCAATAGCGATGGCTATTGTATTTGGATAATTTAGAGGAAATAGTTTATGGCTGCTCCAAACATAGTCAATGTAACAACAATCACAGGAAAAACCGCTGGTTTAGCAGTTACAACTTCTGCTACGGATATTGTAGATAATCCAGCGTCTAGTGGTAAAGTATTTAAAGTGAATTCATTAATCATTTCAAACGTTGATGGAACAAATGCCGCTGATATTACAGTTGATGTTTATAAAAACCAAACATCATCATTTAAATTAGCGTCTACAATTACAGTTCCTGCTGATGCAACTTTAGTTGTTATCTCAAAAGAAACATCATTATATCTTGAAGAAAATGATAGTATTCGATTACTTGCTAGTGCTGATGGTGACCTTCAAGGGGTTGTTTCATACGAAGAAATTAGCTAATCGATGGAAAGTGTTTATCTTAATGGTGGAATGAATGGAGTAACGCTAGATTTTGTCGATACGGATTCTTATGTTACTGGAACAACCACACCATCTATTAGTCTTTTAACATCAACAACTTTTACAAATAGCACTTCATTTAATCTTCCAACTATTACCAGTAACAACGCTCTTGTTGTTATTTTAAGTGGTAATGAAACCAACCCCGTATATGGCAAAAGAATGACTACCAGCGGGTGGGATTTAGCAGTAGTAGCTGAAGAAGCTGGTTCTAATGATGATATTATATCCACTATATATTATAAAAAATGCACAACCGCTGATTCTGGAACTACTGTTTCATATGATACTATTAATCGCCATATTGTTTTAGTATTTGATAATTCTGATGATTATGATGTAACTGTTGGATCAACAAACAGTCAGGCTACACGAAGCAATCCATCACCACAAACAATTAGTATGTCAGGACTAACAACACCAGTAATAGGTTTAGGTGCGTTTGCAACAAACGGAGTTGTTAGTCCAAGAACATACAGTCTTGGTTCTCCAACTGGAGAAATAAACGCTGGAACTGATACTTACGCCGCATATTGGATATTTAATAGCAGTCCTGGAGACCGTTCAATAGATATGGATGATGAAGGTCGTCAAGCGATGGCTTCATGTTATTTGCAAATAAGTCCTGTATCAACATTTGGCAATCAAAAAAGTTCAGGCATATGGGCATTACAAAGTGTTTATTTAGCCGCATTTAATGCAACTGGTGGTACAATTACTACTTTGGGCAATTATACATATCACACATTTACTTCATCAGGTACATTTGAGGTAACTTTTGGGTCAAGACAGGTCGAATATCTAGTAGCTGCAGGTGGAGGAGGAGGCGGGAGAAATGGTGGTGGCGGTGGCGGTGCTGGTGGATTTAGAACAGGAACTTTATCTACTACTATAGGATCATATACGGTTACCGTAGGTGCTGGTGGTGCCGGATCAACAGGTACAGCTAGAGGATCAACAGGATCTAATTCTATTTTTTCATCTACCACATCTAACGGCGGTGGCGGTGGAGGATCAAGAGACGGATCACAAGGCACTGGCGGATCTGGCGGGTCAGGCGGCGGTGGCGGTGGCGTAGATGCTACTCAAGTCGGTGGTGCCGGTAATACACCATCAACTTCTCCTTCACAAGGAAATGATGGTGGTAATAATTTTTCATCAGGGGTTAACCAAGTTGCTGGCGGCGGCGGTGGAGCAAATTCAGTAGGCGACAATGCAACATCAGGGCAGGCAGGTGCTGGCGGATCTGGGTCAACTTGGCTTAATGGAGTTACTTATGCTGGAGGCGGCGGTGGCGGAACAACTATAAATGGAACAAGAGGATTGGGTGGTTCTGGAGGCGGCGGTAATGGTGGATCGTCTGGTTTAAGTGTCAGTGCAGGATCATCCAATACAGGCGGCGGCGGTGGTGGTGGTGGACCAGGTACTAATGGCGCTTCTGGTGGTTCTGGTATAGTCATTATTCGTTATCGATCATAGAGGAAATTGAATGGCGCATTTTGCACAAATAGATGAAAATAATACAGTAACACAAGTAATTGTTGCTGAACAAAACTTCATAGATTCTGGTGCCGTTGGTGATCCATCAAAATGGATTCAGACGAGTTACAACACACATGCAGGTCAACACCCTGAAGGTCGGCCTTTAAGAAAAAACTATGCTGGTGTGGGTTATCATTATGATCCTACTAGAGATGCTTTTATACCTAAAAAACCTTATGAATCTTGGGTACTTAATGAAGAAACTTGTTTGTGGGAACCGCCAATACCATATCCAGATGATGGGTTAGTATATAGTTGGTCTGAAGATTCATTACAATGGATTAAAGAAGAGGATATTACATAATGTCAGGATCAAGATGGGGTGGATTTAGAAAGAAATTAATTTCCCAATGGGATACTATTAAAGCACCTAGCGCTTCAGTTGAAGAAACACCAACTACTGTTCAAGATTTTGATTATACTCAAGCACAAGGTATTTGGAATCTTCGCTCAACTACACAGTTTAGTAAAAAGAATTCTTCTACATTTGGAAGTTCTGGTGCTACACTCACCTCAACCTATGTAACATCAGCATCTAGTGGTACCGATTTATCAACATATAGTTTTGCTAGCACCTCTTTAGGTGGAACAAACTCTAATGATGTTATTGTTGTTTGTGCTGGCGGTGAAGGCCTCACAGCACCTGGTCTATTAACCACGGTTTCTTCATTATCCGTTGCCGGGGTATCAGCTACATCAATTGTCAATCCTAGTTGGTCAAGTCAACTTGGTTGGGCATCCACTATATTTGCTGTAACAGGAATATCTGATTCAACTGGAACAATATCAGTTACTTTTAGCCAAACTATGAAACGAGGAATTATTTCTGTTTATAGAATTACAGGAACATCAGGATCAATCCCAAGTTATACATCTGATTATCAAGAGGGAACGGCAGGACTTACGGCAACAACATCAGCATCAGCAGGTTCAACCACAATAGCGTGTGTTTATTCTGATAACGGCAGTCTATCACTCATTTCAAGTGGAACGACATCTCCGGCTGATTATACAAATACAGGGGTCGAATCAACAAATGGTTCTTGGGCGGTTGGCAGTCATAACTCATCATCTTCAGAATCGGTTACCTCGACCACACCAACCGCCACAGATGAAAAATTACTTTGTCAAGTTACATTTGGATAATTTTTAACAAATACTTAATATCAATTTATAAAGGGTATAAATAGTCCACTATGGCAAAACCAGCAACCAGACAACAATTTAAAGACTACTGCTTACGAAGACTAGGTCATCCAGTTATTGAAATTAATGTGGACGATGACCAGGTAGAAGACCGTATTGACGATTCATTACAGTTTTTTCATGATTACCATTTTGATGGTACTGAAAAAATATACATGAAACATCAAATCACTCAAGCAGACATTGATAGAAAATGGATTTATTGTCCAGACCCCGTCATATTTGTAACCAGTGTAATGCCTTTTGATGATTCTAATTCATCAATCAATATGTTTGATTTAAGGTATCAATTAAGATTACATGATTTGTATGACTTTACATCTGTATCTTATGTATCGTATGAAATCACCATGCAACACATTTCAACATTAAATTTATTATTCTCTGGTAAACCACAATACAGATTTAATCGTCATCAAAACAGATTATTCTTGGATATCGACTGGACAAGAGATGTTCAGCCAGGAGAATATGTTGTTGTCGAATGTTATCGAGCATTGCAACCAGAGACTGTGGACTTAACAGGAACACTCACTGGAACTACATCATCAAATGTATTGACAGGAACAGCGACAACTTTTGATGCAGAGGTTTTAGAAAACGATTTCATTACCTTGTCTGATGGACAAGAAGTTCAAATTAAAAAAATTAATTCACCAACAGAGATACAAATTGTTGGAAGTTTAAGTGCCAATATTTCAGGCGTTACGATGTCCAAAGCTGGTACATCGGATGTTTGGAATGATAGATTCTTAAAACAATATGGAACCGCAAAAATTAAATATCAATGGGGTTCTAATTTAAGCAAGTTTGCTGGAATACAAATGCCAGGTGGCGTAACTTTAGATGGACCTAGAATAATGGAAGAAGCACAAAGAGAGTTAGATAAGATTGAAGAAGAAATGCAATCATACAATGTGCTTCCATCAGAAATGTTCTATGGGTAAATAATGAATGGCAACGAATTTATACTTCAATCACTTTCCGAAGAATATAACATCTGAACAACTTCTTGTTGAAGACCTTGTTATAGAATCTTTAAAAATGTATGGCATGGATGTATTCTATATGCCTAGAACCAGTCGTGATGAAGTTGACTATCTTTATGGTGAAGAACCACTCAAACAATATGTCTCTGCCTTTCCACTCGAAATGTATTTGGAAAATGTTACAGGTATGGACGGTGAAGGTGATTTTATTTCTAAATTTGGTTTAGAGATAAGAGATGAAATAACATTATTAGTTTCTCGTAGAAGATTTCAATCAACAGCTAGCCAAACAAGACCAAATGAAGGTGATTTAATTTATGTTCCTTTATTAAACTCTTTCATGGAAATTACCTTTGTTGAACACGAAGACAATCAAGCAATGTATCACACACTCGGTCGTGGTCGTGGTGGTAATGTTTATCTTTACGCATTAAAACTTAAGAAATTTGTATTCAGTAATGAAATTATTGAAACTGGTATTGAAGAAATTGACAGTGATATTCGTGAATATTATCCAAGAACAAAAATTGCTATATCAACCATGGTCTCAGGTAAATTTGTCAATGATGAGATTGTTTATCAAGGTGATAGTTTAGCAAACTCAACAGCACAAGCGTTTGTTTATGATTTTATTCCAAACTCACACATAGATATTATACGAGTTCAAGGAACATTCACATCAGCTAATGTTATCGGTCAAACATCAGGTTCAATTGCTACAATATCAACCGTTAATGACACAGCATATACGAATAACGCTTTTGAAGATATACAAGACAATGTTAGAATTGAAACTGAATCCGATTCTATTATTGACTTTACAGAAACAAATCCATTTGGTGAACCATAATGCTAGGTAATTCACATTTTTATAATCGAACAATACGAAAAGTTGTTGTTGCCTTTGGCACAATGTTCAATGATATTGTATT
>Ga0070746_10001548_pt1 | contig 13712 bp, 16 predicted proteins | sample VirMetDEL_Mar_21_FD_77016 | JGI IMG/M metagenome (GOLD analysis project Ga0070746, IMG submission 77016) | Aqueous microbial communities from the Delaware River and Bay under freshwater to marine salinity gradient to study organic matter... | ecosystem: Environmental > Aquatic > Marine >... | reverse complement strand
GATGACGACGGCGAACGTCAACACCGCCATTGCCTCATCCACGGTCGGCGCGGTTGGGACCTACGCATTCTTGTCAAACATAGGTGGGTCGTCCGCCAACCCAGGTGACACGGAAGCCGCCGCCAATCTTCGGTACTTCGGCATCCGCGACACTCAGGTGGCCAGCGCTGGGAACATCTACGGTTCTGCGCCCGCTGCCGGGACGTGGCGGTGCATGGGGATTGCCAATTTTGGCTCGGGAGTCAGTACAGGCGGCACACTTTGGCTGAGGATCGCGTGATGCAGATCAGAAACATCCGCTACAACCAGTACGGCACCATCAACTGCGAGATAGAGCATCCGCAATTTGGGTGGATACCGTTCACGGCGTCTCCTGGCGACGTGGAAAAGCACGGGCGCGACATCTACGCCGCTGCTCTTGCTGCTGGGCCAGCACCGTATGAGCCGGAAAAATAATGCCACTCATCCCCTTGCAAATGCCCCCCGGAATGTACGCCAACGGCACAGACCTTGAGGCTGCCGGGCGCTGGCGTGATGGCAATCTTGTTCGTTGGGTAAACGGCTCGCTTCGCCCCGTCGGCGGATGGCGCTTGCGGAAGGATAGCGCATTCGCTGCGCCTGTCCGTGGCTGCGTTGCGTGGAAGGATAACTCCGGGGACCGCTGGTTTGCGGCTGGGACATACAACAAGCTGTATGTCATGTCGGCAGCGAACACGGTTTCAGACATCACACCGAGCGGCCTAACGGAGGGCAGCGCAGACGCCACGGTCAACTTCGGCTATGGCGGTTCGTTCTATGGGACCGGGTATTACGGCGCTCCGCGCCCGGACACCGGGAACTATGCCGAAGCCACGACATGGGCCGTTGACACGTGGGGGCAGTATCTGGTCGCTTGCTCGGTTGATGACGGCAAGCTGTACGAGTGGCAGTTGAATACCTCCTCTGCGGCTGTGGCTATTTCCAACGCTCCGACCGGGAACTTGTCTTTGGTGACAACGGAAGAGCGGTTTCTCTTTGCGCTGGGGGCCGGTGGCAACCCGCGCAAGGTCCAATGGTGCGACCGGGAAGACAACACGACATGGACGCCAGCCGCGACCAACGAGGCCGGGGACATCGAGTTGCAGACCGCCGGGCAGATCATGGCTGGGGTGCGGACGCGTGGCCAGACGCTCATCCTGACCGATCAGGATGCGCACACGGCAACTTATGTCGGCCCGCCGTTCGTGTATGGCTTTGAGCGCACGGGCACGTCCTGCGGTCTCGTCGCGCGCTGCGCGGTGTCTTCCACGGACTACGGCGTTTTCTGGATGGGGCAGCGATCGTTCTTTGGCTACAACGGCTCGACGGTTTCCGAGTTGAAATGCGATGTTCTGGACCGGGTGTTTGAGGACATCAACGCCTCGCAGATTTCCAAAGCCCATTCGGTCGTTAATGGGCAGTTTGGCGAGGTGTGGTGGTTCTATCCGTCCTCAGCGTCCAACGAGTGCGACAAGTACGTGGCTTTCAGCTACAAGGAGGGCTGGTGGCACACCGGCGACCTAGACCGCACGGCGGGGATTGATCGGGGCGTGTTCAAATACCCGTTCTGGGTGTCTTCAACCGGAAACGTCTATGAGCATGAAATCGGCCTGAACTTCGATGACGCTTCGATCTACGCCGAAAGCGGGCCAATCAGCTTGGGCGTTGGGGACAACGTGATGGCCTGCACAAGGCTTATCCCCGACGAAGAGACGCAAGGCGAAGTCACGGCGACGTTCAAGACGCGCTTCCACCCAAACGACACGGAGCGGTCTTATGGGCCGTATAGCATGAGCAACCCGACCAGTGTCCGCTTCACCGGGCGGCAGGTCAGGATGCGGGTTGATGGCGTGGCCCTAAAGGACTTCCGCGTTGGTGTCATGCGGCTAGAGGCGCAGCAGGGCGGGCGGCGATGAGTTCTCCGGTTCTGCCCCCGATTGGCGCTGACTGGAAGGTATGGGGCCGTCAGTTGACGACCTATCTGCGCCGCCAGCTTCCCCGCTTGCAGGTCAAGACCAGCGGGGAGACGCCGACCGAGGATGGTATCATTTTATGGGACCGCACGGGCTATCCCGTGGTGTCAAAGAACAACGAGTTCCGCCAGCTTGTCATCGCGGATGGCTATGCGCAGTTCGGGCAGGATAACGACATCACGGCGGCGCTGGCAGACACGGCATACGCTATCACGTTTGATGCCCCTGGCTTGTCTGACGGCATTTCGCAAGGCAGTCCGGCCTCTCGGATTGTCTTTGAAGAGGCGGGGATATTCCTGCTTTGCTTCACGGCGCAGATCACCAGCACATCTGCGAGCGACGTGGACTTCTACTTCTGGCCGAAAATCAACGGAACGGACGTAACCGGATCGACCATCAAGACCAGCCTTCACAGCAACGGGGATACGAAGGTGGTGTCGCGGTCTGCGCTGTTTCAGGTCAGCGCGAATGACTACCTTGAGCCATATTGGGCGGTGTCCAGCACGAACGGAAGCCTCAAGGCGTTTGCCGCGACGGCCTTTGCACCGGCAACGCCTTCCGTCACGCTGGCAATCACGCGGATCAGGCAATGAACGTGATTGAGCAATGCAAGCCGTGGATTGAGGCCGCGCTGGCGTATTCCGGCGGCACTCACACGTTCGAGGATATCGTGGACGGAATTGCCGAAGGCCGGTTTCAGCTTTGGCCTTCGGAGCGCGGGTGTCTGGTCACGGAAATCGTGGTCTATCCCCGGAAGAAAATCCTCAACGTGTTCCTTGGCGGGGGGGAATTGGCGCAACTTGCGGACATGCACCGCGACGTGATAGAGTGGGCAAAGGCACAGGGTTGTCAAGCAGCATCCATTACCGGACGCAAGGGATGGGAGCGGGCTTTCAGACAATACGGCTGGACGCCTAGGCATGTCACACTCGGATTGGAGTTTGATTGATGAGCCTTGGCGGTTCGCAGACGACGAAACAAGAAATTCCGGCATGGCTTGAAGCGCCGTCCATTCGCGCAATCCAGCGCGGTGAGGATATTTCGCGGATTGGCTATGTGCCGTATTACGGTCCGGACATTGCGGCCCTGACGCCCATGCAGACTTCGGCCATGCAAAATGCGGCCAATGCAGCGGCAGCTTTTGGTCTAACCGCACCGACGGATGTGATGGCTGGGATGCCGGTGGCGCAGGACTTTGCGGGCGGCGTTCGGGGCTATTCCTCGCAACCCCTTTACCAGCAAAGCCTTGATGCTCTTCAGGCCGCGCGCCCTGGCCAGTTCGACTATCTCAACAGCTTCTTCATCAATCCGTTCACGGGGCAGGGGCAACCGGCCATGCAACCGGCCATGCAGCCCGCGCCGCCAGTCGCTGGCTACATGCCCACGACTGACTGGAGGGAAGAGCGAGACCCCGGCATGGACCGGGTAAGTTCTGGAAGTGGCTACACGGGCTTCCGCGATATGTTTGATGGTGGCGGGCCGGGCAAGAGTGGCTCAACTTTTTCAGGGGGCGGGCTTCTCAGCAGCGCCGCGAACCGAGTTGCATCGCCCGTTGAACGTGACGGCGGCGGTGGCGGGGGATCAAAATAATGGCAACGGCAGCAAACCCTCAGAACCAAGGCGCGGCCCCGAACGTCTTTCAGCAGTCGGCGCAGGCGTATCGCGGTGCGCTGGGCGGCACGGCGATGGGTATGGGCTACCAGCCGCAGACGCTGGCCCAGACCAACATGCAGCCGTACATGAACCCGTACACGCAGAACGTGGTCAACACGACGCTGGGCGACATCAACCGGATGCGCCAGATGGGCTTGAACGACGTGGGCGCGCAGGCCACGCGGGCGGGTGCGTTCGGCGGTTCCCGGCAAGGTGTGGCCGAGGCAGAGACCAACCGTGCGGCAATGGACGCGGCGGCTCGGGCGGCTGGCGGGCTGTATCAGCAGGGCTTCACGCAGGCTCAGGGCGCAGCGCAGCAGGACATCGCAAACCAGATGGCCGCGAACCAAATGCGGCTCGGGGCGGCAAACCAGATGGGCAGCCTTGCCAACCTCGGGTTCGGCATGGGTCAGCAGCTTAACCAAGGGCTGACGCAGCAGGGCGCGCTTCAACAGGGTGTCCAGCAGGCGCTTATCGACGCGGCGCGTGGTCAGTATGCCGGGTTCACGGGCGCACCGGGGCAGAGCTTGCAGTATCCGCTTGCAGCCATTGGCGGGGTGCCGAACCCGATGTCGGAAACCACGACGAAGCAGCCGGGCCTGTTCAACTTCCTTTCGCTGGCGCTGGGGATGTAATGGCCGATCTGCGCGCGGGCATTCTGGAGACGGCAAAGGCAATCGGCGCTAACCCGCTCGATTTGGCCACGGTCATCTCCTATGAGACCGGCGGCACGTTTGACCCGTTGCAGCTCGGCCCGACCACGCAATGGGGTCAGCACCGGGGTCTGATCCAGTTCGGTGAGCCGCAGGCGCGGCAATACGGCGTCAACTGGGATGACCCGCTGGGGTCGCAGCTTGGCCCTGACGGGGCGATTGCCCGCTATTTCAGGGACCGTGGCTATCAGCCGGGCATGGGCTTGCTCGACCTCTATAGCACGGTCAACGCGGGGAGGCCGGGGCTGTATAACCGCACGGACGCGAACAACGGCGGTGCGCCGGGGACGGTGCGAGACAAGGTGGAGAACCAGATGGAGGGGCATCGCAGGCGCGCTGCGGCCCTTCTGGGCGGTGACTATGCGCAAGGCCCGCAGATTGCAGCGGACGCGATGCGCGCACTTGGGATAGAGGGGCCGACGATGGCGCAGAATGAACCGACCGGCGGTCTTCTTGGACGCGTCTCCACGCAGAACCAGGGCGGCAGCATCTGGGACCGCATTGGAGGCGGGTTCTTGTCCGATCCTGACCGCCGGGCACGGATCGCGATGGCTCTGGAGGGCATGACGACCAACCCGAACTTGGCCTACATCTCGGCCCTACAGGGCGATATGCAGCAGCGGCGCGAGGAAGCCAAGACGGCGGAACAGCGCGCCCAGCAAGAACAACAGAAGAACGCAACGATTGCATGGCTTCGCTCGCAGGGCCGTGAGGACTTGGCAAACGCAATGGCGGCGGGGCTTTCGGCCAATGCGGCGTTTAGCATGGCCCTTAAGCGCGCGGACCCGACTGCGGGCGTCGTTGTCGAAGGGCGCTTGGTGAACCCGGTTACGGGGCAGGTCATTTACGAGCCGACCGGGGACAACGCCGCTGACCCAGAGGACGTTCGCAAGCTGCGGACCGAGTTTTCCGGGCTTTCGCGTGTCAAGGACTTCTCGCAGCAGGCGGCGGCATATGGCCGTGTCGTGGCCTCGGCGAATGACCCATCGGCGGCTGGCGACCTCGCGCTGATCTTCAACTACATGAAGGTTCTCGACCCTGGCTCGACCGTTCGGGAGGGCGAATTTGCTACCGCTGAAAACTCGGGCGGCGTTGATGACCGGGTGCGCAGCATCTACAACAAGCTGTTGAATGGCGAACGGCTGACGCCTGCCCAGCGCAATGACTTCGGCGACCGTGCAACGCGCCTGTATCAGAACGCCGAAAAGGATTATCAAGGCATTTTTGACCAATTCGCAGACATCGCCAAGCGGCGCGGTTTGCCAATTGAGGACGCCCTGATTGACTTCCGGTATTCGGGGGAGGCATTCCAGCCGCAAGCCGTTGCTCCGTTTCAAGGCCCAGCCGCGCCCCCGCCACCGCCGCCCGCAGGAGTTACGCCGGAAGACTGGCAGCGGGCATGGCAGAACATGACCGAATACGAGCGCACGTTGTTCATGCAGGGGACGCAGTAATGGCTGACATGACGCCTGCCCAGCGCCAAGCCTACGAGGCCGCGTTGTCCCGTGGCGGAATGACGGACGCGCAACGCCGTGCCTTTGAGGCGGCGCGAGAGCGCAGTGGCGCGGCACAAGAGGTGCGCAATGCCGTCCCCACGCAGCGGACTCGATCTGCACTGCAAGGTCTTACGTTCGGCGGGGCAGATGAGGCGGAGGCTTACCTGACCTCGACGTTCACGGGTAAGCCTTACGAAGAGGCGCTTAACGAGGTTCGCGGCAAGCTGAAAGCGTATCAGGGCGCGCGTCCGTGGGAGTCTCTTGGGTACGAAGTCGGCGGCGCAGCCCTTCCGGCGATTGTGGCATCCGTGTTTTCGGGTGGAGCAGCGGCCCCGGCTGCGGCGTCTCGCTTGTTCCCCAGCCTTGCCCGTGCTGCCGCTATCGGGGCGGGGCAGGGCGGCGCGTATGCTTTCGGGACGGGTGAGGGCGGGCTTGCGGAGCGCGCGGCTCGTGTGCCCGCTGGGGCGGTCGCTGGCGGCATTGCTGCTCCTGTCGTATCCTTGGCCGTATCTGGGGCTTCTCGACCCCTCACGGCGCTTCTGGACGTGGCTCGGCGTCGTCTCGGCGGGCGCGGCGCGAAGATCGTTGAGGCCGAGTTGCAACGCATCGCCCAGGAGGGCGGGTTTACGCCAGATGAAGCCGCGCAGCGCGTAGCTTCGGGGCAGATTGTGGCCGAGACCGAGACCTTGCGCGATATTGTGCGGGTTTACCGGACCCTCGGCGGTGAGGCTGCTACGACCTTGCGCGAGACCCTGCCGCGCCGTGCGGAGCAAGGCCGTGAAGCGGCAATGTCCGAGATGCAGCGTTACTTGGCCGGTGGCGCTGACCAGAACGTTCTTCGGCAGGTGCGTCAGGCTGACGATGTCGCGCGGGCGGCAGAGCGGCAAGCCTATGCTCCGTTCCGTGCGCAGGAAGCCCCGCCGGAACTGGTTTCGCAGTTGGGCGAGGCGCTGCGCCGCGTTCCGTCTGCCGCCGAAGAAGTTTCGATGGCCCTCAAGGCGGAGACTGGGCAATCGCCGTTTTTCCAGATTGGAGAGAACGGGGCCGTTACCTTCACGCGCACGCCAACCGTTGCGGAGGCTGAAAGTGTGCGGCGGGCACTAGATAACCGCGCGACGGCACTCTATCGCGGCAACATGGGTGGCGCGGGCGAAGCGGTTTCCGGTGTCGCGGGCCAGCTTCGGGGGCTTCTTGACGTGTCCGTGCCGGAATTGGCGTCCACGCGCGCGAATGCTGCGGCCCTTCGCGGCGCTCGGGATGCCTTTGAAAACGGTCGCAAAGCATTCGCCCGTTCGGCTGACGAGGTAGAGGTTGAGTTTGAGCGACTGACTGATCCTCAAGCGATTGAAGCCTACCGCGCCGGTCTCATGGACGCCTTGCGCCGGAAATACTCCACCGGGCAGCAGGCTTCGCTTATGGGCATCTTGAACAACCCTGAGCGCAAGGAAGGTGCAATCCTGCGGACGGTGTTCCCGCAAGACCAGTTGCCGGACGTTCTGCGTACGATTGAGAACGCGGCCCGCTCCCAGCAGACAGCAAACTATGTGGTCGGCGGCTCGCAAACTGCGGCATCTACGCAGCAGGCAAGGCGTGTCGGGATGGACATCGGCGCTGAGGATATCAGTGGCGTTTTGGCCCTTGACCCGATGGCGATTGGCCGTGTCGGCATGAAACTTGTCCGCAGCTTTGCGCCCGAACTGACCGATGCCCAACGGAAGCAGGTTGTTGACATTCTTGTGTCTGAAAACCCGAAGGTTGTCCGTCGTGCGTTCCAAGACGAAAGCGGCATGGCGGTGTTGCAGCGCGGCGTTGAGTCTCTGGTGGAAATCATCAAGAGCGGCGCGCGGCCCGCGTCAGCCGTTGGGGCAACGCAGGGCGTGACCGGCCTTCTGGCACAGTAGGAAAGCGACATGAAGCCCAAGAAGCTGACAGAAGACCAAATCCAGAACACGCTCACCAACGCGGTGCGCGAGGCGGTGCAGTTCATCGAAAGCGAAATCGCGCCCGACCGGATCAAGTCGCAGAAATACTTCGACGGCAAGGTGAACCTTGAGCATGAAGAGGGCCGCTCCAAGGTCGTCGCCACGAAATGCCGAGACACCATTCGGGCCGTGAAGCCCGCGTTGATGCGCGTCTTCCTGCAATCTCAAAAGCCCGTGGAGTTCGTGCCGCGCCGCCCGAATACCGTTATGGCCGCAGAACAGGCGACGGCCTTTGCCGAATACGTGTTCAACCTGAATAATGGCTTTGACGTCATCAGCGACGTGTTCCATGACGCGCTGATTAAGAAGGTCGGCATTGCGAAAGTCTACTACGACGAAACGTCAGACGTGGAGTTTGACGAGTATTCCGGCCTGTCTCCCGAACAGGTGGCGCTGGTCCAGTCCGATCCGGAAATCGAAATCGTGGAGATGGAGCAGACCGAGGACGGCAGCTTTGAGATGAAGGTGAGCCGCACCAAGCGCGGCGGTCAAATCAAGGTGTCGTCGGTCGCCCCGGAGGACTTTTTCGTGGACCGCTCGGCCACGTCCATTCTGGATTGCTACGTCTGTGGCCACTCGACGGAAGGCCGGGTTGGCGATCTGGTCGAGATGGGCTTTGACTTTAAAGAGGTATACGACCTCGCGGGCACCGATGACGGCATGGTGGACGAAGAGGAAGAACTGGCCCGCACGGGTTGGGACAACCTGGACCAAGACGAGGACGCCAACGACCCGTCGATGCGCAAGGTGCTGATCACTGAAGCCTACATGCGAATGGATATTGAGGGCACAGGCATCCCCAAGCGATACAAGTTCCTGTGCGCTGGGGGCGACTACACCATTCTGAATTACGAACTGTGCGATTATCAGCCGTTCGCGGTGTTCGAGGTTGATCCCGAGCCGCACACGTTCTTTGGCCGGTCTTTGGTCGAAATCATTACGGATGACCAAGATGCCTCTACGTCGCTTCTGCGCGGCCTTCTGGACAGCATTGCGCTCTCCCTAACGCCTCGGCTCGGCGTGGACAAGAACGCGCTTGATGAAGACGGATACGACGATCTTCTGAACAACGAAATCGGCGGGATCGTGCGCTTCAAAGGCCCGCCGTCGCAGTCGCTCTACGAGTTTGCAATCGGCAACGGCGCGTCCAACGTGCTTCCCGCCATGCAGATGTATGACGAAGCGATCCGGGCCAAGACGGGCGTGTCTGGCGCGGGTATGGGGCTTGATGCCGATGCCCTGCAATCCCAGACCGCAGCGGGGGTGAATGCCGCCGTGCAGGCCGCAACGGCGGTGTCCGAGTTGATTGCGCGGACGCTGGCGGAAGGCGGCATGAAGCAGCTTTTCAAGGCCATTGCCACTCTGGCCCGGCAGCACCCGGACGAAAACACTATGATGAGGCTGGACGGCAAGTTTGTCCCGGTTGACCCGCGTTCTTGGTCGGCTGACATGGACATGACGGCAAACGTGGGTCTCGGCACCGGGCGGCACGAAGAGCGGGTCATGGCCCTGAGCAACATGGCCAAGTTCCAGCAGGGCGTGTGGAGTGCATACGGGCCGGGCAACGGCCTTGTCACCATGACGAACATCCGCAACACGCAGGCTGATCTGGCGCGGCTCATGGGCGTTCACAACGTGGACAGGTATATCCAGCCCATGGACCCGCAGACGGAGCAGCAGTTGCTCATGCAGGCGGCTCAGGCGGCTCAGGGCCAGCAGCAGGGCAGCGACCCGAACGCGGCGTTCTTGCAGGCCGAGAGCATGAAGGCCCAGATGAAGGCGCAAACCGACATGGCGCGTCTGCAACTGGACGGCCAGAAGGCCATGATGGAAGAGCAGCGCAAGCGTGGCGAAATCGCGGGCAAGATGGACCTTGAGCGCGACAAGATGGTTCAGGATTTGGCCGTCGAGGTGGCAAAAATCCTCGGGCAATACGGCACCACGGTTGATGTGGCCCAGATCAAGGCCGAACAGGCGGCGAATGGAGGGATGATTGGACCGCAAGCAGCGCGCTAACGACGCGGAACGCCTTCTGCGCGACGAGACATTCGTTGACGTGCTGGACAGTGTGCGTCGTCAATCTTTGGAGGTGTTCACGTCTCCAAATTCTGATATAAAGGCGATTGAGAAGGCCCACGAGGGCATTCGAGCAGTAGAAACCGTCCTGTCGGAAGTCCGGTCCCGTATCTACGGCGGCAAAGCACAGGACAAAAAGGAAGGTCGGCACCGTGCAAGCGACTGACATGGAAGCAGCTGTTGAAAGCCTGCTTATGAAATCGGAACCCGCCGTTTCTGACGACACCGAGGCCACCCAAGAACTGGACGCCGAGGAAGAAATCGAAACGGAGGAAGCCGATGACGCCGAATCTGCCGAGGCGGAAACCGAAGCCGGGGACGAGGCCGAGGAAGAGGCAGAAGATGAAGACGAAGACGAAAGCGAAGCCGGTTCTGAGGGCCGTGACACCTACACCGTCAAAGTAGACGGCAAGGAAGTCAGCGTAACCCTCGAAGACCTCAAGCGTGCTTATTCGGGCCAGTCTTACATTCAGAAGGGAATGCAGGAGGCGGCGGCAAAACGGAAAGAAGCCGACCAACTCTTCCAAGCCCTTCAATCCGAGCAGCAGCGGTTCATGGAAACCGTGCAGCGTATCCAGTCCGAGGGTTTCCGGCCCGCCCCCCAGCGCCCGGACCCGAAATTGGCTGAGACCGACCCTATCGGCTTCATGCAGGCGAACGCCCGTTATGACGCCGAGATGGCCCAGTATCAGCAGCAGCAGGAACAGCTAAAGGCTGTCAGCGCGTCACAGAATGCACTTCGCCAAAAGGCGATGCAGGCGCACTTGGCGGAACAGGCTGCGATCCTGCAACAGAGTATCCCTGAGTTCTCCGACGCCGCAAAGGCAGGGGAAATCAAAAGCAAGCTACTCAAGACCGGGGCCGAATATGGCTTCGGCGAGGATGAGTTGGCTGGCGTGACGGATGCACGGACGGTCCAGGTGCTGTACGACGCCATGCGCTGGCGCGAACTTCAAAGCGGCACGGCCAAGGCCAAGAAGAAGCCCGAGCCACCGAAGAACTTGAAGCCGCGAGCCAAGCGCACTGAGCCGGAAAGCGTTGTTCGGAAGAAGAAGATGGAGCAGGCAAAGAAGTCCGGTCGCATGGAAGACTGGGTTGACGTGCTTCTCGTTAGCAACGCCAAATGATGAGGCTTTACCATGGCACAACCCGCCAACTCCCTTGATAGCTACAACCTCGTAGGTATCCGTGAAGACCTTCAGGATGTGATCTACAACATCGATCCTGAAGAGACTCCGTTCTACACCGCCTGCGCCAAAATGCGGGCGTCGAACACCCTGCACGAGTGGCAGACCGACACCCTCCGGGCATCGGCTGACAACGCGCACATCGAGGGTGACGATACCGTTGCGGAGGCCCGCGCGGTCACTTCCCGTCTGGGCAACTACACGCAGATTTTCAAAAACGCGGTCGTCATCCCCGGCACTGACGTTGGCCTGAACAAGGCTGGCCGTGCGCGCGAGATGGCTTACCAGGTCCTGAAAATCGGCAAGGAACAGAAACTTGACATCGAAAAGGCTCTGTTCGCCAACCAAGCGCGTTCGGCTGGTGGATCGACCACCCCGCGCCGTTTGGCTGGCGCTCCTGCGTGGATTGCGACCAACACTGCTAACGTCGGCGGTGGCGGTTCGGACCCGACCGGCGACGGCACTGATGCACGGACTGACGGCACACAGACTGCATTCTCGCAGGCCGACTTTGATCTGGTCATGCAGTCGATTTGGGAGCAGGGCGGCAAGCCGGATACGGTTTACCTCTCGGCATTCCAGATGGATGTGGCCCTTGGCTTCGTCGGCAACAACGCCCAGCGAGCCACCATTTCGGCTGACAGCAAGAAGGTTGTCAACGCAATGGCGATGTACGTCACGCCGTGGGGCACTGTTGAGTTCAAGCCGACCCGCGAGAACCGCAGCCGCGACGTCTTCATCATGCAGTCCGACATGTGGGCCGTGGGCACCCTGCGCCCGACCCGCACCGAGGAACTGGCGAAGACCGGCGACAACGAGAAGCGTCAGATCATCACCGAACTGACGCTCATCTGCAAGAATGAACAGGCCAGCGGCATCGTCGCTGACTGCTCGACCTCGTAAGAAGGAGGCACAGACATGCCCTCTCCGTACTTCAACAACTACGGGATCGTGACCGTCACCGACGCGACCGTCACCATCACCGACGACGCACACGTTGGCCAGCGGATCGTTCTGAACCGTGCGGCTGGCGTGACCGCGACCCTTCCGGCGGCAATCGGCTCGGGCAACCGCTACGAGTTCATCGGCGCGGTTGACGCCACTGGCGACCAGATCATCCAGGTTGTCGGTGACGATACCATGGCTGGCGTGGCCTATCTGGGCAACGACAGCGCCGGGGCGTCGTGCTTCTACACGGCGGCAACGTCGGACACCATCACGCTTGATGGCTCGACCAAGGGCGGCCTCAAGGGCTGGCGCGTCATCTGCGACGACATCGCGGCTGACACGTGGGCGGTCATGGTGTTCTCGGAGGCATCCGGCACCGAGGCCACGCCATTCTCGGCGGCGGTCAGCTAACCAACCGGGGCGGGCTTCACGGCCCGCCCTAACCGCATGGAGGCCATATGCTGGTCAAGGTGAATTGCCACAACTTCTACTGGAACGGCGTCAAATATTGGCGCGGTCAACAGTTTGAGTTCAATGGCGATATCAAGCAATACGCGGGGCGTATCACCCATGAAGATCAAGGAAGAAGCAACGCTGGAGGACGGCAAGCTGCTGGTGAAGCAGACGCACGACTTCAACCCGGTTCTGGACATGGCCCGGACGCTCCGGTCAAACGGCCTCGTGGGCGACCGCGAAAAGCGGCTGGTGGGGGTAATTCCGATGGCGCAGTGGCGCATGTGGGCGCGCAAGTGGGGGGTTGACCCCCAAGACAACGCGGCCATGCGCGAGGTTGTGGCCCGTGAATTGGCAAACTCTGACAACGCCCAATATCGTGTTTGGGAAGGACGGTTCTAAATGGCTAACATCACTCCCCGCGATCCGGGCTTTGACGCTGCTGAGGTCACTCCCAGCGACACCGCAGAGGTTGACGCCCGCGCGCTGTATATCGGCGGAACAGGTGACGTGAAGATCAAGACGCCGGGTGGAACAACCGTGACGTTCGCCAGCGTCCCAAGCGGCTTCCTTCTACCGATGAACGCCAAAATCGTGTATTCTACCGACACGACAGCGACAGATATCGTAGCGATCTACTGATCCGATGCTGACCATTGCCATATCCTTGTGGTCGTCGCTGAGAGCAGTGGCAGTGCCCTATGACCCCGGATCGGTCCTGCTGATCGAGGGCGGCACCGACAAACTGCTGATTGAGGGCGGCACCGACGCAATCCTGCTCGAAGGAAATACCTGATGGCTGACACCCCACTTTCCTTGCTGACGGCCACCACGGCCCTTGCAAGCGGCGACCTGTTCTACGTCGTGGACGGGGGCAACTCCCGCAAGATCGACTACGACAATGTCGTCACCCAACTGGCTGCCGCCACCAAGACGCTGACGAATACCACGCTGGATGCGAATGGTACTGGCAACAGCATTTCCAATATCGAGGTGGCAGACCTCGCCAGTGCCGCCAAGACCGGGGCTGACGCCAAGGTTGTGACCGGCACGGCTGGCACGGACGGCAACCTCGTGTCGTGGAACGCTGACGGGGATGCGGTAGACAGCGGGTCGGCCCCGAGCGACTTTGCAACCGCTGCACAGGGTGCTTTGGCTGACAGCGCCATTCAGTCCACCGACACGGCCAGCGACACGGCGGCAGGCATCGTTG
>Ga0070746_10001539_pt1 | contig 13754 bp, 14 predicted proteins | sample VirMetDEL_Mar_21_FD_77016 | JGI IMG/M metagenome (GOLD analysis project Ga0070746, IMG submission 77016) | Aqueous microbial communities from the Delaware River and Bay under freshwater to marine salinity gradient to study organic matter... | ecosystem: Environmental > Aquatic > Marine >... | reverse complement strand
TATATGACTTTTTAAGGGTTTTTACTCTCAAAAATGAACAATTTAAACGCACAAACCCACATAAAACAGTAAAAAAGGGGCATAAGGGGGGGATAAAAGGGACATAAAAGGGGGATAAAAGGGGGGATAAAACCGCACTAAAACCACATAAAAACGACATAAAAAGGGGGCAATATATACACATTTATATAAAAAATGACATATTATATATATAACGCGTTTAAATATTAATATATAGATTATTTATATATTAGTTATTGTTTTATGTTTAATTGTGTTAAATGTGGTATTATAAAAGATTTATATATAATTGACATTATTAATTATAACGGCGAAGTAAAAAAAAAGTGTGGTATATGCGAAGGAGTATATTATTTAAATAAAGAAAAGACAACCAGCACAGCAACAACGGAACCACCAGCAACGACAGAACCAACAACAACGGAACCACCAGCAACGACAGAACCAACAACAACAGAACCGCCACAACCGCCACAACTGCCACAAACTGCAATAATAGAAGAAGATAAGGAACAACCCCACCAGCATAAAAAATATATTGTAAATAAAAAATATAAATGTAAGCATAAACAAAAACCACAATTAAAATGTGTATGTAAAAATCAAACACATATTAAAAAAAAAATATATCATATTAACTATAGAATGTCAAAGCGTCTTATAATGTATATTTAGTCTTATCGCTATCTGTTAGTATTTCCTCACTATCACTTATCATTAATTTTTTTCTTATTCTTTCTTTTTTTTTATTGTAATAGGTTTTGTTATATTTTTTTTTCTTATCATTAAAGCAATAATGGCATTCACGTCTATAATAGGTATTATTACCTCTTTTTATTTCGTCGTATTCCTCTATGTCTTTTAGTTCTTTACATTTTTTACAATAACGCTTAAATACTATGTATTCTAATTCGTCATTACTTAACATTGATTTTATTTTTTCCATTATAATATTAAACTATATATTATAAAATAAGTAATAAAAATTAAAAACGCACTATAATATTTAACATATATACTTTTATTAAAAATAATAAAAATATTTTAAGAAAAATAATTTATTATATAACGCACTCATAAAAAAAATAATATATAAAATTATAGTATATATTATTATAACGATGCCAGAAATCAAGAAACCAATTTATGACAAAGAAACAAAAAAGAATATAAGTATCGCCGTATCAATACGAAGGGGTATAAAAGATAACATTGATAGGTTTATAATACCTAATAATAGGGTTATTATTCCAGATGGAAGAACTTATAAATTAATTACTCCGTATCAAGCGTCATTACTTATTAGAAAAAATAAATTAGACCTAAGACGTATAATAGGTAATTTCAATAGAACCAGAGAAAAGGGGGTTAGATTGAGAGAAAAAAAAATAGGGGTGAGAAAAAGACGTGTAGTAGAAGCGTTAGAAAATAATGATAATTTTGTAAGGCACGTTATGACCCCTACCGAAAAATTAGACCCGTGGTTTTTATATAAATTCTTTAGAGATAATGATGAAATTGATGGAAACGGCAAATTAGTATTTGCTCAAGATGGATTAGTTATATTTGAAGAAGATTTAAATATTTACAGAAAACCGACAAATAGGGAAGGGATACAACGACAATCTATAGTTAATTGGTGGAAAAAAAACAATGGTTTTTATATTGGTATGATAGATAGCGATACGCACGCTTGGACTGCAATTACAAGTAGAAAAGGTGATATGAATTATTATTATTCATTAGTAAAAGGTGAAACTTACGGTAATGATGAATATAAATTAACAAATAGATATAATGAAAGAGAAAAAAAAGTTATTAATAATCAATTAAGACGAACTAAAACAATAATGTATTGGATACCTAACCAGAATATAGATGGTTTAGATGTATATCAAATATTTAGAGAAAATGAAACAAATACCTGTTTTTTTGATGGTGTTGAACAATACTGCTTAAGAAAAGACACGATATACACAAGGGCATTATTAAATAAGTTAGATGCTTATAAAACTCATTATCCTAATGGTGTAAATGAACAAGATTTACAAAAATTATGTAATGAATTAAAAATTAATGTTAATATTAATGATGTTTTTAATCATAACAATATTAAAATAAAAAGTAAAACAATAAGTAAAATAGGAACTGTAAATTTTGTTAATACTTATCTTAATCATTTAGATGTAAATGAATTTGTAGATAATAATAATAGTATTACGGAGATAAAAACATATAGCGAAATGAGAAAGATAATAAAAGATTGTATAAAAGATAATCAATATTTTTATTATAAGGGTTCCGCGAATGAACCTAGTAAAATATTTACAAAAAATACAACTTATAAATATAAAAATGAAATGAATGAAATTATTAATGATTTTAATAATAACATAAATATAAATAATTATTCAATTGACATAAAAAAATATGATAAGTTATATGATTTTATAATGAATGGCGTAAATTATAATGCACATACACAATTTAGAAAATTATATAATTTAGATTATTTAGAAATTGAAAAAAGCGATAAATATATTGAATATGATATGAAAAGGGCATACAGTCAATATAAAAATTGTAAATATTATATGGGTTTTCCTAATATTATGACCCCTGAAATAGTAGAATTAAAAAATTGGACAGTTCAAAAATGTAAAAAGTATGTAGGATACTATAAAATATATCTTAGACATATACAAGATGAAAATAAAAGGGCAATAATGGAAGAAATGGGGTTTGAAAATAATAAATTTTATGTTCTTACCTCTCCCGAAATTGAATTCTTTGATACTTTTTGCGATTTTGATATTATAAGTGGTTCATATTCATTTAAACCTTTAGATATTGAAATGACTGATGATATGTTAAAGAAAATACAAGTTGAAAAATACAGAAAAAAAGATATATTTATGAAACCTTATGCGTTATGGACGGGTAAATTAAACGCAACATATGAAAATACGGTAATGAAAACACATATAAGCGAAGATATGGCGAAAGTGTTAAAAAATAATTATGATAATGTTATGATAAATGATATTAGAAAATTTAAAAATGATTTTTCAAATGATGAAATATACAATAATGATGAAATTGTTGAATGTGTAGTATCAAAAACTAATAAAAAGGTTTATTGGTTAGGACATATTGGCGGTTTTATTACTGCTTATACTAGGATTAATGTATTAGAACAATTATTAAAATTTAAACATAATCAGATAATTGGTTTTAAATTAGATGGTTTTATTGTTGAAAAAAGTAATGAAGATGATGAAATTAATAAACAATTAGATGACAAAATATGGTATAAAGCGGGTGAAAAACCAACTGTATGTAATTTCGGATGGGGTATAAATATATATGAAGATGTTTATAGTTCTATGTTTATAAAACCTAAAAATATTTATCATAAAGATTTATTTAAAAATCGAGTTAGTTATTTAACTGGGGCGGGTGGAACTGGTAAAAGTCATACAGTTTTAAATAACTTAAACGATACTATATATCTTACCGCGTGTTGGAGTTTATGCGTTTCAAAATCAAAAGAATACGATATTAAAAGTATGTCAATTCATAAATTTATAGGTATAGGTTGTGAATCATATTTACAACGCAATAAACCCCCTAAAAGAATACTTATAGATGAAATAACTATGATAGATGAAAAATATATAAAACAAGTAATTAAAGAATGCCCCTATAGTCAAATATTTATAGCGGGTGATGTCGATACAAGCGGTTATTATCAATGTGCCTTTGAAAATGTTAATGTTATTAAACCTGAACCTAAAAATACAATACATTTTACAACTAATTATAGATGTAAAGATGATAACTTATTAAATAAATTAAACAAATTAAGGAAATATATGAAAATGACAGATTTTAATAATTATAGAATTAAAAGTTTTGTTAAAAAAGAGTTTAAAGATAGAATAGTTGATAAAAAAGTATTAATAGATACATATGATTATAAAAAAGACTGGGTTTTAGTATCAATAACAAATGGCAAAAAATCACAAACTGCCTATTACACTGAATTATTAAAGGGTAAAAAATATAGATGTGTAAGACATACAACTGATGATGTTTATAAACGTTTAGAAGGTAAAACCGCGTTTTTAACTGGTGATATTGTTTATGATTTAGATAATCCTAATAAACGTTTTGAAAGACAAGATGCATTTACTATTCACGGGTTCCAAGGAAAAACAATAAAAGACCCCGAAAGGTTGTTTATAGATTTAAATAATATATTTTGTTCAAGACAATTATATACTGCGTTATCACGAGTTGAAAATTTAAATCAAATTTATTTAATCGAATAATTTAATTATTATATAAGTAATATTTAATTGCTAAAGATAGATTAGATTTATAATTCTTTTAATTTTATATCCTCTTTGTTTCTATTTTTAGATACTATTTTATATGTAATTGTATCTTTAATATAAGGATAACATATAGTAGATGCTTTATATATATTTTTTGATGTAATAAGTGTTGCAAATGGATAGTAATATAAATTATAAATATATTTTATATTCCAAAAACTATCATATATTTTTTCTAAGTAATGAATGTTCATATATATTAATACCTTATTTTTTTTTTATATAACAAAAATTACATACATATAATCCTTTTTTTAAAAATTTTCTTTCTTTGACCTTAAAACAAATACACATTATATATTATATATTAATAAATTTTTTTAGATTTCATTAATGTATTTACTTTTGAACTATAAGGAACTCTTACGCCTCTTTTACCCTTTTTTAATTTGTTTTCTTTTTTCTTTTCTTTGTCTGTTAATGAATCCCTAACACTTTTAGGTAAATAACGCCCTCCTTTATCCTTATTTATATAGTTCCAATCCTCCTTAGTCCATTTAGTAAGTAAATTATCAGTTTTCTTTTTTCCTACATAACCCCCTCCTAATTGTTTATATACTCTTACTGCTAATTGTGAGCGTCGGGCGTTCCATTTACCCTTTTCTCCGTAATGTTCAGTATTTTTAATAGTATCTATTATACAACTCCATAATTCGGGGTTTGTTCTAACTGTTTTTTGAACCTTAGGCATATATATATATAACGCATTATTTTTTTATTATATAACAATTATATATATAAACCTATGGTAAGTGTATTAGAAATTGAAATTAAAAATGTTTTAGAACAATATTTTAAGATGAAATTACATTTTACAAAAGAATACGATATATATGATTATGTTAATGAACATAAAGATATATTTTTTGAATTAAAAGGGCGAAGTAATAAATATAACAAGTATCCGACTACAATGATAGGATATAATAAAGTTTTAGAATGTATAAAAAATAAAAAAAATAAATATTATTTTGTGTTTAAATTTACTGATGGTTTATATTATTGTAAATATTCAAAAAAATTATTAAATAAATGTATAGTAAAAAATGGCGGAAGGTGTGATAGGGGTAAATATGAAATAAAAAAATATTTATTTATACCTATTGACTTGTTAAAAAAAATATAAATATATAGTATATATATATATGTCTTACCCTTATACTGGCAATGTTTCTTATACTGGTGAATGTTTAAGTGCTCAAAATGATAATATTTATATAAAAACGTCAATAATAAATAATTCATTTGAAGATGGTGCAATACCTGCTGAATACAAAGATGAAAGGGGCAGTAATATTATAGATGATGCCTGTTCTTATGAAGTTAATATATTAAGGGTTGTAATACCTCGTGGAAATATACCTATTAAAACAATAGACCCTTTATTAACAGTAGGAACTAATATATGGAATGTTATGCCTGAAGCATTAAGAATTACAGTAGATACTAAAACCGAAGAACAAAATTTAATATGGGTTTCAGAACTGAAAGAAGAATATTTTGATTCCACGTTTATACCTAATGGAAATGTAAATATAACACAGCAAATAGTCGATGATAAATCGTCATTTATTAAATATGAAGAATATTTTTCTTTATACTCACTACGACATTTTTGTAAAATTATAAATAAGGCGTTTTTAGATGCTCATAATGCTATTAAGGGTGATTTGGATACAAGTGAAAATAAGGATGTATCGCCTATAGTATCCTGTGATAATAACATAATGAGATTACATTTGCCTGAAAGTTATATATCAAGTAATACTCCTGCAAAAATACCTGTTATCGAATTTAATAATAGATTACAATTATTATTTGGTAAAACTTTACCATTTAAATACGGTAGATTAAGGGGTAATAACCCTAATGTAAAATGGAATGAAATAAATACGTCCCCCGCTAATAATGAATGGACTACTAATTATGATACTACATCGTTTATTGCTCCATATTTTCAATGTATATATACATATAATATAGGTGGAAAATCACAACTACCACAATTTAAAACTTTTGGGGGTTTCAATAGAATAGAAATATATAGTAATATTCCTTTAGTAAAGAAAGAATACACACAAAAACAAGATACTAAAACGGGTTCTATACTTAGTATAAATAGTAGTCAAGAAAATTTACTGTTTATTATATATTTAAATTATAATAGAAGTTTAGACGAAGATATAAGAGTTGAAAGTAATTTTCCTAATTGGAAATCTATATCAAATAGTGGTGCCTTAAATGAAATATCATATAGAATGTTTTTAGTTGATAATTTAGGCAATAAATCCCCCTTATTTTTACAATTTGGAAATCAAATTAATTTAGATTTACAACTTAGAAAAGTTTTTTAATATAATATTATTATTAATATAATTTTTTTTTATATTAATATATTATATATAGATGTCTCAAGTTCCATTTGTAAAATATATAGACCCTAGACTCAACCTTAACCAGAAACAACAATATGTTAGTGCCGAAAGTGCCTCACTTATTACTACCTCGCTTAGAAGCGTTAATGGTGATGTTGGAAGTTCTATTACTATTAATTGTAATCCTCCTAACAGAAATATTTGCGTATCTCGTGAAGTATATAAAAGAGTTGAATTTGAAGTTGAATTAGAAGTTAAAAATCTAGGAACTGCTGTCAGCACAAGCACAACCTTGGCAAAATATTCACACGCCCCCGCTTATATGCCCGTTTCAAGAATTACTCTTAATGAAGATATAACTATCGGCAATGCAAATGTTAATCAAGCAAACGCCCCTATAGTTCGTGAAACAACTAGTAGATTTCAAAATGACGCTTATTTTTCTGGAACTGCGAATATGAACGATACATATCTTACATTTGATGGGGTAAATAAGTCTGTTCGTTCCGCACTCGCTCCTTATTTTGATAGCACAAATAATGCTGGAACACAAGGAAATGTCATAAGTAGAAATGCTTTTTGGAATTATGACGGTAATGATGTAAAGTTGGAAACTGGTAAAGCACAGAATGAAACGCAACTAGTTAAAGTTAAATTTACTGTTGAAGAACCACTTATGTTATCCCCTTTTGTGTTTGGAAAAGACGCCAAAAACGCAACCGCTCTTATTGGTATCGAAAGCATACAATATAATTGTTCTTTTGGTAATTACGATAAATGCTTTTCTTTTTTTAAGGATACGGGTGTGAATGTAGATAATAGTATTCAAAAAGTAAATAATGTTAAAATATTAAATTTTGGACTTAGATTTACATATCTCACTCCTCAACCCGATTATGACCTCCCGCGTTCAATGATGTATCCTTATTATGAACCTCAAGTTAGAACTGAAAAAGTAAATACAAATGTTGCTATTGGTGCCGATATCGATAATAATTCACTTACAGTTCAATTAAGCGGTATTCCTCGTAGAATGTATGTTTGTATGCGTGATTTAGATAATACTGGTTCTAAACCTCTTAGACATTTACAACTTAAAGAAGGTTCATTTTCTCTTAAAATTAACGGGCAAAATACTCTTACCGGACAAACTAACAAACAACTTTTCGATACTGCTTGTAAAAATGGATATAACCTTTCATACTCACAATGGCAAAAATATTGCGGTTCAATTATTTGTTTAGATTTCGGAAAGGGTGATGTTTCACTTTTACCTCTCCAAGTTGCTGGTGTCAATCAGAAAAATGAATTTGAAATTTCCGCTTCATATACAAATCAAACCGGCGAAGAACTCAAAACTGGTTGTCAATTTACCGTTATTTACATTTATGATGGTGTATTTAGAATGGTTGAAGGTGCAACTAATAAACTTATTAATACCCTTACCGAAAAAAGTGTTCAAGATACTAAATCTATTACTAAATTACATATTGACCATTCCCCCGATAATGTATATGGTGGCGGTATGGGTGGCGGTTTGAACCTTAAGGGTGTATCAAAAGACCTATCTCACGCTGTTTCTAAATGTGTAGAACAAAATATGGGTGCTGGATTAGAAAATACTGGCGGGCGTTTGATGTCTCGCGGTATGCTTAGAAATAGATATTAAGTGCGTTTAAGTAAAATTTATACTAAATAATTAATATATATAATTAATATATATTATTTAATACCGATGAAAAAAAAATGTAATATTTGTTTAAAAATACAAAATGATGTTAAATTTAGAAAAAATAGGGGCAAATGTAAAAAATGCGAGTATCATACAAGAAAAGAATACTTAAAACAATATCAAAAAGATAACTATATACCTTATAAAGATTTAAGTATTGATAAAAAACAAAAAAGATTAGAAGCGTGTAAAAAACATTATAAAAAAACTTATAAATCAATAATAAAAATTAAAAAAATAAAAGAATATAATAAAAAAATGTATGATGAAACAAAAAGACAAAATACAATATTTCTTAATAAAATTATAATTATAATATAAATATAATATATATAGATGTCATTACAAAACATAACAACCCCTAATGATAATATAAATATATATTGTGGTGTTATGGACTGTGTAAAATGTAAAAGTGATATAATAGAATGTAAAGATATGGGTTGTGAGCAAATGATTGCTGATAATTTATTTACAAGAAATGACGATACAACATTAACACGATTAAACGCCCCTAATCAAGGAACAATAAATCAAGTTTTAAAAAGTAATGCTAATGGAACAGTTTATTGGGGTGATAGTATTGGTGAAACATATTCAAAATTAACTCATTCTAATTTAACATATAGTGATGTTGGTATAACTACTTTTAACGATAGAGGATTAATTTGTTCTAAAAACGGTAATATGAGAAATATAAGCGGTGAAATAGATGTTCAATTACAATTTGTAGATGGAAAAAGTTTATTTTCTCTTACATTTGATAGACCATATGGTGAAAGTAGACCATTAAGCACTAGAACATACGGAACAGTTATAGGTTATTCTTCTAATAATGCGTGGTTATTTAATGGTATAAATGTTTTTAATTCCGATTTATCTGAATTAAATAAAATTAAAATGACATTACAACCTGTAAATAGACAAGTATGGACTCAAGGAACAACATTAGTAATTAGAGTTATGTATAATTTAAATTATATTGTATAAAAAAAATATATATATATAATATATATGTCAATTAGAAATTTAACAGAACCTAACAATTTAGTATTAAAATGCGAAAACAGCGAAATAAGTTCGGGATGGTATCTTCCTGATTTATCTCCTGCCGCACAAAGTCCGATTACTGATTTTAAGGTTGATGAACATTATTATCAAATACGCCGAAATGTTGTTCATATAAGTGGTTTATTTAGTTGTAAAAGTTTAACAACTGCTTTATCTGTAGATTGCCCCTTACCTGAAGGTATTGAACTACCTGATAATAGATGGACGGGCGTAGGACACGCTATAAGTGCTAATCCTACTAATACCGGACATTCGCCATTATATTTATTTGATGTAGAAAGATTACCTGATAGAAATGTTATTAAAGTTATATTTGAAAACCCCTTAAAAGTTTTAGACACTCAATTAGTCGATAAAACATATCACTATAGATTATCGTTATATAAATAAATATAATATATTTATATATAGTTATATTATATAGATGTCAATTCGAAATCTTGCAGACCCTAATACTAATATTACAATATCGAATTTAAATTCGAATAATATAACAACAACCGATTTAGATGCGATTAGTATAAATACAACCGAAATAAAAGCGGTTAGTATTGATACTTCTGAAATAGATGCTGGTAATTTATACTCTATTGAAAACCCTGTATTGTTATCTTCTCCTGATACAGAATTTTCAATTGAAACAACTAATCCTACTGCACTTTTTATAAGAGTAGGTGATTATGTTGTTTGTAATGGAAAAGTTGATATAAAAATGAATAATGGTATTCCTCCATTAGGTAATATAAAATTAGAATTAAAAATATTAGAATTTGACGAACCCTTTAATATTATTACTAATGCCAAATTAATAGGTGGCGGTTGTTTAAATACATTAGATGAAAGTGCTACTGCGTCAATATGTCAAATTGAAACTGGTTCTAGTGTATCATTTATTTATAATTCAAGGGTTGATAACAATTTTACTTCTAATAGTGAATGGTTTTTATCATATACTTTTTCTTATAAACTTTCTATATTATAATTACTTAATTAATAATTAAATAATTATATTAATTTTATGCCTTTATTCCAACTATAAAACTGTGGATATGATTTATGTATTTGAACAGAACGTGATTTTATTTTCATTATATCTTTTATAACTGATTTATCTAATCCGCAATATCTTTCTAATATATATTTCTGCCCTGCGGTGCTTCCGCTTCTACAAAATAAAACTATTAAACTACTTTCATTAATAGGAACTCTACTTTTAGTATAATCTGTTATATTATGAGTGCTACTAATACAAGTTATATTTTCGTGTCTTCCTCTTCTATATAAACTATTCATTAATGTATATATTGTTTTTTTTAATTGTTTGTTTTGTATGCTATCAATATCATCAAACACGCATACGCTATCCCTTAATTCTTCTGGTTCTATAGGGTCTTCTATTAATCCTTCATCTAATGATATTCGCTGAACGTTTTTTATACCTTTATCAAACGCATCATCAAATTCTACATCAGAAAAAATAAATATATCTCTTTTCTTTTGATACTTATTTATTAATTTTAGATAATTACTTATCCAATATGATTTACCGCAACCGCTACTACCTGCTACATATATATGATTTGCTTTTATAAATGGTTCTTTTATATCAATATCTATATCTGGGCAACATAAAAATTCAGAATCATTAAATTTTAATTGTTTATTACTTTCTTTTGTTTTTTCATCTATAATTAAATTATATAATTCTTTTAAATCTTCGGGTAATTCTTTAATACGTCCCCTTATAAATTTTTCTATTGTTCTAATATCATTTAATGATATGTCATTTTTTATACTTCTTACATATTTTGCTGTTAGTTTTTCGTCTAAATCTATTTCATTATCTTTTTCATCATCTTCTTTTTCTTCATAATAATAAACTCTTTCGCCTATGTTATTACCTTTTACAATTTCCCCTAAACACATATTATTTTTATTATATTTTTGTTGTTTTTTTAGTTTTAACATTCCTATAATTTAATAAAATAAAAAAAAAACTACATAAAATGATTATTTTTTTTATATTATTAAAATCTTTTTCCTATTTTTAATGGTTTCCTACCCTTAAAACTCTGTAAATTCATAATTTTTTTAATCAATTCTTCTAATTCTTCATTACTTAATATTTTACCTGCTTTTTTTGCTTCATTGAATAATTGTTTTCTAATAGACGGTTCATATTGTTCATAAGTGGGTAATGTTTTATATTCCTGTGTTTGTTTTTTAGTTTGCCTTTTAGGTTGCTTTTTAGTTTGCTTTTTAGGTTGTTTTTTAGTTTGATTTTTAACTTCATCTAATATCATAAAGTTATCTTCTTTTACTGGTGGTGGTGCTAATAATGGTGTTTTTCTTTTTTTAAGTGATTCTAAAGCATATCCTTCTTTTTGTATTTTTTCTAATGTATCCTCTAATAACTTTCTATCTCTTAATGTTAATTTTTTTTTTGATAGTTGTAATTCGTTTATATTTGGAACTCCTACTTTTTCTAATAATGGTGCTAATATATCTTCTGCTAGATTTTTAACCTTAATTAATTGTCCTTGTCCTACATTAAACATATTTTCTTTTCCTTGTTTTAATAATCTACCTAAATCTCTTTTCATTATATCATCCGCTTTTCGTATATCGCTAGGTGTTTCTGCTAATGTATATTGTATATCGTGACCTAATGATACTTTATCGGCGGGCGTTAGTGGTTTATCTCCTCTTTTCAATCTTTTTATTAATTCAGTATTCGGACCCATAAAATTCGCTCTTCTTAATCCTTCTGGTGTTTTTAAAATGGCGTGCATTTCTTTTCCTTCATTACCTTTAACTATATTTTCTATTCCTTCTAATTCTGTATCTTTATTTAAATTACCGCCTTCACAATCATAAAAACTACAACATTGATGTAATGCTCCCCCTCTTAATGCTTTTATGTCTAAAGGTGTTCTATTTTTATGTCTTTTATTATATTTAAAGTAATATTCTCTTATATATTGCCCTAAATAATCTTTTTGATATGAATTTACCATATTTCTATATAAATCGTCCATTTTTTCTATATTTTCTTTAAATTTTTTACCTGTTCGCGGTGCTTTTATTTTTAAATCTAATTTTAAATATTCTTTTAAATCTTTTCTTTGTTGTGCTCTGGAAATCTTACTCATACTATAATATATTATTATAAAAAAATAATCTAATATTAATATATATAATGTCTTTAAGAAACTTAACGTCAATTAATAACACTAAAATATTTTGTGGCGATTTTGACTGCAAGAATATGACCTGTGAAAATATGAATATGCCCGCTGGTGCTGATTTAGATGCTCATAATGTATCTATTGATAATGATTTATTAGTAAAAACTCAAGATGGATTAAATACTATTAAATATAATACTCCAAATATAGGTAATGCTGGCGACCAATTAACAATAGACGCTTTAGGCAATGCTTACTGGGCAAATAGTGCTGGACCAAGTGGTGTATCGAACCCTATGAGTAATGATTTAGATATAAATAATTTCGACCTTTTGAATGTTGAAAAATTAGAAAATCTAAATGCCCCTGTAGGTAGTGAAGCACAAATAACATTAAGCACTCCTAACGGCATAACAAGGTTAGAAGGATTAGAATTAGAAATGGCATATGGATTTACAGATTATCTTAATGGTGATATTAAAAATTTAGGAAGTTTGACAGTAAAAGGTATTAGTTTAAACACAGCATCCCCCGCTCCATCATCAATTGAATTTTTAAATGATATTGATTTAAAAAATAATGAAATAAAAAATGTTGGTTTATTAAATAACTGTATATTAGTTAGAAGTGAAGCAGATTTACCTAATCCTATTACAACAGGTAATTATTTAATTATGGATAACATAACACTTACACAATCATATACGGTTAATGATAATGTATCATTTTTTGGGTTAGGTAGAGAAGGTAAAAGCAGTTTGAATTTTTTAAATACAGACCCTTTTCCTAATTTTTGCTTACAAATTATAGATGCTAGTGTATCTTTCAATAATCTAACAATAACAAATCAATCAAGTGTATATGATTTAATGAATTGCGTAAATAATACTAAAGATAAAATATTAACTTTTTCTAATTGTGCTATAACTGATTGTAAAAATGCTAATGTAGTTCTTATTAGTGGTTT
>Ga0070746_10001538_pt1 | contig 13756 bp, 13 predicted proteins | sample VirMetDEL_Mar_21_FD_77016 | JGI IMG/M metagenome (GOLD analysis project Ga0070746, IMG submission 77016) | Aqueous microbial communities from the Delaware River and Bay under freshwater to marine salinity gradient to study organic matter... | ecosystem: Environmental > Aquatic > Marine >... | reverse complement strand
TTTTAATAAAGGAGAGATTGGTTTTAATGCTTTTTGGAGACCTCCTACACCACCTGCTCCTTTTATTTTAGCTGCTGCTCCTACTCCAGTACCCATATCACCTATACCAGCTTTTTCCATAAGTTCTTTAGTAAGGCCTTTTCCAAATCCTTTATCACCTGCTTCTCCAGCTGTAGCCTTTTTAAAGATTTCCATTTCATCCTCTGAGAGATTTGAGAATGCTCCTCCAAAATTAGTACCAAACATGGAGTTTGCAAGTCCTTTCATTCCACCACCACCTGAAAAGCCACCTTCTAAATTTTCTGCTGTAGCTTCTCTAGCTGCTTGAGCTGCTTCTCCTAATTCCTGGGTAAAATCACCTAAACCTATTTTACTGGCTATACCTTCTAAACCTGCAAATGTTCTAACACTTAAATTACTTGCTACTTGTTTAGAAAATGCAGCATTTTGTTCGTTAATTTTTAATAATTTTTCAGCATCTTTTGTTCTTTGCTTTATTGTATCATTAATTTGTTGTTGAAGTTTTTTATCTGTTGTAAGTTCAGAACCTCTTTTTTGTCTTAAAACAGCAATATCACGTTCAAGTTGTAATGATTGTTTAGCTAGATCTTGATTAGCTTTAGCAGTACCTAATGATCTTTTATCAAAAGCAAAAGCATCATTAACTTGTTTTGTAATTCTTCTATCAATACTAAGAATTTCTGATTTAGCCGCTGCTACTAACTTAAGATTTTTTAGATTTTCTCTTAATAATGAACTAAAATCATCACTATTGGCTACATCACCTCTAGAGAATTTAGCAGACTGTTTATCATACTCTAATTCTTGCTTTTTGAGTCTATTTATCTCCTGTTGATTTTTTAGTTCTTTATCAGATGCCATGAATAGGTTTTATTATAAATATTATTACTTATAACTTGTTTTACCTTTGTATGGCTTACTAGCTTCGTTAAACGCTGGTACATTTACTTTACCATCAGAGCTTACTAAGGATTTTTTACCTTTATTTTTACGTCTTTCCATGGCTTCCTTTTGTTTTTGATGTTGATCATCAAAGTGGTCTTGAATTTCTTTAAAAGTAAATTTCCTTAACCAAATAGGCATATTATAAACAGTGTGATAATCAAATCCACCATTTCCATGAAATACTATATCGTGAATGTCTTTAAAAAGTCTCTTCCTGACTAGGGGTGCGGTCTTAGATGTCAGGCCAAAAAAAGTTAAGTCCTATAGGGACTGTTACCTCCTCTCCACTCTCAAGAACATATTCCATATTGACATCGGGTTGTGTGTCTTTTACGTGTTCTCGAAATGCCCTAGAATCTCTAGCTAATAAATAATTATCTACAAACTCTCTAATATCCTTTTTCTCATCCTTACCATCTACTGATGTAATCATATGTTTTAATCTAGTAGTGATTGAAGGATTTGATTCTTTATTAATCTTTTTTAATCCGGCTAATTCTCTATCAATAGCTTTTTCGTCTTTTCCTGTTAGAATTTTATATGTTAGAACAGTACCTGTTGATTCTATTTTATAAGTAAATTCATTTTGACCTTGTTCTAAACCTTTGGTATCAAATTCTTTATTATTTAACTCAGTTAAATCGATTTTATGTTCTACACCACCAATACTTACTTCATAATATTTACCATAACCTAAAATTCTAGATACAATGAATACTGCATTTTTGTCTCCAACAATTAAATCATCAATTTTTACTCCTTCAGTAACAATCAATGAATTTAATAGTTTATCTAAAACAATACCTTTTTGAATATAAGATTGGTTAGAAAGGATATCTTCTTCTCTAGCAGTCATATATTTAATTTCTATTTTACCCTTAGATAAAGGATGATCTTTAGGGTATACTATACCTTTTGAGGGTAAATCAATAGTTTCCGTTGGAAATTTAAAATCGCTCATATAATCTTTATTTAGTTTATAACGTTGTTTCTAGTTATACATATTAATATAAAAAAAAAGCTTGGCAAAGCCAAGCTATTTTTAAAAATATGTTGAAATTTTCTTAGAAATTTAAAATACAATAATCTGGTTGTACTTCTAAACTAATTTCTTGAGCAGCATTTTCAGTATCCCAATTGAAATCTCCAAAATCAGCTGAAGTAATTAAAGCACCTTTAATAATCCATTCTGAAACGATATCACCTACAGGTCCTAATACGTCTAATGTAAGATCTTTTTTATAGAAATCACTATATCCATCTCTACCTGTTACTGATTCGTGGTGTAATCTAACCCATTCCATTACTGCTTGTGCACCTGATGGAGTTATTGGATCAAATAACGTCATTGATATTGGGTTCCAAGTAGATTTACCTTTAACAAATCTCTGAACGTTAATATGATTTAAAGCTACTGTACCTTGGTTTAATGTTACAGCTCCCATACCTTTAATTTGGTATGATGGGATTCCATCTACATAAAGAATAAATCTATTCTTTTGCTTTGGCTCAAAAGCTGTGAAAAATATTTCGTTTGGGTCTAATACTGCCATTTTATTATTTTATTTATTTTATTATAAATATTCTATTTTCTAGTTTTTATGATGGAAACGTTGCTCCAGTTGGTAAAACATTGAAATCTAATATAATGAATTCAGCTGTTTTAGTTGGTTGTAGGTAAATTTGTCCTACTAACTCGTTTCTATCTATCACATCTGGTGTGTTGTTTGTAGCATCCATTACAACTTTAAACGCGTATAATCCTTGTCTTTGTTGTACTGATTCTAAGTATGGATTAACTTGTGCTAAGAAATTATTTCTTGTGCTGATTGTATTTTGTTCAAATACTAAGTTATCTGATACTTGTACTATATAAGATTTTAATGCTATTAACAATCTACGTACATTTACTCTATCTAAAGCACTTGCTCTTTTCTGTAATGTTTTCTGACCAAATACTACAACTCCACTTCCTGGGAATGTTGCAATTGGGTTAACATTTGCTTCATATAAAGAATCTCTGTTACCTGATGTTAATTTTCTTTCTGCTTTAACTACGTTACCTAACGCACCTCTAATTAGACCTGCTGGTGCGAACCATGGGTCTGAAGAAGCATCTGTAAATGCGTATACACCTGGTATAAACACAGAAGCTGGTGACCAAACATATTGTGCATTTGCATCAATTGATTGTAGCCAAGGCCAATATGTTGCTGCATAAGAACTATCAAATGCTGAAGCTTGTGTTACTACAGTATTTACTGTACTATTGTAAGGTACTAAATCAACTACTGCTATACAGTCAGTTCTTGATTCTGCTAAACTTACCATCTGAGATACTACTGAAGAGTGATCAGATAATGAATTAATTAATCCAGGAGCTGATATTACATTAAAGCTGTAAGCATCGGTATTTGATAATAAATTTAATGATTGCGTATATTCTTGTGCAGTTAATCCTTGAATGTTTGTATTCGTGATATTTTCATTAAATTTAACAGGTGAATTTTCGGAATTAACATTTGTACCGTTTCCACCTTGGAATGAACCTGATCCTATTACTGGTATACTACTAGTATATTCACTTTTAGCTGCTCCATTATTATCAAAGTAATCTGGAGTTGGTGAACCAACTGCACTTACAAATACATAAGCACTGCTATTTGGATATTCACCATTTGATTTTACATAATAATCAACACCATCTTGTTCTACTGTATAGTAAGTATTACCAATAACTTTTGCTACATAATTTGCAGCTGTTGGGTCCATTGATAAGTTATTATATTGTTCTAATACTGCTTTTTGAGAATTTGTATCATTACCACGTCTAATTGACAATGAAAATTGACCTGATCCTGTATTAGCACCTGTAATTTCCCATCTTACATTATTTCTAGTACCATTTGTTAATGTACCATTTGCACCATCTACTCCTGCTTGGTAATTATTCATTACAGCACCTTCAGAAATAGTTTTTAATGAAAATGCATCTTGTCCTACTATGTCACTATTTTTTAATACTATTGTACAAGTACCTGATCCACCTGCTTCTGAACCTTGGAATGTAAGAGTATTACCTGCTGCATATCCTGCTCCTGCTGAAAATACAATGCTTGAAATTACATTATTTGCATCAATTGTAAATACACCTGCTGCTCCTGTTCCATCACCACCTGTTACAGTTCCTAATGTATGTGTTCCTGCTACTGCACTTGAAATGCCATTTGTACCTATTGAAGCACTTACATTAACGTTAGTTTTAAGAGTTCCATCTGCTCCTGCTAAGTTGTTTGCAATTGAAGAAGAAGCTTCAGACCATCCTGCTGATCCACTAACTACTCTTACGACTAATAATGATTCGCCGCCTTGTTGGAAATAATTTGATGCTGCTGCTGAGTTTAGGTATGAGTAATATCGTGAGCCACTTTCTACTGACCCTCCGAATATAGCTTCGTATTGCGAGAATGAAGATACCGCTGTTGGAATACCAACTGGACCTTGAATAGCTGGTCCAATTATTGCTGCTCCAAATGTAATTGGTGCAGACCCAATAAAGGATTGATCATTTTCTCTTGCTAATACACCTGGAGATATTAATGTTTCTGCCATTGTCTTATATTATATTTAATATTGTTTTATTATAAATATTAGAAAATATTTCAAAAATTTATTCTGCTGCGGTAAACTCTCCTTTTTCTAAATTGATATTACCATCACCATACTTTTCTTGTAACTCTTGACCAAATTTTGTTTGGTCCTCAGTTAACTTTTGGAATTTTTCTAATAAATCCTCTTTTTGCCTTTCTAAGGCATCAATTCTTAATTCTGTTGCTCCTACCTGTACTACAATTTCATTGTTTCTAGATTGGAAATCTTCTAAAATTTGCAACTCGCTTTCTGATAACTTTTTACTAGCCATAATTTTTTGGTTTTTAATTTATTATAAATATGTTATTGTTTTCTAAAATTAATCTCTACTTCTATGGTCTGTTGTAGGGTTTTGAGTAGGAATACCTGCTGTTTCTATATTGCTAACTGTTTCTACACCAATAGTAACTTTTGCTTTTGAATTATATTTTTTAGTTGATGCTAAGTCTTTCTGAATTGTATCAGGAATTAGGTATCCACGTAATCTAATATTAAAGGTTCCAGTAACTAATCTATCTTTATTAACTGTTAATTCAGTTGCAGTAGTAAAACTATCTATAAAAGATCTAAACATAAATCTTTCAGGATTCCCCCAATATGCATCTGATCCATATTCGCATGCTTCAATTATTTTATTTAATTGTTCCATGTAATAAGTTTGAACTAAACAACTATATTCCATAGTAACATAATCTGGTTGTGCTACAGCATGAAAAGTTTCAACTGGTATTCTATTATTTAATGTAGCAAAATTACTATAAACATTCTTTTGGCTAAATTGTTTAGAAAATACACCATATAAATTAGGCATGTTTGCATCTAATTTATTTGCAACTGTTCTATCTTTTGTAATTGTATCTCTTTTAATTACAATAATAGGTAACATAATAGCACCTTCTTTATCTCTATAATATCCATCTCTTTGAAATGATTTCCATCTTTCAGGAGCACCATATATTACTGGTACTTCTCTTCTTGCACCATTTTGATAAACAAAAGGTTTAATTTTATTTTCAAAATAATAAAATACTGCTTCATCAATATCTTTAACACCTACAGAAAATTGTTTAGTATCATCATCTCTAAAGCTCATTTGAGCTGATCTGTTATGTTGAATACCTGTTTCTGAGTAATTAGGATTATTTGGGATAACAGCATCATTAGGATTAGTCTGTATTCCTTCTCTATCTCTACCTTTAAACGCAGTATGTTTACTTGTGCTTAAAGTTAATTGTGATTTAGGTATTGGTTTTCTTGGTTTTGCCATTAGAATCTTTCTTGATATGGTGAAATAGCTACTTTATCAGCAGGTATATAATAAGTTGATACTAAAATTGAAACATTATTTCCAAATTCTTCTAATCCTGGGTTTAGTGGGTTTGGTTCTCCATCTGAATCATTATTAGGATAATCTGGGTTTTTACCTCCCCAATATTGGTTTGATACTGTACTTTGTACTCCGTAATATGCTTCTTGATATAATATAATATCTCCTACTCTAGGAACAATATCTTTTTCTACTAAATCATCTCTTAAAAGATAAAATTCAATAGGTTGATCAAATTGTACACCTTCAATTCCTAAAGCATAATCCTGGTTTGATCTATTTATTAAGCAATTAAATAAATAGGGACCATTATAATATTTTTCTTCAGCTGCTTCACCGTAAATATTAACTTTAGTTTCTTCTAACTGAAATTGGTAAAAGGCACATTGTTGGGTTATAATATTACCCATCAATTCTCTATTTAGGTTTCTCATAAGAGACCAGTCCCTTTTTCTAGTAAACATTGCCATATTACGCTATATATATTGTGTAGGGCACTTGTTGTAACTCAACCATCTTTGATTCAGCTTCAGATGCTCTTCTATTTAACAATGATTGTCTTGATGTTTCATCAAGATATGTTCTTAATCTATCTATTAATGCTGCTTTTTCAGCTGTTGCAGCTGATATTAAATCTCCCTGATTTAAATTAACTTCAGCATTAGGTATTGGAATACTACTATATTTTCCTCTTACATATCCTAACATTTCTTTTGCTAATGCTAATGTGTATTCAAATATCCATTGTCTACCAACTGAGTTGATAAATTCATATGTTGGGTTTTCATATGGTGCATTTGATACATTAGTAACTCGAGTTGGAGTTTGTCTTACTGCACTATTTATTCTTTCATCTCTTAAAATATAATCAAACCATAAAGTTCCACCACCACATATTGCTGTGATATCTGATTCTTTTAATGTGAATTTTAATTCTCCTGTTGTATTACTTATATCACCACTTGAACCATCTATAGTAGCTGCTGATACTGTAATTACATCACCTGCTGTATATCCACTACCTGATTCCATTACTTTACAAGCATAAGTATCATTTGTACCTTGTGATCCTATAATTACAAATTTAGCACCACTACCAGCACCTGTTCCAGCTGTTAAATCAATTAAAGATGAAGTAACATCTGCTGCAAATGTAATATTTGGTGTTAATGATGAAGATAAATTATTACCAATAACTAAAGATGACCCTGAAGGGTAAGTATCATTAAAATTAGGGATTGGGAATATTCTTAATTTATCATCTTGAATTCTAAATGAATAATTAGACATTCTAACCATTTCATTCATTTCAATTTGTTGTATTACTTGTAAGTCATAATTTAATGGGGCCATTAAATAACCCATTCCTTGACCAAATCCTCCAAATCCAACAATACCAGCTGCTACTGCTCCTCCAAATCCAAATCCATTATAAGGATCTAAATATCTTGCTGATGCTGGGAATTTTGGTTCATAGTATACTTTTTTAACTTCAATTCCATGAATATATTCTGAACCTGTTAATCCACTACCTGTCATAAAAGTTTGGAAATCATAGTCTTGAACACTAGATGTTAATGTAAATGAACCTGAATAGTAAGGTACATTCCCACCACTACCTGCTTCTTCACCATATTGTTCTGTTAATCTTACAATTGGTTCAAAACTTGGTGTTATTAATGCTTGATTTAAACTAGATCCAGTTGTTATACCTTCAAGTGATAATTGATTATCACGTATTTTATATGCGTATAATTCATTACCATATGTAGTTACAGCTTCTTCAAATGCCGTGAAAAACGAACTTGATTGTAATTCAACATCTACTAAAGGATAACCTAATCTAGAAGCACAGAATTTTGTAACTTTTATAGCGTCAGCTTGAAATGTTGCATCTGAATTATAGAATCCAAATGGTACTGATTTATCATTCCAAATTGGACATCCATCATAAATAGGTACATTCATAATTGAGTATTTTATTATAAATATGAGAAAAAAAAGCCCGAACGTGAGTTCGGGCTAATTTTACTAACTAAGAGTTAATCTCTGATTATAGTGTGTTTAATCCTGAGATGTTGATAGTACCATAAAATTCTGGTCTTACCATTTTCTTAGCATATCTAGTTAACAATCCTTTTCTTGGAGTGAAAGTATTTGGATCGTATACTAGTGGAGTCATGATTAACGGAATGTACGGAGCAAATACAGCACCACTTTCTAGGAACTGAGAACCTCTAAATCCTAATAAGATTTTGTTTTCAGTCATGTAAGGGTTTTTGTATACTTTGTATCTACCGTTGATAGATCCAACTTTTTGTACACCAAAAGCGTAGCTTGCTTTAGCAGCATCACCATCTGAATCAGCAGCAAATCCTGGAATACTTTCTAAGATTGTACCTACAGTTGGAGAACATACTAAGAAGTTAGCACCACCTCTTAAAGTTTTCTGGTGGATGATGTTACTTAGTTTTTGGATTTTAGTTCCTAAAGTTTGGAACCATTGTCCTTGGCTATTATAGAATCCTAAGTCAGAAATTGCACCAGCACTGTCAATTGAAGTGTTGTTTACAGCTGACCAGTTTTCAGTTCCAGCTCCTGCTCCTTCGATTAACATAGAAAGAATTTCTAAGTCAATTTCTAATGAGATATACTCACTAAGGATAGAAGTTAATTCTGCCTCAGCATCTAATGCATGGTATGCATTTAAATCCTGTGCGAATTCTGGAGTCCATACAGCTTTAAGTTTTCTAGTTTTAGCAACGATTGCAGATGATTTCATCTGAATGTTGATTTCTGGAATAACTTGTGGAGGGCAACATCCGCTATTTCCATTCGAACCTGAGTCGTTCCAAGCGTTTGGTTGGCTGTTTCCAGCTTCGAAATCACCTCTGTAACGATCAGTTGGTTGGATTTGGAATAAGATAGATTGTGCTTCTCCTACGTCACCTGAAGTACTTGGGAACTCAGTCGCAAGTGCAATAAAGTTAACGTTAGTAGAATCTACAGTTGTGAAAGCAGATAATTGCTTACCAGCAGATCCTGTTACTACTAAGTCAGCAGGAACTCTCTCCGCTGCTGAACCTGAGAATAATTGGAATCCTTGAACACCTGCAAAATCACCATTACCCATTCCTGTCTTAGCAAAGCTTAATTTGAAGTAATCTCCAAATGAAGATGAGTAATCAGAATCGTAATTAAAGTCAGCCCATGTAGCTACTGCTTTAGCAGCAACGTTTACTTGAGATGAAGTGTTTTGTACAGAATATCCGAATCTTCCTGCACCGTAAAGACCACCTGAGTTTGTGTTACCAAATGGTTCAGTTACTCCTGCTTCGCCATCTCCATATAATGAAGAACCTGCAGCGAAAGGAGATTTGTTATTTCCGTATTGGAAATCTAGGTAAAATACTAGACCAGAAGGTAAGTTCATTGGTTGAACGCTAACAAATTCTTTTGCTGCGATTTGACCAAATACTTTTCTTACTAATGGTAAAGCAACTCCAGCCCATTGACCACCGATGTTAACAGCAGTTTGGCTTGAGAATGTACCTGAAGACGCAGCACCTCCACCAGTTTGTGAAGATTCTACTACAAGTTGTTTAGCTTGGTTTTCTAAAATAATACCCATGTTGTTTTTGTGAGTACCATTTAAACCTTCTAAAAGACCTGTTTTTTCCCATTTACCAGCTAATTTAGCAGCATCACTCTGTAGTGATTGGTAAGGGTTTGCGCTTTCTAAAAGAGTATTTAAGCTCATAATAAATAGTTTAAATTGTTAATAATAATTTTAAATTAATCCCGCTAGCTTACGCATACGGTTGTAAACGTCATTTGATTCAATGATAGGCTGTTTTGTGTTTGACGTCGCTGTTGGTTCTAAACCACTAGCTTTCGATGCAGACCCTAAGTTTCTTGATTCATTAATAGACTTGTCTACAAGACCAGTTTGTAATGTTTCGAAAATAGTTTTTGCTTGTTTAACATCCTTAGCATTATCAAATGCTTTTAATACCTTAACTTTTTTACTTTCAGTTAAGTTTTTTGCTTTGAAAATTTTGTTTGTGTAAAGTAACTTAGCATTTAAAAGGTTAACTTCTTGAAGTTCTTTTTTAAGCTCCTGGATTTCATCCATTGCTTCTTTGAATCTCATTTTTTCAGTCTCTTTTTCGATTTTAGTGTCATCTTTGTCACCATCCTCGTTTCCAGGACCTTTTTCACCTTTTACTCGAGATTTTCTTTCGTCAATCTCTTCTTTTGCTTCATCAACTTTTTCACTCTCATCCATTTCGTCTTTTTCTTCGCTAATTTCTACGTCTACGTCTACATCGTCTTCAACTTCTACGTCTTCAACGTCTTCAACTTCAACTTCGTCTTCAACGAATTCATCGCCTGGCTCAATTTCACCATCAGCGACCATGTCTTTAATGACATCCTCGATAAATCCTTTAAGGTCGTCTTCTGACATATCTTCAAGATCGATTTCTTCGTCATCCATCTTGTCTTCCATGTCTTCTTTTTCGTCCTTCATACCATCTAAATATCCTTCTTCTTCAGCGTCAGTTCTAGCATCTTCCTTAACTTCTTCTTTGTCGTCAGCTTTTTTAGCTTCTTCCATTTTGTCGTCTTCGTCTTTTGCTTCTTTAACTTCTTCTTTAGAATCTTTTTCTTCAGATAGATCTTTGGAATCTTCGAGTTCAGCTAATAATTCGTCAAGATCAATTTCTTCATCAACTTCTTCTTTTTCTTCTTGCACTGTAGATTGACCTACTTTTTTAGGTGCAAGATCTTTTAAAGAATCACCTGCTGGAGAATTTTTTCTTTCGAAACTAGGAGCATCCATTTCTTCAACTTTGTCCTCTTTTTCTTCTTTTACATCCTCATCTTTGTCCATTTCTTCTAACTTTGCAGCTAGCATAGATTTTAAATGTGGAGTGAAAGCTTCTTCAAGAGCAAGTTTGGCGTTTGCGATTGCAGTTTCCTTAACGGCTTTAGCATCAGCAATTGCCTCTTTTAGCAAATCTCTGTTTGTTGCCATAATCCCAAAATTTAGTTTGTGAAATACGCTTATTCATGAAGCGTAATAGAAAATTATTAATAGTCTAACATCATATAAGATAATCATGATGTATTACGATTATACGTATATGGAAATATCTTAAAATTACACTATTGGACAAGAACCTTTAGAACAAAGGATCTCAGTAACTATTTGGTTAACTCTTGTATAGTCGTAATTAACCATTTCTTTTCCTTCTTTGATAGTATGCATATAAGAACCTGGGTTAGATGGTGTTGAAACAAAATCCCAACATAATAATTCAAAGTCATCTTGTACTTCCATTACACCACCCATATCTTGTAATGAACCCATTCCTCTTGATGATACACCTACTGTAACACCATGATTAATCAATTCTCTAAGTATGTTTCCTGAAGGTGTAGGTAAAATTTCTATTTTACCCATTACATTATCTCCATCCCACCAAAAATCTGATATTAAGTGAGATACATTTTTTAAGTTTACAACCGAAGATTCAGGATGATCTAATTCACCCATTGAACGTCTTTGTTCAATAAGTTCCTTATATTTTTCCATTTCTCTATTCCATAATTCTTTGGCGTAATATCTACCATTACCATTTTTAACTTCAGCAGTAGCTAAAATCCCTTCAACTAATAAATTACCATTTTCATGTACTGATTCCTTTAGTTGTTGTGGTGACGCCTTAAACGCGTGCGTTTCAATTAGTAATGTCTTCATAAAATAACTTGATTAGTCTTTATAATTACCTACGTAATCACGATTAATTGCTCCAGCAATTTTTTCTGCATCTTCTCTTGATTTACCTTGATCCATGATTTTATCAACAACACTATCAAATGATTCATCAACTTCTTCAGTTTCGTCTACCATTTCTTTTTTAGAGTATTTTTTACCACAAGATTTTTCGTAAATTTTTTCCATTTTAGCTTTTCTTTTTTCTAAAAGCTTAATTTCTTTTGTCATTTCTTTTAACTTGCTTTTATCAACTAATTCTTTAAGATTTTCATCTTCATTAATTGAATTTACTCTCTCTACTTTTTCAGCAATATGATCATGTAAGAAATCTAATTGTGCTTCTAATTTAACAGCTTCAGCTTCTTTGCCTATTTCAGCTAATTTAGTTTCAATTGATTCTTTTTTAGGTTTTTTCTTTTTCATGTTAGCTTTAATAGCTTTATCTTTAGCAGCCATATAATCATCTGAATCTATATCTCCATCACCATCATGATCTTTTTTCTCTTCAATACCTGCTGCTTCTTGAGAAGATTCTATTGCTTCTTGTCTAGCTTCATCAAAGCTATCTTCGTTAATTTCATTTACAAATTCATCTAATGAATTAGGTTTTTCAGTTAAACCATTTTCCTCTAACATTTTATTAATTACTTCACCAGACATTGCAGCAAAGCTATTTGGGTTACCTGATGTTGATACACCAGTAAAATGTTCTTTAAGTGTTTTTTTAATTTTTTCTTCAACAGATTCTTTTACTACTTCCATTTGGTTATCAACTTCACCTAAACCAGGAGCTGATTCTTGGTATCCTAAACCTTCAACACCAAACATACCATTTTTAACATAATGCATAGAATCTTTAGCTAAATTTTTAATTGCTTTAGCTTGAGCTTCTTCTAGTGTTAAATCTGGGTTGTTTTTAACTTCACAATAAACACCATTCATCATTTCTTGAGCGTTAACATTATTAATGTTATCTACTTTAGGTGAATAATCATAGTTATGTGATGCTACATTTTCAACACCATCTGATAATTTATAAGATCCAGCTAATTTATTATCCATTTCAAACTTATACTTAGGATCAGCTGATACTTTTTCTTCTTGTTCTTTTGTATTAACTTTATCTTCGTTATTTACAATAGGATTAAGTGCTTTATCACCTGCTTCGTTAATATAGTTAAAATATTTAGCTTCCCAACCTTCTTTTTCAGTTGGTTCTATAGTATTTAATGGTTTTAAATCAACATAATTTTCAGTAATTAACCTATCAGTTAATTCTTTATGTAATTGTTCTGCTGTTTTCTTCATCTTATTTAGTTTTCTAATAGTGTTTTAATATCTTTTATATAATCTTTAATTAAATCCGTTCCAACAACTACAGAATAGCTTTTAGGCTCTTCTCTATAATATTTAATTGTTTCTATTTTTCCTTGTCTTAATGGTTTAATTAAAGACTTTAATTCGTTTTCAATTTCATCAAATGCATCAATTCTGCTTTGTTGAAATTTTTCTAATTTATCTTCTTCTTCTCTAATATTCATATTATACGTATTAAAAAAGTTTGTTTACTTCGAGTCCTGAGCCTTTTTGTACATAAGTACCATTTTTAGTTTTAGGAACTAGTTTATATTTAAACTGTTTTACATACGCACTATCTGTAACTCCATCAGGACCTGCCTTAGGGCCTGGACCTAATGTTGCTCCTACTCCTTCTTTAATTTCTTTCTTTTTCTTTTTTTTAGGTAATCTAAAAGCATATGGAGTTAAATAAGCACCAGCCGCACCTGACATAGAAGCTTCGTCTACATTTTCATTAAGATATTTACTTATTCTTCTTATAGCATAATCATCACCATAATTACCTGCCATCCAATTATTATGGATATAGTAAATTACATCTTCAAATCTTTCTGGGTTTAATCTGGATCCTGCTTTTATTAGATCTTCCATGTTTTTATCAAACCCATCATCTAATTCATCAAATGCTTCATTCATTTGGCTTCTTAAAAGTGATTTCCAGTTAACCATTA
>Ga0070746_10001532_pt1 | contig 13772 bp, 17 predicted proteins | sample VirMetDEL_Mar_21_FD_77016 | JGI IMG/M metagenome (GOLD analysis project Ga0070746, IMG submission 77016) | Aqueous microbial communities from the Delaware River and Bay under freshwater to marine salinity gradient to study organic matter... | ecosystem: Environmental > Aquatic > Marine >... | reverse complement strand
TTCGCCGACGCTAAGCGAACCGTCGAAGCTTCCGAGGAGCTGTCCGGATTGACTCGTCTCTACCGAGACGCGATCGAGATGCCGACTCTTGGTTCGGTCTACCGAGTGTTGTCCGCCGAAGCGTATTCAAAGGAGGGACTCAACCCGCATTTCATTCTCTTCGACGAGCTACACGCTCAACCGAATCGAGAGCTCTTCGACGTTATGTCTCTAGCTATGGGAGCGCGCGGAAACTTGGCGACGCTCGTCGCTATAACGACGGCCGGCCAGAAAAGCGACTCGACCGGACGAGACTCGATCGCGTATTCGCTCTACAACTACGGGAAAGCCGTCTCTCGAGGAGAAGTGGAGGATCCGTCGTTCTTTATGGCTTGGTGGGAAGCTGAAGGAGACCACAGATCCGAGGAGACTTGGCAAGCGGCCAACCCGGGATACGGGGATCTCTCTGATCCCGCCGACTTCGTTTCCGCTGTCCGTAGAACTCCGGAGGCCGAGTTCCGGACGAAACGGTGCAACCAATGGGTCTCGTCTCAGCTTGCTTGGCTCCCGACCGGCTCGTGGGACGCTTGCGCGAAAGACTTCCAACCGGACCCGGACGACGAGATTGTTCTCGGGTTCGACGGATCCTTCTCCGGGGACGCCTCCGTCATTGTCGGTTGTGTTGTCCCGAAGGGCAAAGACGACCCGGCCCGCTTGTTTCTCGTCAAAGCTTGGGAGAAGGATCTCGAGAAGGACGGGGACGATTGGCGCGTCGACATTGCCGACGTCGAAGATACGCTCATTTCTTTCTGCGCGAGCTTTCCGAAAGTGCGGGAGATCGCGTGCGATCCGCACAGGTGGCAACGGTCTATGCAAGTTCTAGCGGATCAAGGACTCCCGATCGTCGAGTGGCCCTCGAGCTCTCCGGCGCGAATGGTTCCGGCGTGCGCGAAGTTCTACGACGCTGTCGTCGAAGGAAGACTTGAACACGACGGAGATCCGACTCTCGCGAGACACTTAGACAACGCGGTCGTGAAGAACGATCGGCTCGGTCCGAGGATTGTGAAAGAGAATCGCCAATCTCCTCGAAAGATCGACGCGGCCGTCGCCGCTGTGTTAGCCTACGATCGCGCCACAGTCGCTAGAATGGAAGAAGTAGTCCCGCAATTCTTTGTGTGAGGTGTTATGTCGACAACGATTCAACTCGTCGGAGCTTTGGCCGTCACGGTCGGCGTGGCTCTTCTCTCGGTCCCGGTTGGTATCATTGTAGGCGGGACTTTCTTGATCTTGATCGGCTTCGCGCTAGGACGATAAATGGTATTCAATAGGCTCTTCGAGGACCGCTCGATCTCTTACCAGACCGTATTCGAGTCCGGAGACGATCTTCAGTTCGGCAACTTGTCCGCGACCTACGTCACCGAGGACAACGTCTTCCAAGTGAACGCGGTCTTCTCGGCGATCTCTCTGATCGCGGACACGGTCTCAACTTTGCCGCTCGACGCTTTCACTCGTCGGAACGGGACTCGTCAAGTTCTCCGACCGAAGCCGGAGTGGGTCAACCAACCCGACGTCGATCTTCCCCGGGTCGCTTTCTACAACTCGCTGATCGTCTCGCTCTTGCTCGACGGTAACGCTTTCGTGAGAGTGTTCTCGAACGGGTCGGGACAAGTGACGAACTTGACGGTGTTGAGTCCGAAGAGTGTCAAGATTCAACGATCCGGAGTTGGTCGCCTCACGTTCCAAGTTGAAGGATCCCCGAGACCGCTCACGTCCGAAGAGATCGTCTTCATTCCTGATCTTGTCCGTCCCGGAGACGTTCGAGGAGTTTCTCGCGTCACTCAGCTTAAGGAGAATCTCGGGCTCGCCGTGGCTCTCGAGAAGTACGCCGCTCAGTTCTTCGGATCCGGCACGAATATGGCGGGCGTGATTGAGTTCCCCGGGAACCTCACCGCCGAGCAAGCGAGCGAACTCGCGCGCGGCTTCGACAACAGACACAAAGGTTGGAAGCGCGGACACAAGACCGGAGTCCTCACCGGCGGCGCGACTTTCAAAACTACACAGATCGACCCGGAGAAGTCTCAAGCGATCGAGGCTCGTCGCCTAGCTGTCGAGGACGTCGCTCGAATCTTCAACGTCCCGCCGCACCTTCTCGGTCTTCCCGGAACGAACTCTTACGCGTCGGTCGAACAAAACAATCTCGCGTGGGTCACTCACGGGCTCCGACCTATCATTCAGAAAATCGAGGACGGGTTCTCCCCGCTTCTCGCTCGATCTCCCGGAGGCGGCGACGCTTTCCTCAAGTTCAACATCGACGGACTCCTTCGCGCGGACATTCAATCTCGAATGAGCGCTTACTCGACGGGACTCCAATCCGGTTTCTTGACGATCAACGACGTCCGTCGTCTCGAGGATCTTCCCCCAATGGCGGACGACTCGGCGAACGTTGTCCGGGTCCCGCTCGCGAACGTTGATCTCACCGAGTCTCACGTCAAGGCTCAGCGGGAGCGGGTGCTAATGGCTCAAGCTTTGGTCTACGCGGGATACGATCCGGCGGAAGTCTTGGTCGCTCTGGATCTTCCCGAGATCGCTCACACCGGCCTCCCGTCGTCTCAACTTCAACCAATCAGCCAGATCGACCCGGTCGATCCTGAGAGTGTCTACGAGGTCGAGTAATGGCTATCGTTCACAGACTTGTGACTCTGTCCGACACGACTCCGACGGAGATCGTTGGTCACGACAACCAACCTCACGAAGTCCATCTCCACAATATGACGAAGAGCTCGAACGAATACATATACATTGGGGGATCCGCTGTCGGAACCGGAAACTCGATTCATATCGACCCGGGTGAGTCAATCACTCTCAATCTTGGACCGGAGGATCGCTTGTGGGCGATCAGCGACCCGGACGGTCTCGAGGTTGGAGTCCTCGACATAAGGAAGAACGACTAGTGCCGTACTTTATCACCGACCGCCACCCCGAGTGCGCTAATTGGGCCGTCGTGAAAGAAGACGGCGAACTTGTTGCGTGCCAAGCAACGGAGGACGAAGCAATCGACCAAATGGTCGCCGTCTCGCTGGCCGAAGATCTTGAGCCCGGCGGAACCTACGACGGGGAATCTTTCCGAGCTCTCCCCGGCGAACTTGTCCTCGGCGACTTCGTCTCTTGGGACTCCTCCGGCGGGACAGCTCGAGGACAGATCGAGCACATTATGACGGACGGAGTTCTCGGGATCCCCGACTCTTCTTTCTCGATCAACGCTTCCGAGGACGACCCGGCCGCTCTGATCAGGATATGGAGACCAACGGAGGACGACGGGGAGACGGATTGGAATCCGACGGAGACTCTCGTCGGCCACAGGTTCTCAACGTTGACGAAGATCGACTCTCTCCGATCGGAGATCCGTCAAGTCAATCTCGAGCCTCCCGCGTATATGCGCGCGGCCGCTCGACGCGGGATCGAATACTACGAAGAAGGACTCGGCGGAGACGGTCTCGTCGACCGGACGATCCGCGAAGCTCGCGCTATGGCTCGAGGATCCGTCACCGCTGAGAAGTGGGTCCGGATCGCGGCTTGGATCGCTCGACACTTGGGAGATCTCGACGCTCCGGCCGCCGATCCTAACTCAGAGGAATACCCGTCCGCCGGAGTTGTCGCCCATCTTCTTTGGGGATCCGGGCCGTCAAAAGCTGGCGCAGAGCGCACGCTCCGATACGCTGAGAGTGTCGTCGCTAGACTTGAAGAAGAGAACGAAGGCCGTACGAAGGGTGAAGCCTTGAAGAAAATGGAAACGAGAACACTATCCGTCGACTACGAGATCCGGGAGACGGCGGACGGAATGACTTTCGAGGGGTACGCGGCGATCTTTGACTCGCCAAGCGAGCCACTCCCGTTCACCGAACGTATCGCTCCCGGAGCTTTCGCTCGATCCTTGAAGAGCCGGAACGACGTCAAGCTGATGTGGAACCACGACACCGGGTCGATTCTCGGATCGACTCGCGCGGGAACTCTCAAGCTCGTCGAGGACGGTCGAGGCTTGAAGGTCTCAGCAGAATTACCAAACACGACGCTCGGTCGAGACACCGCGGAGTTACTTCGCCGTGGCGACGTCGACGCTATGAGTTTCGGATTCTCGGTTCCGAAGAACGGGGACTCTTGGTCGGAGGACGGGGCCGAGCGGACTTTGAAGGAGATTAGACTCCACGAAGTCTCCATTGTGGCTTTCCCGGCTTACACGGCGACCGCCGGGACCGCGACCGTTCGAGCTTTGGATCGTCTCGCGCTTCGAGCTAACGTCGACGTGGACGCTTTGGCGGACGCGCTTCTCAAGTTGGAGAACGGGGAGGATATGTCTTCGGCGGATCGCGATCTTCTCTCGAGCGTGTTAGACACTTTGGCTCCCGAGGAGGCCGCGAAGGAGGAGACTCCGGATCTTTCCGTTGATCTCCTCGCTTTGAAGAAGAAGAAGATCGAACTCTTGAAGGGATACCACAATGGCTAGTAGGTCAGAGATCAAGGCGGCAATACTTCGCGCGGCGGGGAATCCGACGTCGGGTCCGATCGCTGAGTGGGCGGACGCTTTCGCGGACGCTGTGGCGAAGTTGGACTCTCCGAAGACTCACCGGAAGATTGAGAAGCGGGTTCTCGGTCCGGCGGAGATCCGGGACGACTCGGACGAATAAGAAGAGCCGGCCCGAAGGCCGGCCCTTCTCAGTCTCGGCAGACTCTTAGTTGGCGAGCTCCACAACCATTTCGTCGAGGGCCTCGTAATCGAGCTCGTCGGAAATCCAATCGACTCCGTCGTGGGTTCGACTGTCCTCGTATCCGAGGAGGCTGATCAACTGGCGATACGACGGGTTCGCGGAGATCTCGGAGTACTTGGCGGCGAACCGATACAAGCTTTCGTCGTTGTTGATCCAAGTGACGACGTTCCACGTCTCTCGGTTCTTCCACCCGTTCATCGGTTGCTCGTCAGCTCGAGAAGAGCGGTCGCTTTCCGGGTCGCGCTCCGAATCTCTCGGACGGTTGCTCGAGACCAATCCTCAATCAACCAAGTCTTCTCGATTAGGTCTTGGAGTTCGAGCGCTTCCTCGACCGAGCAATCGGCCGCTTCGCGAATCATCATTGTGTAAACGTTCATTGTCTCTCCTTGGGTTAGGTTGTTGCTCATAGTCAAAAGTTTAGACCTAAACCGGACGAAGTGGAAGTCTATTCCCAAACCAAAAGACAACGAGTCGGTACAATGGAATCACCGGAACTGTGAGTCATCTCTGCCGGGAGTCGGTTCGGCGTTATCGCGGCCGCGTCCAATCCAAACAACTAAGGAGATCCAACAATGAGTGAGTTTGTGAAAACTCAGGAGGAGCTCCGCGCCAATCTCTTCTCCCAAATGACCGAGGTCATCGAAGGAGCCGAGAAAGAAGGGCGTGGACTTGACTCCGCCGAGCTCGAGAAGCTCGACCGGATCGAAGGCGACGTGCGGAAAGCTGACGAGGCAATCTCTCACGCTCGTAACGTCGAGAGCCGTAAAGCGGAAGCCGCTGAAAGCGCTCGTGACTTCGTTCCAACCGAATCCAACGACGAGAGCGAGATCTTCCGCGCTCTAGCTAACGGAGAAGTCCGTTCGCACGTCTTCAACGCTGAGAAGCGCGCCACTTTGGTCCCCGGAACTAACACCGTCCCGGTGTCGTTCTTGGATCAGGTCTACGGCATTGCTCGTCTCGTCGGGCCTATGCTCGAACTTGCCGACGTGATCAACCGGACCTCCGGCGAATCTCTGCGTATCCCGACCTACACCGCATACTCGACCGCCGCTCAGTACGCGGCCGGCTCCGCTATCTCTGACAGTGAGCCGACCTTCTCGAGCGTGTTACTTCAGCCTTACAAGCAAGCCTTCATCGTGAAGATCGCGAATGAGCTTCTTGATGACGCTGGCTTCGACATTCAGAGTGTCATCGCCGAGCAAGCTGGTAACGCTATCGGGTATCAGGTGAACGACTTGGCGACCGTGGGAACGGGAACCGTCGAGCCCGAGGGAATCGTCGAGGCCGCTGGCTCCGGCGTCACCGCTGGCACGACCAACGCGTTCACCGCCGACGATCTGATCACTCTGGCGTATTCGCTTGATGGTGCGGCTCGTCGTCTCCCCGGAGTTGCGTTTATGTGCAACACCGCGACTCTCGGCTTCATTCGCCGTTTGAAGGACGACAACAACCAATACATTTACAACCCTGTGGTGGGCGGCCCGGACACAATCCTTGGCTTCCCCGTTGTGGAAAACCCTGCAATGGCTGACATTGCTACTGGTGCTAAGTCGGTTGTCTTCGGACATATGCCTTCTTACAAGATCGTGTCGACCGGCCTCGAGGTGGCAACCTCGACCGACGCGTACTTCGCGAACGACATCACCGCTTACCGCTTCTCGTACCGCTTCGACGGAAAGCTGACTCACTCGGCTCACGTCAAGTACTTGGCGCTGGCCTAAGCACTCACCGGATCGGAGCTCCCCGGCTTTCTAGGTTGGTCGGGGAGCTCCTCCCATTTCCGCTCGGTTTCCGCTAGAGTGGCGCTATGTCAACCTACGAAAAACTTCGAGGATCTTTGGTTCTCTCGTCGAACTCTCCCGGCGCTCCGACGGGATACGGAGTGCAAGCGGAAGAGCTTGTGTCTCGCGCTGTCCGTCACGGTCTCAACGTCGCCGTCTTGTCGAACTACGGTCTCGAGGCGCGGACAGAGATCAAGAAGATCCAACACGGCAAATACGCTCACTATCCCAAAGGACTCCGTCCTTACTCGGACGACGTGATCCGGTTGTGGTACGACGACTTCGTCTCTCAACACAAGGGCCCGGGAGCGCTAATGACGTTGTACGACGTTTGGGTTTACAACGATCTTGTGTTCGAGGATCCGATCCTCCCTTGGGTTCCGCTCGACCACTTGACAATGCCGCCGCTTGTCCGGAAGTTTCTGGACCGCGACAACGTTCACCCGATCGCAATGTCGGAACACGGTCAACGTCAAATGTCGGACGCGGGTCTAGACTCGACGTATATACCTCACGGAGTCAACACTCAAGTCTTCAAGCCAACGTCGAAGATCTTCGGCCGGCCAACCCGGGAGTATATGGAGATCCCGGAGGACGCGTTCTTGGTCTCGATCGTCGCCGCGAACAAGGCCAACAAAATCCTCCACAGAAAAGCGCTCGGTGAGCAACTCCTCGCATTCGCGACTTTCCGCCGGAAGTTCCCGAACTCGTTTCTCTATCTGCATATGGAACCGTCCCGAGCTTACGGCGGGTTCGATATTCCGACGATTCTCAAAGCTGTCGGCCTCGACGAGTCTTGTGTTCGGATCGCTGATCGGGATCGTCTCCGGATCGGATACGCTCAGAAAGAACTCGCGGCGCTGTATTCAACGTCCGACGTCCTTCTCAACGCGACCTATGGGGAAGGGTTCGGAGTGCCGACCGTGGAGGCTCAGGCTTGTGGAACGAGAGTGATCACGTCGTCTTGGACGGCTTCGGCGGATCTCGCCGGCCCGGACTCTTGGCTTGTCGACGGACAACCTTGGTGGGACGATCCACAATCCGCTTTCTTCCAAGTCCCGCACGTTGGGTCGATTGTGGGCGCGCTTGAACAAGCTTCGGACGCTCCTCGCGGGACAAGTCAATCGTCGATCGAGTTCGCCAAGGAGTTCGACTTCGAGAAGGTTTGGTTGACGAAGTGGATCCCCTATCTTCGGGAACGGTTCGGAGAATGAAGCTCGAGGATCTCCAAGGACGACACGCCGGAGAAACTGTCTACGTCCTCGGATCGGGAGCGAGTCTCGAGTTCGTCGACCCGAAGTTCTTTCTCGACAAGACTGTCGTCTCGACCAACTTCTCCGCGTCCACTCTTGGCTTGTCCGACTACTATCTCTTCAGCCACTACCACTACGTTCTCGAGGATCTTCGCCAAGACTTCCGGGCCGCCGTAACGCATAGACTTTGCTCGACTCGTTGGAGCGGAGAGTTCTTCCCCGGACGGGGCGAGAATCCCGATCCGGAAGCTATCGGCCGGAACGTTATTGTGAACGATCCGCCGGTCCCGGATCCTCCCGCGTCAAGTTTTGATCCTTGGACTATGGCGGAAAGAGACCGGCTAGTGTTTGGGTCGTCAAGTATTCACGGCGCTATGCAATTAGCGGCGGAGCTCGGCGCGCGCTGGATTGTCCTCGTCGGAGCGGACTGTGGAACGATCGACGCCAAGGACAGAATCACAGGGTATCCGGTCGCCGGACACCAACCTTGGGCGCTATACAATCGGAATCTCCTTGAGATGAAGCGCTGGATCCGACACGTCTACGGATCCGAGACGTATTCTCTCAACCCGTTCGTGAACTTCAATCTCGAGGGACACAAGTTCCAAGGAGTCAACCGTGATACCTAACCTAGTGATCCCCGTTCTCAACCGATACGATCTTCTCCAAAGAGCGATCTCGTCGGTTGACTTTGAGATCCGTTCTCTGTTGATTGTGGATAACGGTCAAGGGCCGACCGAGGAGATCGCGATCTCGGACGCTTTCGCCGACGTGACGTATCTTCCGCTCCCGTCGAATCTTGGCGTATCGGCGTCTTGGAATCTTGGGGTGAAGCTCTTCCCTCACGATTCGTATTGGCTCTTCTCCTCGAACGACGCGGTCTTCAAGCCGGGAGCTCTCGAGGAGTTCTCGGAGACCGGACCGGACGACGTCCTTCTCTCCCCAAACTTTCCCCATTGGCAGACTTTCAGCGTCGGAGAAAACGTGATACGAAACGTTGGTCTCTTCTCGGAGGACCTATACCCGGCTTACTTCGAGGACGACGACTTCACAATGAGAGTCGAAAACGCGGGCTTCCAACTCCGGAGAATCGAGACGGAAGTGGAACACGACAACTCTTCGACGCTTCGCGCGGAGCCTAGCTTCCAATACAAGAACGAGATCTCTTTCGCTAACAACCGGAAACGTTTGGCGGAGCGCCGCGCGTCCGGACAGACCGGGCCGGGACTTTGGGATCTTGACGTTCGCCGCGTCAACGATTGGACGAAGGAGCTCGAGCGTTAGGCGTTAGAATGGTGGGGGAGGTTTCTTGTGGCGATAACGAACGGATACGCGACGCTGTCGGAAGTGAAGGCGGCGCTCAGAATCACGGACTCGGTGGACGATACTCTTCTCGAGACTTCAATCGAGGCGGCGTCTCGCGAGATCGACGGAATGGCGGAGCGAGTCTTCTACTCGGTCGGGACCGCCACTCGTGTCTATCTTCCGGACGACTCTTACACGGTCTCAATCGACGATCTTCAATCCGTCGTCCACATCAAGACCTCGTCGACCGGAGACACGTTCGACGTGACGTGGGCGGGAACCGATTACCAGCTCGAACCGTTGAACGGTCAAGTGTCGGGACTCTCTCAACCGTTCACTAGAATCCGCGCGATCGGAGAGTATCTCTTCCCGATATGGGATCCCCGGAACGTCAACGCTCACGAAGCGACCGTCGAAGTTCGAGGCGTCTTTGGTTGGCCGAGCGTTCCGGCCGCGATCCGACAAGCCACAATCATCTTGTCGATACGCCAGTTCAAAAGATATGACGCGCCGCTTGGCGTGGCCGGCTTTGGGGACATTGGTGCGATCCGGGTGGGCCGTTACGATCCGGACGTCGAGGCTCTTGTGTCGCCGTACAAGAAGGTGAGAATGGCGTGAGTATTGCTGACATTCGCGACGGTATCGTCTCGAATCTCGCGACGATCTCAGGTCTCCGGACTTCGGCAGACATTCCGGACAATCCGTCCCCGCCGATCGCTTTCGTTGGTTTGGAGTCTGTCCAATACGATCAGAGCTTCCAACGAGGACTCACCGAGTACAACTTCACCGTCACAGTACTTGTGGGTCGCGTGTCGGAGAGATCCGCTCAGCGGAAGCTCGACGAGTATATCTCGAACGGGGCTCGCTCGATCAAGCTCGCGATCGAGGCGGACAAGACTCTCGACGGCTCCGCTTACGACGTGCGGGTCTCGGAGTTGAGAAACGTCGGTACGGTATCATTGGAGCAAGTAATCTACTTGGCGGCCGACTTCGCCGTCACAGTATTCGCAGACTAAGGAGACATTGTGGCTAAGTTCGTAGCTACTGACTATGACATCACGATCGGTGGCACCGACTTCTCGGCAAGCCTCGCCGCCGTCACTTTGGACGTTTCCGCCGACGAGCAAGAGATCACCGCGTTCGGCGACTCTTTCCGTTCTCGTGTCGGTGGACTGAAAGACGCGTCCGTATCCCTCGACTTTCACCAAGACTTCGGAGCCGCGTCGGTCGACGCGACTTTGTGGCCTCTACTTGGCGGCACCGCTCAGATCGTCGTCAAGCCGACGTCGAGCTCAGCGAGCGCGACCAACCCGAGCTATACGTTCACAGCTCTCGTGACTCAGTATCAGCCATTCGCTTCCAACGTGGGCGACTTGGCGACGCTGAGCGTGACGTGGCCTGTGACGGGAGCGGTGACTCGCGGGACCGCCTAACTCGTGCTAATGTCGAGGTATGAACTTCAACCTATTAGTTAAGTATCTCGACGGTTCCGAGAAGGAAGTGTCTGGCAGAGCGTCCGACATTGTGGCTTTCGAGTCGCACTTCGATCTTTCGATCACGGCGCTAGACAAGAGTCTCAAGCTCACGCACTTGTTCTTCTTGGCTTGGCACTCGGAGAAGAGAACCGAAGCGACGAAGCTAACGTTCGAGAAGTGGCTCGAGACGGTCGACGGCGTGGAGGCGGCTCTCCCAAAAGAATCGAAGGGCTAGGCGAAGCCTCGGCCCATTGGACGATCGCTAGTATCGCGGTCGAGACGGGGATCTCTCCTCGGGAGTTGATGGAGCTTGATCCGCGAATGTTGTGGACTCTCCAGCGCGCTATCGTCGCGAAGGCCAATCGAGGGCGTGGTCGACGCTAGAATGGATACGGAGGCGCGCTGTGGTATTGAAACCGACGATCGACTATACGGAGCTCACGTTCGTCGTGAACGAAATGAAGGCGTTCGACAAGAAGTTGAAGGGCCGAATGGAGCGGGCTCTCCGCACTCGTCTCGGCGGCGTCGCGAAGGATATGGATCGGGAAGTCGCTTCGATCAACCCGCTCCCGCCGTTGTCGGGTTTCCGGAATCCAGCTCGTGGGGACACGTTGGATTGGGATCCTATTCAGACCAAGATACTCTCTCGACTTTCTGCCGGTAAGGGTAAAGCGATCCTTCTCGTCCACTTCGAGGGTTCCCCGAATAAGCGAATGTTCCAGATCTCCGAGTTCGCTGGATCGCGGAACAACTATACGACTCCCCAAGGTCGGGCAATGATTGAACAACTCGAGGGTCGTTTCAAGTTGGTTCAAGGGAAGGGCGGCCGGTTTGGTTTCCGCGCTTTCTTGAACGTCCAACCGAAACTCGTTCGTGAGGCCGAGAAGGTCATCAACGAGTTCGTCGACCGATTCAACTCGACAAGGAATCTCTAATGGCTAAGCCGGTAAACATTCCGATTACTTACAAGTCGGATCCGAGTGGGATCAACAACGGGATCTCTTCTCTTAACGCTTTCAAAGCTGTCGGGGTCGCGGCCGCCGCCGCTGTCGCCGCCGCGTTCGGTAAGATCGTCTTCGAGGCCGGGAAAATGGCGATGGAGTTCGAGACTTCTTTCGCGCAGATCCAAGGACTCGTCGGCTTGTCCAAGGAGGAAGTGGAGGAGCTTGAGAAGGCGGCGCGGGAACTAGGACCGAGTTTCGGCAAGTCTTCCCAAGAAGCGGCCGACGCGCTCTTCTTCATCACGTCCGCCGGTCTTAGGGGAGCGGACGCGATCGACGTCCTCGAGGCTTCTCTGAAGGCTTCCGCGATTGGTTTGGGCGACGTCAACGCGATCGCCAACACAGCGACCGCCGCGATGAACACTTACGGGGCGGCGAATCTTTCGGGGACGGAAGCGGTCGAAGCTTTGGCTGAGGCGGTCCGGCTTGGACAGTTCGCTCCGGAGGAGTTGGCGTCCTCGCTCGGTCAGGTAATCCCGATCTCTAACGAGTTGGGGATCTCTTTCCAAGAGACAACGGGTCTCATTGCCGGATTGACGAAGACCGGACTCCCCGCTTCTCAAGCTGTCACGGGTATCAAGGCCGCTATGCAAGCGTTCTTGAAACCAACGTCCGAAGCTCAACGTATGCTCGAGAAGTACGGCTTCACGACGGACGATGTCAAGAACTCAATCGAACAAGATGGTTTCTTGGCGACGATGGTGAAGCTTCGGGAAGCTTTCGGGGAGAACGAAGAAGACTTTACAAGAGTTATCGGTTCGATCGAAGGATTGAACGGTGTTCTCGCTTTGACGGGAGAGAACGTCGAGGTGAACTCTCAGATCGTCGCCGATATGACGGACGAGTTCCTCATTATGGACGAGGCGATGCAGATCGTCAACGAGACCGCGCAACAAAAGTTCAACGTCGCGATGGAGACGATCAAGGACAGCTTCCTCGAGATTGGTCTCGCGCTAATCGAGAGACTCCAACCGTATCTCGACGACTTCCTCGAGTGGATCGACACGAACGGACCGGCGATCGAGGAGGGCTTCGACAACATCTTCACAACGATCGACGAGTTCTTGTCGAGCGAAGCAATGGACACGTTCATTCAAAACTTCAAAGATCTTTGGCCGGAGATCGAGTCGACCGTGAAGATGTTCGGGGAGCTTGCCGCGACGTTGCTCCCGTTAGTGTTCGACGCTTTGGACGAGGTTCTTCCGTTGCTTCAAGACACCGCCTCGGTTGTTAGCGATCTTGCCTTCTTCTTGAACGAAGCGATTGGGGCGATGACGGGGTTCTCCGTGGAGTCCCCGAGCTTCATTGACACTATCGAGCGTCAACTTAACCCGGTGAAGCGTCTTGCGACCGCGATGGAGACGCTCGCCGGTTGGCTCACGGCGGCGCGAGAAGCGTACGAACGTTGGGTCGGTTCGGGCGCTCCCGACGTTCAGGGCGTGGCTCGTGAGGCGTTACGACAAGGGTTAAGTCAACCGCGTGCTATGGGCGGGCCTGTGGGGGCTGGTCAGTCGTATCTCGTGGGAGAACTTGGGCCGGAACTCTTCGTCCCGTCAAGATCCGGACAGATTGTCCCGAACAACGCTCTCGGCGGCTCAACAATCAACATCACAGTCAACGCGGGAATGGGGACGAACGGGGCCCGCGTCGGTGAGGAGATCGTCTCCGCGATCCGCCGGTACGAACGTCAAAGCGGTCCCGTGTTCGCGAGAGCCTAATGGCGACCGTTGTCGAGCTGTCGACCGTCGAAGGCTTCATCTTGGACGATCCGATCGCTGGTGTCTTGGATAACGTCGAGTACACGCTTGGGGGGAACTCGTTCGCCGATATCACTTCAAGTCTCATAACGGCGTCGGTGAGTCGGGGGAAGAACCGAGATCTCGACCGTTACTCCGCTGGAATGGCGTCGATTGTTCTCAACAACGAAGACCGGAAGTTCGATCCGCTTTACACGGCGGGACCGCTCTACAACCAACTCGTCCCGCGCCGCGAGATCCGAATCACAACCGACGGGGAGCGCGTCTTCACCGGGACCGTCGACGACTACAATCTTGACTACGTTCCGAAGCCTCGGTCGAAGGCAGAGATCGCGGCGTCCGACGATCTCTCTCTTCTCTCCCGCCAACTCCTCTCCGGCTTCAACCCGTCCTCACAGCTCACAGGAGCCCGCGTAACGGCCGTTCTTGACGACGCTAATGTCTTGTGGCCAACGGAT
>Ga0070746_10001522_pt1 | contig 13801 bp, 26 predicted proteins | sample VirMetDEL_Mar_21_FD_77016 | JGI IMG/M metagenome (GOLD analysis project Ga0070746, IMG submission 77016) | Aqueous microbial communities from the Delaware River and Bay under freshwater to marine salinity gradient to study organic matter... | ecosystem: Environmental > Aquatic > Marine >... | reverse complement strand
TCGACTCGGTAGCTGACGGTAATGCTTTACTAAGTAAAAGAGATGGAGGCGGACACGAATGGCAATTCCAATGGTTGAGCGGGGATCTCGGTTTAGTACTTTATTCTGGCGGTGGTGTTACTAATTATGATAAAGCCGATGCTGTTTGGACTCCTACGGTAGATACGTGGTATTACTTAACGGCTACGTACAGCGGTTCTAACGGTGGAGACGAAGTTACTATCTATATCGACGGAGTAGATCAAGGAACGCTCGTAAGAGATGAAGACGTAGGTACTTACGTAGCTATGTCAGATACCGCCGCACTACTTTATTTTGGACTTTACGGCCCGATACCCGACAACGCTTTTTCAATGGATGGTCAGATGCAGAATATAGCTATATGGGATAAGGAGCTTACAGCTTCAGAAGTAACTGCTATTTATAATAAAGAAAGCGAGCTTTTATATTTAACTGGAATACCTACTGCTGGAGAAGATTTAATGGCGGCAAGAGCAGGAGCTTATTATTCAAATTCAAGTACAGATTTATCAGATTGGACTAGCGTAGCGAGCCCTACTGTTACAGCAGATACGGGAATAGTTCATTCAGGTACAACTTCGATAAAGATAGTAGGAAGCTTTTCGAATGTAGGAGATGGTTCTCTTATATTCGATGGTTCGGTAATCAGCGGAGCGAGCATAGGGCAAACAGCAACTCTTTCAGGATGGGCTTATGTAGCCTCAGCTGGTACTTTAGATATCGAAGCGAGAATTTATCATCAGTCTTTAGGTAATTCAGCAATAGCGGTAATTGACGATACTCTAATAGGAGAATGGCAATATTTTACGATCTCAAAAACGAGAGCTGATGGAACAGCTTTTAGTGTAACTTTAAAAGCCGATGATGGAACAGTTTATTTTGATGATTTAATAGTAGAAATTAACTAATGGAATCGGAATGGAAATTCTGGAGCAATAAAAAGATTTGGATAGGAATAGCTCTTATCTGGATAATAACATTTTTAATCACTTATTTAATAAACTTATGAGAAAATTGATTTTTTTAGTAGCACTATTATCTACATTAATCTCGTGCGGTCAGACTGGCCCGCAAGGTGTTCCAGGACCACAAGGAATTCCAGGTCCCAAAGGAGAACAAGGCGTGCCAGGAATACAAGGTATACAAGGACCGAAAGGAGATAAAGGAGATAAGGGAGATAAAGGAGAGCCAGGCACAGCTTCGGCTAAAGGAGATCCAGGACCAATGGGGCCACAAGGACCAGCAGGATCTCAAGGACCGATCGGACCCGCAGGGCCACAAGGACCCGAAGGACCACAGGGCGAAAGCGCGATAAAATATTACACTAAAAGAGTAATCACTTATACTAATAATTGCGACGGAACTGGAGTCGATGGAAAGGGCGGAGTCGAGATAGAAGTATATGAAGATATAAATAAAAATAATCTATACGACGCGGGAACAGATGTCTTTATAGAAGACTTTAGACTTTGCTACGGTATGCGAGTAGCAGAAGCTCTAGCTATGGGCTACGAATTAGATGATTATTTCGACGTTGATATAGATGTTAAAGAAGGAAATTCAGCTTGCCCAGATTACCCAAAAGCGATGTTGGTAAGTGTAGTAGTAGATGGGATGGATATAATTAGCTTCGCTATTTGTCCTACCCCTTAATTTTAATTTAAACTAAGTAATTATGAAAGGTTGGAAAACAATTCTATTTAATGTATTAATGGGAATTATCCTATTAGTAGAAAATCAAGCGGGCCTATGGGGCATTCCAGCAGGTATCGCAGAAACTGTAATTATAGTAGGTAACTTTATCTTAAGGTTTCTTACTACGACTCCAGTAGGAAAAAGCTCTTAATTAATTTAAAGATATCGCCCGTACGAGCCGAAAGAATTTGGGTGGCGAAAGCCGATTGGCAGTTGAAGCGGGCGATTTTAAAAAGTATGAAATGAACATAGAAGATAAAAGAGAAGTTGAAGCGATAGTATCGCACGCAATTAAAAAAGCAATTGAAAGTACGTTACCCAATTCCAGCTATATTGGTAAGATATTACAAGCGGTTATTATCGCAGGAATCATAGGTCTCTTTGTTCAATTTCAAGAAGTAAAAGAAGCTACAAATATCAGTAAAAGTGAAAGAGATAATTTCAAGGAAGATATTATGGAGCTTAAGACCGAGGTAAGATCACTTCGTTATATTATTTATAAATACGAAGGAGATCAGGAAAGAAGCGATCAGAGATGAAAGAGCTAAAAGAATATTGGCCAATAGCCGTAGGTATTTTATTAGCTGGAATGTACATCGGAAAGTCATTTCAAAGCTCGGAGACAGGTGATCAGACGATGTTAAGAATAGAGCAGACTGTAAATGAAAAGATAGATGGAGTAGGCGCGAGATTAAGTGCGAGTATCGTTAGGCTATTAGAAGAAAACCAAGGCGGTAGATCGGATCAGGAAAGAGCAGATGATTGCCTGAATGCCCAGCAGGATCTCAAAAATGAAATCTTGTATTATAAACTAAAATACGAATCAGAGAAATGAGAAAAGACGACAAGTACCAAGCAGAAATAAATATAATCAATAAAGACTATGGGCACCGTGTAAGCTTCGATTTAAAGAATAAAAATCTTAGAAAGTTCGGAAGAAATAATGACTTGTCTAACGGTGTTGAAGAAACGGTATGGGTTACTGGCGGGGTTGAAAGTCTTCCAACAGATAATTTAATTACTCACTATGCTTCGAGCGATATCGCTGATACGGATATTTCTTTAATAGTAGAAGGACATACGATAGATGGTTCTGGAAATCTGACTTTCGTCACTCAGGTTATTACTTTACAGGGGCGAACTAAAACAGCTTTAGGGACACCTTTAGCGAGATGTACAAGGTGTTATAATGCGGGCTCAACTTCTTTCGCTGGTACTGTTAGAATATCTAGGGATGTAAGTTATAGTAATGGCGTTCCAGCTTCAGATATTCACTTAACTGTTTTAGCGACAGATCAGCAAAGTTTAAAAGCCGCCACAAGTATTTCTTCGACAGATTACTGGTTAGTTAATACTGTAATTTTTAGCGTAAAAAGATCCGCTTCTACTACGATAGATTTTAAGCTACAACTTCGTTTAAAAAATGGAGTATGGAGAACACAATTCGCAACGGGTATTAGCTCGAGTCAATCTGTTTATGAATTCGTTGACGAAGACAATCCGCTTATAATTCCACCTAATTCAGACGTGAGAGTTGAAGCTATTTCGAGCGCAAACTCGGCTACAGCTGATGCTATATTTGGCGGCCCTTTAGCTCTTATTTATTAGTAATGAAAAAAGTAGTTCTTCTTCGAGATAAAGAATTTAGTGATAAAGCTACTCTAGGCACTCTTTTAATATACGACGAAAGAGAGCGCCAGATATTTAAATCTGAGAGCTTAGAGCGAGGTTGGAGAAATAACGAGAATATGGTATCCTGTATTCCAGCGGGAATTTATCCTTTAAAGCTCGAGTACTCAGATAAATTTAAAAAGAAACTTTGGGAACTTAAGAATGTTAAGAATCGTAGCGAGTGTAAGATACACGCTTCGAATTATTGGAGACAATTAAATGGTTGTATAGCGCCTGGTAATAAAAGAGTCTTTTTAGATAAAGATGACGTCTTAGATGTTACTTCTTCTAATGTTACTCTTAGGTTATTTCACGAAGCTATGGGAGAAGACGTAGAAGCAGAAATTCACGTCATTAATGTAAAGAACATAATATGATTTATGAAGCTAAGAAATTCCAATCTAATTACCACAAATTTAAATTTAGTCTAGACTCTATTAAAGATAAAAGAACACTATTCGTTTGTTCGGATATTCATTTCGATAATCCTAAATGTAATCGTAAACTTTTCTTTCAGCACTTAGATCAGGCTTTAGAACGGAATGCAATGATCGCTATCACTGGCGATTTTTTCTGTTTTATGCAGGGGCGATACGATCCTAGAAGAAGTAAGAGCGATATAAGACCAGAGCATATGGCTGGTAACTATATCGACTTAGTAATTAACGAAGCGGCCGAAAAGATGAAGAAATACGCTAAAAATATTCTTATTATCTCTAAAGGTAATCACGAGACTAGTGTCTCGCTTCGACTCGAAACGGACGTAATGGAAAGATTTATAGAGCGCTTAAATGTTATCTCAGACTCTAATATACAGCTCGGAGCTTATACGGGATACTATACTTTAAGCTTCGAAAACCACGGAAGGTTTAAAGCTATTGATATCGGATATAGCCATGGTAATTGGGGCGGGGTAATTACGAAAGGAACTTTATCGGTAGTTAGATACGCCGCTATGATGCCAGATAGTGATATAATGTTCTCGGGACATACTCACGATGGCTGGATCGTTCCTCAGCCGAGACTAAAGCTTAATAAGTTTAAAGGAAGTGTCGAGATTAAAAACCAATGGCACGTAAAAACAGGAACTTATAAAGAAGAGTTTGTTACAGGATCAGGATGGGCCGTTGAGAGAATAGCGATGCCGAAATACTTAGGCGGTTGCTGGGTGGAATTAGATATTACTAAAAATAACGATATTAGCTTTACACTAACTTTAACCCATTAGCAAATGAAATTATATTTCCTTTTATTAGCGCTTTTAATTATAAGCTGTAAGACTACGTATGATAAAGAAAGTTATTCTAATATCGAGAGAGAGAAAATTACGTACGTTCTTCCGTCTGAAAGTACTCTAGAAGTAGATAACATCTGCGACAGTATAGAAAGCCCCTTAAAACTGACGAAAACAGTTAATACTGGTTCTAGTAAAGTATCTCTATCTATAAAAGATAATAAGCTACGTGTCGAAGTAAAAAGCGATACAGTTTATAAAGAAAAAATAGTCTATAAGGATAAAGAAGTAATTAAGGAGAAGAAAGTAACTAAATTTAAGTGGGCAAAGATTACTTGGTTTTTTTTTGGACTTATCATTCTCGGAGCTTTCTTCCCGATTATTTTTCAAGTTATTAATGGTTTAATTAGAAGCTTATTTCTCTTAATATTTAAGATTCCTATTTAAGTTATTTTATTAATAACTAACCTTGCAGTTGAAGATTAATGATATAGGAAGCCCTCCCCTAACCCCTCCCAAAAAAAAACAATTTTGATGCTGGTTTTGGATACGCCTTCTACTAGGATTTACTAACGTTGCTGCCGTGAGTTAATTGACTAGTTGAGCCCTGATTTAACGTGCGCCCCCTTGAGGTTATCTCCATATACACACGACCGATTTCTCGATGAGGGACAAAGTTAGAAAAAAAGAAAAAATATTTAAAATTTTATTTTGATTATTATTTAGTTATCTTTGGAGTCTTCGAAGTGGTTTTTGATAGTTTCCACTTAAAGTTGACATAGTTAGTAAAGCCGAGCGGTCCCCCTAAACATAACCGCTCGGTTTTTTTTATACAAAATAATTCCATAAAAGTTTTTTTATTATAAAAATTAGTTTATCTTTACACCATAATTAAAAACTATCACGATGAAAACTACAGAACTAGAAAGATTACTAAAGAGAGCTAACGAGAACTTAGACGCTTATATCTATAACGTAAACGAGCCAGCTCGAAAAAAAGAAGCTCTAAGAAAATCTAAAATAGTAAATGCTAAGAGCTTCTCTATCGAGCTTTATTTTAACGAAGAGTCTTGGTATAAGAGATACGGGAAATTAAATTTCCATGGTACTTTCGAAGAGTTCGAAGTATCTAGACTTTCTGACGCCGCTCTTCTTTTCGATACTTATAGAAAGATGGGTCATAATATCGGTCTTACTAAAATAGTCGTAAGAGCTGAAGACGAAGTCGTTTATAAATTAAACTTTAAATATTCTATTAGAAAATAAATCCATAAAAAACAGAAATTATGAAAAACTATTCAACTACTTCCGAATTTAAACTATCTGACGAAGAAAAAGCTCTTATAGAAGCTATAAGAAAAGAGCAAGAAGCTAAACAAAAGAGCGAAGCAGAACGTCTATTAAAGAGCTATAAGGACAGCTTAGAGCGATCTAAGATAAGAGCCGACGAAGAATACGCGAGAATAGAAATAGCGAAAGCTTTATTTATCGAAAGCGGTATAGATAAGAGCGAGATCGAAATAAATTCTCGAAAAGTACCTGCGTATCTCTTCGACGAATCGAAGTATAAAATTCAAAAAGTTCTTAATATAGAGCTAAACGACTTTTATTATGATCATAGTATGAAAGTTTGTGGCTATTATATTACGCTTGGTAGTACTGGAACGAAAGCCGAAGTATGGGGTCTTACAAATTCACGTAGGTATATTAAAATAGAAACGATAGCGAAAAAGATTCTAACTATAAGAGAGCAAGAAGAGAAAAATAAAGAATGGGCAAAATACGAAAGAAGAGTAGCTTACGAAAGATTCGACTTATTAAAGGGCTCCGCAGGTGTCTCTTACGCTGAGATAGAGTATAGGAAAGAACATTGGACTTATAACGCCTATATTAATAAGAGTACGAGAGTTCCAGGCGCTTACCATATTACTTTACTTTATAAAGACGAAAGCTCGTTAGAACTGAAGCTAACGATAGGAGAGAGCAAAGAAGGCGGTGTTTTAGTTCCAATCGTTCATACCATGTTAGTTAAGAAGCTAGACGCTAAGACTAAGGACTTAAAGACAGCAGACGACTGGATGACTTATTTCGGTAATAGATAAAATAATTTAAAAATAATTGTATAAAAGTTTTTTTATTATAAAATAAAGTTTATCTTTACACTATAATTAAAACTTAAAAAACTATATCATGAAAAAAACAAGCGCAATTTTAGTATCACTTTTAGCAGAGTTCAACGCAGAAGATTTTTACGCCATATCTTTTAGAAGAGGAGAGATCAGATTACAAGGATTTTTCAGCGAAGCTTTAATGAAAGACCTTCAAAAATTTAAGTACGAATTAGAGATAGCTCCAAACGGATTTCAAAACTTCTCTTTTAAGTACGAAGGAATAGACGTAGCCATGATAATTACTCAAAAAAAATAATAAAATAACAGGGGGGTTTCGGCCCCCCATTTAAAAACTATCGTTATGAAAGACTTAGTAAAATTATCAAAAGAGAGAACTACTTCATTTTACAGCGAAGACGCGCAAGGGAATAAGCACTACGATTATTTAACTATTATGCTCTATACCGAAGATAAGAAGAAGTACTGGACGATAAGAAGAGCGAAATGGAATTGCAATGGTACTATTTACTTTGGTAGTATTACCGCTAACTCTTACGTATCAGAGCTTGGAGCTACTCGATTCTACGATAGCGAAGCTAAATTCTCTAAAGCTATTAAGAGACTAGAACGTAAGAAAGAGATAATTAGAGTCGCTACGATATAAAGTAATTACAAAATAATTACGTAAAAGTTTTTTTATTATAAAAATATGTTTATCTTTACAGTGTAATTAAAAACAAACTATCATGAGAAACACAGTAACTTATCACGACATTAAATTCGCTAAAGAAGTAGCTTATGACGTAATCGGAGTCGATATTACCGACGAAGAAGCAAAGCTGGCTTGCGAAAGAGTAGAAGCAGTTAGTACTAAAGATACTTACTACGAAAATCTAAAAGAATATTTTTACGCTTAATAACTATTTAATTTAATTTTTAAAACTATCATTATGAAAACAAATGCAAAATTGATTAACACATGGGAGCTATCAGGAGCTTCGAGAAAAGAAAAGAACGAAAATAACGACTGCGGGGTAAGAGCTATTATGGCCGCGACTGGAGTTTCTTACGACGTAGCGCATAAGTTCTGCGCAGATCATTTAGGTCGAAAAGAGAAAAAAGGGACTTTTATTAATTTACTTACGAAAGGCGAAGTTCCAGCAGCGAGCGCTAAAGTTTTAAAGTCGAAATTTACTTTAATGGGTAAAGAAGGTAAGCGCTTACTCTATCGCTATAAAGTAGGCGCGATCTTAAAAACTACTTTTCGCCAACCAAAAGCTGGCGTAAAATTTACGACTGAATATAGAAAAGCTGGTTTCGGAATGTGGGTGGATCGTAAGAAGAAAGCGGGTAATCAAATGACGCAAATGACAGTCGGTACTTTCTTAGAAGAATACCCAAAAGGGACTTATTTAATCTCGATTAAAAGACACGTCTTTACAATTATCGACGGAGTCGTACATGGAAATCACGACGACGCTAAGAGACTTAAAGCGAGAATACTTCAAGCGCACGAAGTTACTAAGATAGTAGCTAAGCGAAAAGCTAGATTAGTCGCTCCTAAGAAAGAAGTAGCTAAGAAAAGAAAAGTAGCTCCTAAAGTCTTCGAAAAGATTGCAGCGATATAATATTAACCAGGGGGGCTTCGGCCTCCCTATAATTTAAACGAGATGAAAATAATCACTATATCAGGACTCTATAAAGCTATCTCTTACTTCTTAGCGATAGTCTTACTTATAACAGCTATTAGTATGGCGATAGACTTTACTCGAGTCGTAGCGCTTCTAAACAGCTTATAAAAATAATTTCAAAATAATTGTATAAAAGTTTTTTTATTATAAAAATTAGTTTATCTTTACAGTATTAATAAAAACTTAAAAAACTATATCATGAGAAATTCAGTAAGAAGACAAACAAGAAAAGTAGGAGTAGCAGGCGGATTCATTAACCAGATGATGGGTAACAATATTACTCTTCCAGAAGTCGGTAAGGGCGCTACAATTTTAATGTATAGCGATCGCCATCCTTACGAAGTAATAGAGACTAACGAAGACGCTTCTTCATGCGTTATTAGAGAGATGGATTATAAATTTATCGGGTCTGGCTACGGCGACGAGAGATACGAATACTTTAGCAATCCTGAAGGTTCTACTATGACGATCGAATGGAACGAGAAAAAGCAAGCATGGGGTCAAGTAACTTATAACGTAGAAATAATAAAAGCTTTAGCTAAGAAGCTTCAAAAAGAATACGGATGGGGTTGGTCGGACTATCTTCCAGTTCCTTATAAGACTCTTATCGATGGCGAGCCAATGGGCGTTAATACTAGACTAAAATTAGTCGAAGGCGTAACTAAAGAATATAGAAATTTTTATCCAGTATCTATAATTTTCGGATTCGCAGATAAGTATCGAGATCCATCTTTCTAAAAAACTAATCAGGGGGGCTTCGGCCCTCCTTAAATAAACTATTATGAAAAGATATTTTATAAAAACGTCTCCTGAGACTGGAGACTTTATCGAGATCGGAAACGAGGTCGAATGGCCAGTAAAGAAATCTCCTAAAAGAAAATGTCGTTACCATGGTGGCTCCGTAAAAGGGTTCTACTACGAAGTATGGGGCGAAGATAAAAACGAAGCTATTTCTAATTGGATTAAATTTCTAGAACATGACTGATAAAATATATTTCGATTTACTTCAAGTTATCCTTCACGAAGTCGAAGGAGTCGATCCAATTAATAAAGCTATAAGACTAGGAAACTCAGCTTGGTATATTTATTTAGATTACCGCGCTTGGTACGAAGTCGAGATATTAGACTATTTAAAAACCCTTAACATTGATTTAAAATAATTATGAAACGAAAAAAATTAAAATTTGAAATCGACAAGGCGAGAGATACTTTCAACGAGAAAGCGACGAGCCCTTTATCGCAGATGGCGTTCTGTAAGAAATTCGGAATAACGACTATGACTTACAATAACTACAAGGCGGGAAAAATTCCAGACTCTATCAGGCTAATAGACGAGCTTCTTAACGAGACTGGCTTAGAATTTAATGAACTTATAAAACGAAAGAGATGAACGAAAGAACTAAAGACAGAATCGCGATGGTCGGGCTATGGATCATCTTTACTATTAGCTTAGTAATTACTTTAAAACTAATATTTGAATGGATACAATTATGAAAGAAAAAGACATCAGAAACGCGCTTAGAGATTACGACAAAGTAAGAGTAGATTTATTTATCTCTTATCTAAATAGCTTAAAGAAAGAGAAGTGGTATAGAAATTTAACTACGCCTTTAGTCGTTGATCTCTTTAAAAAGGTAGCTATCGACGGAGTATTTATAGATGGCGAGAATGTTCTCTTTACCTATCGAGGAAAGATTACAGTAAGCTATAATTATAAAGCTTATAAGAGTATTATGCTAAACTATTATCCAGAATCAATAATTGATCTTCAGCTCGTTTACGACGGAGATACTTTTAGCTTTGAAAAGATAGATGGAAAAGTTCATTACAAGCATAGTATCGGAAATCCATTTTCGGATATGAAAAAGATAATCGGCTCTTATTGTATAGTTAAAAATAAGCGAGGAGAATTTATCGAAGTATTAAATATGAGCGAGATAAAAAAGATACGTAATACGGCTTCGACTCAAGCGATCTGGAATACCTGGGAAGGCGAAATGATAAAGAAGAGTAATATAAAAAGAATCTGTAAGAACTTCGCGGATAAATTCGCTAACGTTGAGCAAATAGATAATCAGAATTACAATCCTGAAAACGCAGGTATCTCTTCTTCGATTCAAGAACTAATAAGCGACTGTGAAAGCGAAGAAGACTTACAGAGAGTGTACGAGAGATTTAAAGAAGAGATCGCTCAGTTAGGAGAAGAAGCTACTTTTATCGCTTTACTAGGAGATAGAAAATTACAACTAAAAGCTACGGTATGAACTTAGAAGAACTAGAGAGAGTTACTTATAATATGGAGCAAGGTTCTCCTGAATGGTTCGAAGCTAGAAAATACGTTTTAACGGCTTCTAACGCCACAGCGATAGGTAACGCAGGTGCTGGTCTTAAAACGTACGTTAAAAAGCTTCTTAGTAAGGAAATTAGCGATGAAGAGACTTATACGAGTAAAGATATCGAGCGCGGGAACGAGTTAGAGCCTATCGCGAGATTAAAATATCAATTCGAGTATGGCGTAGAAGTCGAAGAGGTGGGCTTTATTTCTGCTGGTGGTGTCTTCGGATGCTCTCCAGACGGGCTAATCGGAGAAGACGGTGGCTTAGAAATTAAAGCTAGAAATAACGAGAAACATTTAGAGCTTCTTCTAGGTAATGGAATAGACTCTTCGACTCACTGGCAGATACAAATGAGTTTATATGTAACGGGTCGCGAATGGTGGGACTTCGTTTCTTATAATCCTAATTTTAAAAACTCTCTTTATAGAGAGCGAGTCTTTAGAGACGAAGCTAAAATCGAAAAGCTTAAAAAGGGTATAGTAGCTGGTAAAGAATTACTCGACGAATACATGGGAAAGCTTAAGGATATAAAAGAAATAGAGTTATGAAGATTATAAATAACTATACTGACTTTATTAGTAATGGACCGTGCAGAGCTATTCTTGTACTTAGCTATCGATACTCCGATAGAATACAATATGAATATCATAGAATCAGCTGGGTAGAAATGACGAGAAAGAGCCCAGTAGGACAATGGATAATAACTTATAAAAACGATAACGATGGATATAAATTCAAATGTAAGTATTCCTAATGCCCGCTCTTATGCTAGAGCGGTAATGACTAAATTCGAAGAGCTTGGTGTTTGTATTTACTACGACGGAGCAACTGATCAGAGTCAGTTCGAAGCTCGAAAGCTTTGCTCGATAGAATACGTAAAAGGACAGATGTCAATTCTCCATGAAGCTTTCTTTAAAAACGTAGGAGTCAAGATCGAAAAAATGGAGTTTTTGGACTTGGTAGTAATGGAAATACAAAAACTAAAAAGAATATGAGACCAAAGATATATTTTACGGTACACGACTGGATGTATAAAGACTTAAAGCTTCGCGGGAATCAGCTTATAATTTTTTCTTATCTTTATGCTGAAAGTAAGTACGGAGCTACGGACGGATACTCGACAATTAACTCGATAAGCGAAGTCTTAAATATACCTGATAGAACGGTACGACATTGCACTCTCGAGCTAAGAGAGAAAAACTATATTACTGGCAAATTAGTAAAAACTAAAAACTATACAAATAAATGGAACCTATGGGTAAATCAGCACAACCTGAACAAACTTCTTTTTTAAAGACCGAATTAAAAGATCATAAATGGGAGAATTTAAGCGAACACGAATTGGATTATATTTGGGAGATATTTCTAAACGAGAATAACAATACAATTCAAAGAATAAGCGAGATAACAGGATACTCGAAGCATATTATAAATAAGCTAATAGATAAAAGAACTATCGGGAAGACTCAAGACGAGAAAGCAAAAGAAAAATATAGACATAACTTCTGCGACTCTTATTACGCTAACGTTAAAAACTTCGCGAAGTACTTATACAATAACAGTAAGTTTAGAAATAAGTATAAGAATGTCGATCTTCAGTACTACGTAAATGCCGTATTTAATTGGAGCGAAATGAACCAGAATGTAAAGCGAACAGATCGCGGTTGGTGTGCGACTATTAGAAAGTTTATGGATGAAGCTATCGCTTATAATAAAGTCAAGATGGTAGTTAAAGAAACTAATAAAAGAAGAAACTTCTAATGAGCTATAAATTAGTAAGAGCTACTGACTTATATGATAGCTTATGTCGATATCGAAGAGAAGGCGCCTTAAGGGGAGTCTATCTAGGTTTTCCAGAAGTTAATAAACATTACACGATGGCGCTTCCAGGTGTAACGGATTGGACAGGATTTCCACAATCTGGAAAGACGCAAATCTTAATGGAATTTCTAATGAATACGAGCGAGTTTTATGGCTGGAAACATTTAGTACATTTTCCAGACGTCGGTAATTCTCAAGAGATAATAGCAGACTTAATACATAAGTACACTGGTAAGACTTTCGATAAGAGATACCCGAACCATATAACGGAGCGAGAGATCGCAGACGCGATGCCCTGGGTAAGCGAACATTTTAAAGTCGTAGAAACAGAAGACTTAAATAATAAAATGACGCCTTTTGAATTTTGGGATCTTGCAGCTAGAATGAAGAAGACAGATGGTATACATACTGCTAGTGTAGACGCCTGGAAAGATTTAAATCATAAGCGAGAAAAAGAGTTTGGAAGAACGGATCAATATCTCGAGAATGCTCTTAGCTATCGCAACGCTATAAGCGAAAGATATAAGCTTCATTTTCATACTATTATTCATCCGCTTCGTACGGAGAAAGATACGAGCGGAAATCGAAGACCGCCAACGCCTTACGATATGAAAGGTGGAACAGAATGGTATAATAACGCTAAGAATAGTATTACTGTACATCGGCCCGATGGCGATGATACGCAGATAGAAATATTCTTTAATAAGATAAAACCTAGATCTATCGGAGAGGTCGGATACGCTACTTTAGACTTCGACGTAAAACGATTTAGATATTATCAAGAACATATGGGCGTAAAAAGATTCGCAGAGAAAGAAGCCTATCAAGACGAGAGAACTGAAATTAAATCACTAGAAGACTTAAAAGATGAAATCCCATTCTAAGTTATTAGAGTACGAGAAACAGCGCTTAGATACGTATAAGACAGCTTTATACGCAACGACAATAGATGACGAGACTTTAGCTTTTTGGAGCTCAATACTAATGGATCACGTTGTTAGCTGGAACGAGACTAAAATGAACGATGAGCAAAAGAAGAAAGTAAAAGAGATAAGAACAGCGGTACAATTTATCGTAGCTTATAATACTACTCTTAAAATGAGAAGCGACTATATGCTCGCCGAAGTTCAGGAGTTTAGAAATAACTATAATAAAGAATGTTTAAAGAGAAAAGAGCTAGAGAGAGAGCTGGCGAAGTATAAAAGAATCGTAGAACATTAT
>Ga0070746_10001521_pt1 | contig 13805 bp, 9 predicted proteins | sample VirMetDEL_Mar_21_FD_77016 | JGI IMG/M metagenome (GOLD analysis project Ga0070746, IMG submission 77016) | Aqueous microbial communities from the Delaware River and Bay under freshwater to marine salinity gradient to study organic matter... | ecosystem: Environmental > Aquatic > Marine > Coastal... | reverse complement strand
TGTGGGATTTCAACCCTTCAACACAGAGAAGCGGTTTTCAAGCTGCTGATCCAGTATTCGGATATTAAATATGGACCCAGATGACTTCACAACAGACTTTGAAACTAACTTAGAGTCAGGCGAGTCCTCTCACATTGAGGACGTTACCTCTGAGAGTATGCATGATCCTAAGACGGGTCACATTATTAACTTGGTAATGGATCGTTATAAACGGGCAGAAGATGCACGTTATACAGATGAACAGCGTTGGATGGATGCGTACCGAAATTACCGTGGCATGTACAACAATGAAGTACAATTTACTGAAACAGAAAAGTCTCGCGTATTTGTCAAGGTAACTAAGACTAAAACATTGGCTGCATATGGTCAGATTGTTGACGTACTATTTGGTAGTCATAAGTTTCCCCTTGCTATAGACCCTACTAAACTACCAGAGGGTATAGCTGAGTCTGTACACTTTGATGCATCACCTCAAGCAGAACAAGGCATAGATCAACTAAAAGAGACCTTTTCGCCTTCTATGTTTAGTTCTGAGGATGCAAAGCTGCAACCGGGCGAAACATTGGATAGCTTGCGTGAACGTCTAGGTAGCATGGCTCAGAAACTTGAGCCTGTAGAAGATAAGTTAATTGAAGGACAAGGTACACTACCTACAAGTATTACTTTTAATCCTGCACTTGTTGCAGCTAAAAAGATGCAAAAGAAAGTACACGATCAGCTAGAAGAGTCAGGGGCTAACAAGCAACTGCGCCTAGCTGCCTTTGAGACTGCTTTATTCGGCACTGGTATTATGAAGGGTCCATTTGCTGTAAATAAAGAGTACCCTAATTGGGATGATGAAGGTGAGTATAAGCCAACCATTAAGACTGTACCATCTACTAGCCACGTTTCTATTTGGAACTTCTACCCTGATCCTGATGCTGCTAACATGGATGAGGCTGAGTATATTGTTGAGCGGCATAAAATGTCACGCTCACAGGTTCGTGCTTTAAAAGGTAGACCTTTTTTTCGTGATAACGCCATTGATAAAGCCCTTAGCATGGGTGAGTCCTACGAGAAGAAGTGGTGGGAGCAAGCAATGGAGGATGACGCTCAAAGCGGTAAAGCGGAGCGTTATGAAGTACATGAGTTTTGGGGCTTTGTAGATAGAGAAGTCCTTGAAGAGTACGATGTAGATATCCCTAAAGAGTTAAAAGATACAGAGCAAGTAAACGTAAACATTTGGGTATGTAACAACCAAGTTTTACGTCTTGTTATGAACCCATTTAAACCTGCACTTATTCCTTACTACGCTGTACCCTATGAGCTTAATCCTTATAGCTTCTTTGGTGTAGGTATAGCTGAGAATATGGATGACACTCAGACTCTTATGAATGGGTTTATGCGTATGGCTGTAGATAATGCAGCCTTAAGTGGTAATATGCTTATTGAAGTAGATGAAACTAACTTAGTTCCCGGCCAAGATTTAAGTGTGTATCCCGGAAAAGTCTTTAGAAGACAAGGGGGTGCGCCGGGTCAAGCTATTTTTGGCACTAAGTTTCCTAACGTGTCAGGCGAGAATATGCAGATGTTTGACAAGGCACGTGTATTAGCAGACGAGAGTACAGGTTTCCCTAGCTTTGCTCACGGTCAGACAGGAGTTTCAGGTGTCGGACGTACAGCTTCTGGCATTAGTATGCTCATGTCTGCTGCTAATGGTTCTATACGGAATGTAATTAAGAACGTAGATGACTATATGCTCAAGCCTTTAGGTAAAGCGTTCTTTAATTTCAACATGCAGTTTGACTTTGATCCTGAGATTAAGGGTGACTTAGAGGTACGCGCACAGGGTACTGAGAGCTTGATGGCTAACGAAGTGCGTAGCCAGCGTTTGATGCAGTTCTTGCAAGTAGCACAAAATCCTGTACTGGCACCGTTTGCTAAGATGGATTATCTTATTCGTGAGATTGCAGTTAGCATGGACTTAGACCCTGAGAAGCTTACAAACAGCTTACAAGACGCCGCTATCCAAGCGGAGATACTCAAGCAGTTCCAACAGCCTCTACCACAGCCGCCAGAGGACGGAGTTCCCCAACCAAGTACTACCCCACCCCAAGGCGCAGCACCCACAGGACAGGCTCCTACGGGGCCACAGGACGCATCAGGTGGAGGCGGCGGTAACATAGGTATAGGCTCTGCACCTGCGCCGGGAGAACAAGGCTTTACTGGAAGGCCACAATAATGAGCATAGGAGTTTTACTAGGTAAGCAGCTTGCTAGAGCTATTAAGGGTACAGGCGATAATGTAGCTGATGAGACTGTAGAGGCTTTGGGTAAGACTTCTGCTAAACCTGAACGCTTTGATCCTGAAGCTTTAAAGTCTGCGGCCAATCAAAACGACAAGTCAAGAGAAATACTTGTTGATATGCCTATAGAAGACTTTCTTAGAGTTTCAGAAAAAGTAAGTCCTGACGATCTGGCTAGGGCTGACTCAAGAAAAGTAACAAAAGAGCTTGTAGAAAAAGGTACGCCTTTTAGGTCTATTCCAAGTCTTACATTTGAAAACTTAGGGGATGGTACAGCAAAGGCTACAGGACATGAAGGGCGTCACAGAGCTATGGCTTTACTCGCTGCAGGAGAAGATACTATACCTGTAGTTTTAAAAAGTTCTGGCGGTAAAGGTGGGAGTATTCGTTGGGGCCAACAAAGTGATCCTGACAGTTTTGACTATATAGATGTATTACCTGACAGGCTAAAGAGTGAAGACACTGATGATGTAGTGCCTATGCCTGATGCTGCAAGAAACATACGTAAAAAAGCTTCAGCAGAGAACATCCGTAGCTTAGTACAAAGGCCAATCAACAAATGAGCCAACTAAAGAAACTTGCAAACGATAAACCCTTATGGGATGCTTTTGAGGCTGAACTAGAGGAGCGCATTCAGAGTAGTTACAAGACGTTCTCACAAACGGATGACCCTATAGTTATGAATAGAATGCAGGGTGCAGTACACGCTTTGACTGCGCTTAAACAATTGAGATTGAAGGTAAACGCTAATGGCTAATCTTGAACGTGAAACAGAGGAAGCATTAGGCCTTCCTCCTAGAACTAGCCCAGCTTCTAAAGCAATAAAAAAGTATAATGAATTAGAAGCGTCTGAAAAAACAGAACAACCTTTAAATTACAACAAACCTATTGTTAGTTATAATAAAACTAATAACTCTTCTGCTTCTGGAGAGCAAAAAGAGTCTTTAAACGTAGGCCCATTTACTTACAATTCAGGACGAAATAGTCTTACAGGTAACGCCTTTGTTGAAAAAAGGTCTACGCCTAATACTACTTACCCTGATGGTGCTGTTGTTAATACGCAAGGAAAAACTGTAGGGCTTGCAATAAATGGCAGACTGCTGCTTAATAAAGAGGGTGACAATTCTCTTACTGCAGGATTTAATAAAGTAAAGAATAAAAGTAATACTAACATACAGTTTCCTGATGGAGAAACACAACAGCTTAGTGATGGTGTCACAGTAAAAGGCTATGACTTAGGGGCTACTTTAGGGCGTTTTATTTTTGATGCTAGAAAAGATACTTCAACTAAAGGTAAAGACAGATACTCTGGAAAGGTAACTTATCTTTTAGGAGATAATGCAGATATATCTATTCAAGATTCAACTGAAGGAGACCCAACTTTAGCGTTTAACTTTCGTAAGTCTTTTAATCATGGGGGTCTTGCATCTGAGCATCAAGACAGTCAAATGGAAGATATGATGGGTTATCCTGCTGCTAGAGACCCTAGTATTATAGACCCTACTACAGGACAACCATATGATGATTCAAGTCGTAGGCGTCAGCAAGCTGAGATAACTCGTCAAGCTGATGTTAAAGAAAAGTTTCAACCTGTAGAACTTCCTAAGTTACTTGAAGAAAGAATAGAGAAAGCAGTTACTAAAGAAGTTAGTACAGATGATTTAGGGACTGCCTATGATGAGTATCGTAGTGCGGGGCGTAATCTGGATAGTTCTGGCAACGTAGTAGGCACTCTAGATAGTTTCGGTATGGTACGTGGCGCTAAAGAGCCTTTAAATCTTTCTGATGGTGAAACTCTTAGACCTGTACTGCGTACTGATAACTTTAAAAGTCCTATTGATAAAATAGTAGAATTAAATTATTTATTAACAGACCCTAGTATTAGAGACAAAACAAAAAGAATTGTAAGTGGTCTTGATGAAAATACTGAATTTGGTGAAAATGCCATTCAAGGTTTTTATGATAGCGTAGCAAAAGGTCAAGGTCTTAGTGCAACAGAAAACGCATGGTGTGCTGCTTTTGTGCATTACATTCTTACAGAATTAGGTGCAGATACAATAACTTCTGATGGTGGATATGATGCCCAGAGAGCTAGAAAGTACGTAAATTACGGTTCGCCTGTAGAAAATTTTAAAGATGCTAAAGAAGGAGATATTGTAATTTGGGATTGGCCTAGAAATGAACTAGGTGAAGTTGACTACGTTAATGGTAAACAAGATGGTGTAGGTGATCATGTAAGTTTTTATGCTGGTACTAGAATAACAGATCAAGATAACCCAAACATGATATCAGTTGTAGGTGGTAATCAAGGTAATAAAGTAACTTTAATGACCAGACCTAAAAAATACGTACTAGGTATTAGAAAAATTACTAAAAATGATATTAATGTAAGTTTAAGTAAAGACTTAGCAAAAAATAATCCTATATTTAAACAATTTGTTCCTAAATCTACTCCTGTTGAAGATATGAAATTAATGCAAACTCCACCTCTTGCCAATACTCAACAAACAAGTCCATTTAGTATTATTCCTAGTAGTTATAACGAAGGGGGAATGGCAATGAACGATCAAATGGTGGGTGCTTTTGAAAAAGGTGCTTTAATTTTAGACTTAAATAAAAACAATACAAATAAAAACAATACAGTAAAAAATTATGATCCATTAGAAGCACTTACTCAAGAATACAATATTTTAAGAGAAAAAGAAATAAAACGCATAGAAAGTGGTAATCTACAAAAACATGATTCTGGCAGTGTTGAGGATATGGATGAGTATGCTTATGAAAGACAAATTCTTGATTGGTTAAAAAGTAAATCTAAAGATCAACCTATTGGGGGGTATGATGCTAATGCAAATTCTTCTATTTTTAGTGACTTACCTAGTTTTTGGAAAGCACCACACGATCATGAACATTCAACTTTGGATGGCTTAGTAGACCCTAATAAATATAAAAGTAAATTTGATACTTATAGAGAGTTTTTTCGTAAAGTACCTGAAGAATACCTTAATAATCATCCAAATTCAGAAAATTTAAAGTTTATGCAAAAAGTATTTAAAGAAATGGATAGGCAAGAGCCTATGGTAGCTAGAGGTGGTTTAATAGAAATGAACGATCAAACACAAAGGGCTTTTGCGCTAGGCGGCGAAGCAGAAACAGTAGACCCTGTGTCAGGCAATGATGTACCTCCGGGATCGTTACCAGAGGAAGTAAGGGATGACATTGATGCCAAGTTATCTGAGGGGGAGTACGTTGTTCCTGCTGATGTTGTTCGTTTCTTTGGGGTAAAATTCTTTGAAGATTTACGTACAGAAGCAAAAATGGGCTTGCAACAGATGGATGCTGATGGTAGAATAGGCGGTGAACCTGTACAAGAGCAACCACAAGCACAAGAGGACAGTATGGACGTAGCTGAACTAAAGGCTGCCCTTTCGGAGTCAGGCATGTATGCTGGAGGTTTAACTGATGGTGGTAGCCTTGATACTTTTATTGATGACGCTTCTCGTAGTCCTATGGTTAACGGACGTATGAGAGCAAGTGGTGCTACAGTTAAGATGGCTGTTGGGGGTTTAGCTATAGGTAACTACGGGGATGTTACCAAGGTAGATGGCATTATACAAAAGCTTATGACTGCAGCTAACAAAGACCCTGCGTTAATGGAGAAGCTTGCCAGTAAAGGTATTATGGTTAACAAGACGGGCGCAGATAAGAAGTCTGCTGAAATGCAGCAAGCTAATAAACCTCAAGAGCCTATTGAGGCTGCAGAGGGTACTCTTGTGGATTCCAAGTTATCCCCTGCTGCATCTAATCCGTTTGACTTTGGAGGATATGATACTTTAGGCGGTGCATTATTTAAAGCGGGAGGTATAGAAAACCCACAGGAGACACTTGAAAAGACTTTCTTTAATAAGGGAGGTAAGCTAGAACAGATTGTTCTTATTGGGCCTAATGGAGAAGAGATACCTGTAGCTTGGAATACAGCTATGCCTATCCCAGAGGGTTACACTAGAAAAGCTACAAATGCCTATGGGGTACAAGCGGCTGCTAGTTCGGCTGCTACTGTTTCTCCTGTTGCTATATCTACGCAAGACACAAGACCAAGACAGACAGGGGATGACTCTAGGGTTGGGCCAGAGCCTGATCCTACATCAGACGGTGGTACATCTTTTAAGGGTTTTGATTATGACAAGGCTACTCTATCAGAATTGCAAGAGCATGTCGCTACAACAAGAAAGTACGCTCAAGCAGGTACAATAGCTGGTGTTATAGGTGGACCTATAGGTATGCTCATAGGTGTAGCTGCTAAAGTAAATCATGCAGTGGTAGTTAGACGGGCTGAGAATGAATTAAAAAAACGAGTAGAAGAAAAAGCAGCCGCTGCAGGTACAGTAGATGGAAAGGCTGCAACTCTTAGTGCAAGAACACTGATTGGGGGTGAATTTACTCAAGAAAAATTAGAAGATTTATTAGATGATTTACACATAAGAGATAATCTTACAGATAAAAAGAAAAAGCTAGGTCAAGCAGTGGTAGGCTCTATAGCTGATTTAATCTTTGATCCTATTGCAGACCGCATGGATAAGAACGCTGCAGATGCAATACAAGAAAAGATTGATGCAGATAATTCTATTGACCCTACTAACTTTCAGTTAAGCGTATCTGGTTCAAAAGCTCAAGAGGGCCTTTCAACCGTACAGCAAAGCCTTCTAGCTAAGACTCAACAACAAGCCGCTACTGATAGAAAAGAAGAAAAAGATCGTAAAGAAAGAGAGGCTGCACAAGCTGCAGCAGAACGCGCACAGGTGGCCGCAAACCTTAGATCAGCAGGTTATACTCCTGCCCCAAGAAAGTCGGGTGGCGATGATAACGGTGGCGGTGGTGGAAGCAGTTCCAATGTTGTTACTGTAGGTACTCCTACTACGCCTTCTGGTAGAAAAATGAGTACAACTGCCGCAAGTAATTTATCTACAGCAAGATCAAAAAACGAGGCGGCAGGTGGTTATACTGGTGGTGGTAAATATGGCGGCTTTGAGAGTGGCGGCTTAGTTTCTGCACCAGCAGCTAAACAAAAGAAAAAACAAACAACCCAGCGAAGAAAGGGTCTAGGTACTAGGCCATAACTACAAAAAGGAAAACTAATGCCACCAGAACTAACAACTATGGAGAAACCTAAGACAGCAGGTTTTGTAGATAGCAATTACCGCAATGCCAATGCACGACGTATTGCTGAAGAAGAAGCTGAAATGGCTAAATTTGATGCAGCCCAACAGGAGGGCGGTGAGCCACAAGAAGAACAGCAAGCAGAACCAGAAAGTGTTGCAAAAGAGCAACAGGTTGACGCTAAGGAGCCTGACACAGGGGAAGAACGCACATACAAGAAACGGTATGATGACATTCGCAAGCTTCAAAGCAACACTGCAGCGGAGCTAAAGGCTATCAAGGCTCAACTAGAGAATGCCAAAGAGCAAGGCATTGTACGTCCACCAAAGAGTGATGAAGACATTCAAGCTTGGGCTGACAAGTATCCTGACGTTGCAGCTATTGTTGAGACTATTGCTGAGAAGAAAGCACAAGAGAAGTTTAGCTTTGCAGAAGAGCGTCTACGTGAAATAGATGAAATGTCTGCAGAGGCTAACCGTAGTAAATCTATGGATGCTATTCGTGAATCACACAGTGACTTTGATGATCTCAAGGAAAGCGATGAGTTTCACGATTGGGCAGGAGAGCAACCTAAGTGGGTACAGGATGCTTTGTATGAAAACCAAGATGATCCACGCTCTGTAGTACGGGTTATTGATCTATATAAGGTAGATAAAGGTTTAGACACTAAGTCACGCAAAAAGTCATCTAAGGCTGCTGCATCTGCAGTTGTAACCAAGCGTACAACCAAGCCTACACAGGCTGAGACTGATGTTTCGTTTACTGAATCCATGATTAGCAAGATGTCAATACATGAGTTTGAGAAAAACCAAGACGCTATTATGGAAGCACAACGGTCAGGTAAATTTATTTATGATCTTTCTGGGGGTGCAAGGTAAATAAAAGCTTGACAACAAAAGATTACTAAGTATAACTATACATACGAATTACTACTTTGGGAAGCAAGCCCTACTTTATTGTAGCTACCTTGCTTCTCAATTACTACTAAGCAACAACATATTAGTTAAGACCTACCTGAATTTACAGGCCCGTTATTGTAACGCCACCCTTCAAAATGCAGCCTCTTCAACTTGTGTTAAGCTTACTTAAACCTAAGCCAAACATTCAATGGAGGATTCATTATGGCTTTTACAACAGCATCAGGTTATGGGAATTTACCAAACGGTAATTTTAGCCCTGTAATCTATTCAAAAAAAGTACAGCTTGCATTCCGCAAGAGTACTGTATGTGGCGATATCACTAACTCAGACTACTTTGGCGAAATTGCAGCCCAAGGTGATACCGTTAAAATCATCAAAGAACCAGAAATCTCTGTAAGCGAATATGCGCGTGGCACGAATGTCACAGCACAAGATTTACAAGATGAGGATTTTTCTCTGGTTGTAGACAAAGCGAACTACTTCGCGTTTAAGATGGACGATATTGAAGAAGCACATTCGCATGTGAACTTCATGGACCTTGCAACCAATCGTGCTGCATATCGTCTTGCTGATCAGCATGACCAAGAAGTTCTTGGCTACATGTCTGGTTACAAACAGTCTTCTTTGCACTCACAAGCTGATGCACTGAACACTACTGTGAACGGTACTAAAGCAGTATCAACTGCTGGTTCTAACGAACTGCTTTCCTCTATGCAACTGCATAAGGATGACTTTGGCAACATCACTACAAGCTCTGCAGGAACACACTCTATTCCTCTGGCTGCACGTTTGCCCGGTGCTACTGCACTTCCAACTGCTACGGCTTCACCAGCAATGGTTGTTGCTCGTATGGCTCGTTTGCTTGATCAACAGCAAGTTGACAAACAAGGCCGTTGGATTGTAGTTGATCCAGTATTCATGGAAATTCTTGCTGATGAAGATTCACGTTTCATGAATGCAGATTTTGGTGAATCAGGTGGACTGCGTAATGGTTTGACCATTAGCAACTTCCACGGCTTCCGTGTATATTCCTCGTCTAATCTACCAGCGGTAGGTACAGGACCGGGTACTACTGGTACTGCCAACCAACTCGCTAACTTTGGTGTTATCGTAGCTGGACATGATTCTGCTGTAGCAACTGCCGAGCAGATCAATAAAACAGAAACATATCGTGACCCTGACAGCTTTGCTGACATTGTTCGTGGTATGCATCTATACGGTCGTAAGATTCTTCGTCCAGAAGCAATCGTTACCGCCCGTTATAACGCAGCGTAAGGGAGGCATAAAACATGGCACTTGGTGATAATACACTTCAATCGGCACGTGGTAACACACAACGTGGCCGTAATCCTTACATGGTGCAAACCGTACTTAACCTAGCAACTGCTTTGTCTGACAAAGGTTCTGCTCTTGCAGCATCTGATGTCATTCCAGTAATTGCTGTCCCTAAAGGGAACATGGTTCTTAATGCAGGTATCGAAGTAGATACTGCTAGTGATGGTTCTACCTTCACTGTGGACCTTGGTATGGTTGACGCTGATGTATTTGTTGATGGCTTTGATGCTACTTCAGCCGCTGCTGTTGTTGCACAAAATCCAGCAGCATACCAGCCCGTAATGGCTGTTGCAGATGACAACATTGATCTGACTATTGCTACACTTTCTGGTGGTGCAGTAAGTACAGGTAAATTGCGTATTTGGGCAGTTATGATGGACTGTTCTGATATGGGTCAAGATATGACTGCTAATGAAGTAGATCGTGACTACCTAGCTTAAATACACATAAGGGGCTGGCTTTAGGCTGGCCCCTTGTTTCTACACTAAGGATAGATAATGTCTACTTTTATTAACTTAACCAATGAACTGTTGCGAAGATTGAACGAGGTTCAAATTGACCAAGCTGACTTTGGTTCGGTTAAGAATGTGCAAGCACTAGCAAAAGATGCTATTAACTCTTCCTTAAGAGAACTTTTACAAGATGCTCAAGAGTGGCCTTTTACCTTAGTTACATATGAACAAACATTATCTTCGGGAACAAAAGTTTACGATTTTCCTGCAGACTATTCTAAAGCTGATTGGGATACTTTTTATATTAAACAGCTTACTTCTAAAAATAACAGCCCACAAAAACTAAACCTTATTACCTATGATCAGTATTTAACTAGTCATAGAAGTGTAGAGGATACTAGTGGTACAGGTGGGTATACTAACCCTTTAAATGTTTACATGACACAAGATACTAAGTTTGGTGTTACGCCTATTCCAGATGACTCCTACGTAGTAGAGTACAGGTACTGGAAATATCCAGCAGACTTAGTTGCATATAGTGATACAGCAGTAGTACCTGATAGATTTAAACACGTAGTTATTGATGGTGCAATGATGTATATGATGAGTTTTAGATCTAATGATCAATCCTCAGAACTTCACAAAAAGAAATTTCAAGACGGAATAAAAATGATGAGAAGACTTTTTGTAGATCAATCTGTAAATGTTATTTCTACCATGCTAATTCCTGCTGGTGGAACTTCTGTTTTTAAATCTAATGTAATATAAGATGGCAGATCAACTACAAACATTTGCTGCAGTTTGTGCCGGGGGTCTTGTAACTAATGTTGATCCTCTTACACAATCTGCTCAAATGCCGGGAAGTGCTGTAAGCCTAATTAATATGGAGCCTTCACTAGAAGGTGGGTATAGACGCATTAGTGGATTTTCTAATGGTTATGGGACAGTCTCTGGTACAGGCAAAGTTCTTGGTCTTGCTGTTAATGGGGAAATAAAACAAGGTATCTTTGCCACACGTGAGCCTTCTTCTGGTAGTAACTACCTACATTGGTACAATCATTATTACACAGTAGTAGTAACAGATAATCAATCTGCTAGTTTTACTATAGGTGAAACTGTAACTGCTGTAGTAAGTTCTTCCGACAACTCTAGTACAGGTATTACTGCTACTGTTATTTCTAAGACAGCTAACGGATCAGGTAATTCTATAGTATTAAACTTTGGTAGACTACCTTCTTCTGTTTATGCTTCTGGCAATGTTTTAACAGGAGGAACATCTACTCACTCAAGCACTGTAGTAGGAACACCCACTGTTATTGGGTGGAATGCAGTAGACAGTTCTTTTGTAGCAGATGATCCAGATGGAGTATGTGCTGCACAAACAACAGGTGGAGCAGCTAATCTTACTTTAAATGGTGCGTTAGCAGATAGTGGGGCTATTAACTTTTACACTGCTGCTTCATTACAACCAAGAAAACTAACTATAACTGGGTTGGCAGGTAATGATAACTCTGGTGTGACCTTTACTATAACAGGAACAGACTCATCTGATATTGCACAAACAGAGGCTTTAGCAGGACCAAACGGTGCAGTCACTATAAGCAGTACAAAGTATTTTAAAACTATTACACAGATAGCTGCAGGTGGTGCTGTTACAGGAAACATTACAGCAGGTTCTGGTGCAGGTGAGTACAGACCTACTAACCCTAGCTTCACTGATATAGACATTGTAAGGTTTTCAAAACATAACTGGTTTGAAGAAGTACTAATACTTACTGATGGTGTAAATCAAGCTGCTAAATATAATGGTACAGACTACGTAAAGTTATACCATGCAAATGCACCTTCTGCACCAAAGTTTTCTAGTGCCTTTGCAAACCATTTGTTTTTAGCAGGGGATTCCACTTACCCTTTTAATCTGTATTTTTCTTCTCCTTTAAATGATACAGATTTTGATCCTGCTAATGGTGCTGGGGTAATTAATGTAGGTTTTTCTATTACTCAAATTATTGGGTTTCGTAATCAACTATATATCTTTGGTCAAAATGCTATTAAAAGATTAGTAGGGGATAACTACTCTAACTTCTTACTTGAAAATGTTACTAATGACTTGGGTTGCGTAGCATCAGATAGTGTGGTAGAATTTGGTGGTGATATTATTTTCTTGGGGCCGGATGGTATCCGTCCAGTATCAGGTACAAATAGAATTGGTGACGTTGAACTTGAAACTGTATCCAGAGAAATACAAAAAACTTTTGAAAACTATTCAATCAATGAAGATGTAACAAAACTTAAAGCTGTTGTTGTAAGAAGAAAGTCACAGTTTAGATTATTCTTTGAAGCTAATACTTCTCTTTCTCTTATAGGAGCTATTCGTAAAAGTCCTACTGCTCAGTCTACTTTTGAATACAGTCAGCTTGTAGGTATAGAAGCTACTGCTGTAGCTAGTGGATACATAGGACAGTTTGAGTTTGTACTTCATGGTGATAGTACAGGTAAAGTACATAGACAAGAAACAGGCAATAATTTTAATGGGTCTGATATTTTAAGTGTTTATCAAACTCCGTATTATTTTATGGGTGATACAGACATAAGAAAAATATTTTATAAAGTTAAAACTTACCTTAAAACAGAAGGTGAAACAGAAATTTCTTTAGGTATTAATTACAACTTTGGTGATTCAGAAATAGCTACCCCTTCTAGTTTTACCCTTACAACAGAAGGGGCTGCAGTAACTTTTGATGATACAGGTACGACTTATGATGAAACAGATATTTATGATGGCAACCCTTCGCCAATAAAAAGTACTTCAGTTAGTGGGTCAGGAGATTCAATCTCTATGACTTACGTTACAAATAACACAAGTCCTAGCCACACTATTCAAGCGGTTACGGTGACTTACGGATTAGGTGATAGGAGATAACACATGGCAGGTTACGCAAGACAGTCATCGGCAGATATTGTTGCAACAGCCGTTGTACGTGCGAACCCATTGAATGTAGAGTTTAACGCTTTACGTGATACTTTTGCATTAGCTACAGGACACACACATGATGGATCAGCTACAGAGGGTGGTTATGTACCTCTTATTGCTGACTCGGACGCACTAAATAAAATAGTTATTGACACTAGCAATAATAGAGTTGGAGTATTTGTTGAGGTATCTAATGCTGCAGTAGAGCAAATACGTATTCAAGATGGTGCTATTGTTCCTGTAACAGACAGTGATATTGATTTAGGTACAAGCTCGTTAGAATTTAAAGACTTATTTCTTGATGGTACTGCACACATAGATACACTTGATGTAGATGCAAATGCTGGTATCATAGGTAATTTAACAGTAAGTGGCAACACCACTCTTGGTGATGCAGCATCCGATACAGTCACTGTTACTGCTGATGTAGCTTCACCCCTTATTCCTTCTACTGATGATACGTATGACCTTGGTGCTAGTGGCTCTGAGTGGCGTAATTTATACATTGACGGTACTGCTAATATTGATGCACTTGTAGCTGATACTGCAGATATTAATGGTGGTACTGCTGATGGTGTAGTTATAGGTGGCTCTAGTGCTGCTGCTGGTACATTCACTTCTTTAACTGCTACAGGCACTTCTACACTTACTACTGTTGATATTAATGGTGGTGCTATTGATGG
>Ga0070746_10001520_pt1 | contig 13808 bp, 9 predicted proteins | sample VirMetDEL_Mar_21_FD_77016 | JGI IMG/M metagenome (GOLD analysis project Ga0070746, IMG submission 77016) | Aqueous microbial communities from the Delaware River and Bay under freshwater to marine salinity gradient to study organic matter... | ecosystem: Environmental > Aquatic > Marine > Coastal... | reverse complement strand
TCTCTTTCAGAAGTGTAAACACCGGGAGAAACGAATACTTTGTTTGATGTTGCCATTTAACTTGTTATTTCTTTTTGATTTATTTTATAGATAAATATTTAGAAAAATCACAAAATACATTTACATATGGACAATATTTATTATTAGGAAGACTTTTGTCTGCCTTTTTTCTACCCTTATGTTATGAGTGAAATAAAGAACCTTAAAATATCGAAAGAAGCACACACGGTTTTAAAAAACTATTGTGAGGAGAATGGATTGAAGATGTATAAGTTCTTAGAGAAGATGATTTACGATAAATGTAAAAAGAAAAAAGACATCTACGGAGAATAATTATTTCAAATATGCTGTTGTCTGAAGTACTGATTCTTGACCACCAGTAATCTTTGTAATATCAATAGTTACCAAATCACCATCTGTGATTTGTATGGTACTCAAATCTGAACCCACATAATTACCGTCAATATAAACATCATAAGAATCAATATTTTCTGTACCTGTAACCAATAAGTCGACAGTATATCTAAAGGTTTCGACCTTTTGAGTTTGTGATGAAGTAAATTTAATATCCAAATCAAAATTATCAGGACGACCAGGTACTTTCGTAGCCTTTCTTGAACCTGTTCTATTATTAACCTCCAATAATGTCAACGCTCTTGTAATGGCGGGTGAGATTTGAAACTCTTCTTCATCCATCAAAAATCCTAACATCGTAAAGTTATAATTTTGAACATAAAACTTTCTCTTATTAACCTCAGTAACAGAATTATCTGAAACATTATTCATAATAATAGGTATGTAATGACCCTTAATAAAAGTATATGCTTGACGAGAACTAAACTTCTGCATCACAATTTTGTTGAACTCATTAAGCTCTCTCATTCTATTACACACAATCTTCACATCATAAGTGATATCAACAGGAATAGGTTGAGGTATCTTATAAACATCCATACCCTTTCTTGTTCCATCCCATGTCGGAACTTGAGCATATAAAAATTCTTTTCTATTTGGAATTGTATATTGTAACGAGGGGTTTGTACCAAAAGGAACCTCAGGTTGTCTAACCGTTGTGATAAATGGCAGTTGAACATTACCATTTAAATCTTCTGTATTCCATGTTTGTGTAAACTGAGCCCAATTCTGTAATGTAATAATTAAATCGATGTTACTGACTTTCTTACCGTCAACAACACACTCCAACTCATCACGAACAAAATCTAACATCCCTCTATCCAAATCTGCATGTAAGATACCCTTAGGTAAATAAGTTCCGTCCTTTTGGATAAATTCCAAAAGTTGTTCCCTTCTTTCTAATAGTTGTTTCTCAGGAGTGAGTGGTAAATATTTTTTAACTTGTTTGGGTAATGCCATTATATTCCTCTAAATTCATTTTCAGATACAGGTGTTGCAGTATAAGTAAAATAAAAACTCTTATATCCACCATATGTATGTTTATTGTCATAATTAGGTTGTGCAGCATTTACTACTGAATAATATTTTATTTCACTCGGTGAAATCCAATATCCAATATAATCTCCCAACTTAATATCTATCTGTAAAGTTTCTAAATCTTTTTCATACACAGAGAATATTAAATTACCTGGTTCGTTTTGAATAACCTTACTTCCACCAATAAAATCATTAGCAGGTTCTTCAATTCTTACCAAAGCATTAAATTCAACAGGTGGTAAAAATTGTACCCCATCAGAACTCACCTCACCATATACATCATCTTTCACAGTCTTTTGTGAATCAACACTATATAATACAAGGGTAAAGTTCATGTCTCCACTCAACCATTCTCGACCCATTTCTATTTCGAGATTATAGTCTTCAGAGCCAAAAAACTTATTTAAACGCGTTATGGGTACTCTTCTCTGTGCCATATATTGATAAATATTTGTTTTTTGATTATATTTAAATTTATTTACATTATGCAAGAAAACTCAGAAACACTTTCAAAGATTCCTGAAGTTAAAGCTCAACGTGTTCTTGAGAACTACGAAGGTTTTAATAACTATATTCTTGCAATCAAAAAAAATTACGAGAATTCAAAAAATTTTAAGATAACTCGAGCTCAAGCCGACTATATAAACAATTATAAGGATGTTGTTCCCAAAATTGCAAGAAGGTGGGTCCCATTAGATTCTTATTTTTCTAAAAGAATGATGGAAGATAAACTCCTTACAAAGGAACCTGAAAAAATCTATATTGAAAAACTTTTAGTCGAAAAAGATAAAGCTTTTCATATATGGGGTAAGTTGTTTGAGTCTGAAGAACTTCATCACTTTTGGTTACCTAAAGCCGCGATTGTTGGTAAGAAAGAACATAATGTTGAAATAGATTATGAAAAATATTCTCATCGACCTCCATTGTCTCACCAAAAAGAAGCCATAGAAAAGTTAGTTGGTAATGAGAAATATATTCTTGCCGATGATATGGGATTGGGTAAAACCACATCAACAGTTATTGGAACATTAGAAACAGGAGCAGAAAGAGTATTAATCATTTGTCCGGCATCTCTAAAGATAAATTGGATGAGAGAAATTCAGAATTATACTGATAAATCTATTTCAATTATTGAAGGTAAGAATTGGGAAAGTGCCGATTATGTGATTATTAATTACGATATTTTAAAAAACTTTCATGACCCAAAATATCCTGAAGAATCAACAATATTAAATGAAGGGTTTGATTTGATTATTATAGATGAAGCCCATTACATTCAAAATGCACAAGCTCAAAGGACAAAAATTGCAAATGATATTTGTAAAAAAGTTGGTAAGGTTTGGTTGTTAACAGGTACTCCAATGACTTCCCGACCAATAAATTATTATAATCTTCTTAATCTTGTTGATAGTCCCGTAGCATATAATTGGATGGCATATGTAAAAAGGTATTGTAACGGATATCAGTTTAGTGTAGGTAAAAGAAAAGTTTGGAATGTTCAAGGTGCCGACAATCTTGAAGAATTGAGAGACCGAACTAAAACACACGTATTAAGAAGATTGAAACAAGACATTTTAGATTTACCTGAAAAAATTATCACCCCTGTTTATATGAGATTAAAATCTCGTGATTATGAACAATTAATGGGTGAGTATTATGATTGGTATGAACAATCAGACGAGTCATCATCATTAACTGTACAATTTTCAAAGTTAATGAAAGTAAGACAAGTCATAGCCGAAAATAAAGTAAAAGAAACATGTGAAATTGCCGAAAATATCATTGAGCAAGGTAAGAAAGTAATCATTTTCACAAACTTCACAAATACTTTAAATTTGATAAAAGACCACTTTGGTAAATCCGCAGTGATGTTAGACGGTAGTATGTCAAAACCGGCTCGTCAACATGCGGTTGACCAATTTCAAGAAAATGAAAAAATAAAAGTATTCGTAGGAAACTTAAAAGCCGCAGGTGTAGGTATTACCTTAACTGAGGCTGAAGCCGTTATTATGAACGATTTATCTTTCGTTCCATCTGACCACGCACAAGCTGAAGACAGAGCTTATAGATATGGTCAAAAATTCAATGTATCTATTTTTTACCCAATATTTGAAAACACTATCGAAGGTGTTATCTATGATATATTATCTAAAAAGAAAAATATATTTGAAACAGTTATGGGTGATAACGAAGGTAAGGGTGATACATTAGAAGAAATCCTTAACGAAATTTCACAACGAAGATACTAACCTTTTTTCATCTTTGGGTTATTTATAGTAAAAACCTAAATGAGTTTTAGAAAACTAAAAGAAAGAGCCAAAGAACTCGAAGAACAAATCAAAAACGAAGTTGTAGATAATAAACCTATTGAAGAATCTACAACTGAAAAATCACGCAAAGAAATTTTATTAGAAATGAAGAAAATTGGTATAGATAGACTACCATACTCTTACTCTGCCTTAGAATCATTCATCGACAAAGAAACGATGTATGTTCACTATAACAAACATTACAAAGGGTATGTAGACAAACTGAATAAGGCAATTCAGAAAAGAAAAGGGTCCGATTTGGACTTGGAACAAATTGTAAAAGGAATCAGTAGATTCAATAACAATATTAGAAACAATGCAGGTGGTGCATTTAACCATGCACTTTTTTGGAAAATGTTAACACCTAAAAGTACAAGGGTTTACGGTCCAATACTCAGAAAAATCAAAGAAGATTTTGGTTCTTACGATAACTTTAAAAAAGAGTTTGAGAAAAAAGCAAAATCAAAATTTGGTTCAGGATGGGTATGGTTAGTTATTACAAACAGTGATAAACTAAAAATTATGACCACATCAAATCAGGATAATCCATTGATGAATACCATAAAATTTGGTGGATATCCAATTCTCGGTCTTGATTTATGGGAACACGCTTATTATTTAAAATACAGAAACAAAAGAGATGAATATATTGAAAACTTTTGGAAGGTAATTAATTGGCCGTTTGTAAACAAATTATTTTTAGGAAGAACAAAAGACAAAATTAACGAAGGTAAGTTTATTAAAGAAGTTATTAATGAGGGTGTATCTGCAGGATGTAATAGAAAACAGGTGAACACATATAGAATGATATTCAATCGTAACCCACAAGTTAAGAAGAAATTCATGTATGCTATTATGGATATTCTTAAAGAAGTATTTTCAGAATATTGGTTTGAAAAAGATGAATATAAGAAAGGCGAAATGTCAGGTGTTTATGACTTTGAACAATCAGGTCGTTCAATAATTAACAAGTTAAACACAAATTACACTGCGTTCTGTACTTTAGTAAACGATATAAACCAATACCTAAAAAAAGTTGGTATAAATCCTATAAATCTTGTTGGGTTAGATAATAAACAACAACTCGATGAAACGGATAGGTTAGTTAGATATATGACCGAACTTCGATACAGAATATTCAACACTGAATCAAGCACCTTTCAAACAGTAATGAGTGGATTAGATAGGTCAAATAAGTTTGGTGATAAAAGAGAACTTAATGCCGTTATAAACTTAAAAAAGATTTTTAACACCAAAGAAGTTTTTAAAGTAGGAGAGCTTGGTGGTGTTGATGATATGTTAGGTGGTGTTGACGCATATGTTGTAACACCTGAGGGTGATAAAACAATGCAAATAAAACCTTTCAATAAAATTGAAGAAGAAGATGGTAAAATAACTGTATATGGTAGTGGTAATGTGAAACCATATACTGTTGATTACTTAGTCTTTCATAATGATAGAGATGGTACAATAGTGTTTAATAACAACACAGAAATCATTGATGGTAGATATGTTTTTAACTCAGACGATAGAATCAATTAAAGAAATATATTTTATTTGATATTTATAAAATAAAAGTCCATGGCTAATACTACATTAATAACTGAACCACAAAGAAGTAAATTATATACAAGAATTAGACACTTATTAGGTGCACCTATTCGTAGTATAGAAATTGAAGACGAAATGATGGATTCTTTATTGGAATTATCAATTCAAGATTATGCACAATATGTCAATGATTGGTTAATTGAAAATCAGTGGACATCTTTATACGGACTTAACCTAGATGAACAATCTTTAACAAGAGCATTTACAACTCGCTCTTTAGACTGGGAAACTCAATATACTTACGCATACTCTAAGATTGTTGGATTACAGGCGGGTGGTGATTGGGTTCTTAAAAAAGATTATATTGATTTAGTACCTAACCAACAAATATATGAAATACCCGCAGGACGTGAGTTAAACGAACTTTTATGGTTTTCAAGGTCTGAGTTAGATGCCGCATTCTTTGACCCATTTATGGGTGGATTTGGAGGATTTGGAGGTATTGGTTTAGGTGGTGCGGCTGGTTTCTCACAAATGGGAACTATGGGTAATTATTTTATTACACCTGCCTTTGATATCTTGTTAAGAATGCAAGACATCAACATCAAGAGAAGAATTATTTCAGGTGAATTAACATACAGAGTTACAGCATTACCTGACGGTAAAAAGGCGGTTCACTTAATGAACGTACCTGGTGGTAAATTTGATTTTGGTAATATTCAGTTTAATCAATACCGTGTATGGTATTGGTATTACGATACTGAAGATAGAGATGCTTGTTTAGCCGCAAACCCTGACGTGGTAAAGTTACCGTCAGATATCCCAATAGATGAAATGGCATGGGATGAATTAAACAGCCCTGCACAAACATGGGTACGTAGATGGTTTACTGCATATGTAAAGGAAACTTTAGGTAGAGTTAGAGGTAAATTTAGTGGTAATCTAAAAACACCCGATTCTGAATTAACATTAGAATATGACTCATTACTTACAGAATCAAAAGATGAAAAATCAAAATTAACCGAAGAGTTAATGGCCAGATTAGAAAGGTTAAGACCTGATAAAATGATGGAAAGAGAAGCAAACGTTGCTGAACAATTAAATAAATCACTCCAGTATCGTGCATTTCCAAGACAATTTTACGTAATATAATATGTCAATTTTTAGAACAAAAGAAGGTGTTGTGTTAAGAGAACCATCTTATACAACAAGAAATGAAAGAGTATTAATTGTAAGACCATATGAATGGCAAAAAGAAGGTGACGTTGTTAAAGTCACCCTCAATCACAATGAAACAAAACACATAACAATCAAATCAATTACCGATTGTGTTGTAGATTCAGCACACGCATTTGATGGTGAATTTGACGAAATTGTTCTTAATAAATTTGCCAGTGTTGAATTAATTAATATTGGTGATGTATGGTATATATTATCATCTGATGGTCTTAAGAATTCTTAATATTCCATAGAGTAAATATAAGCACCGTCTTCGTCCATTTCATATAATTCGTCTTTTGGTATTGTAGTTTTAGGTTGATAAGATAAATCTTGTAACAAAGTTTTATTCTTATTAACATATTCCTTATTAACCAAATCGGTTGTATTATCCACATACATGTAGTATGGGTCAATTTCAACGTGTCTCCAATAAGCAATTTCAGAATCAGACAGAGTTAATACCTCTTCCAAAGTATCTTGGTCACCATCTCTTCGTGGAAATCCTCTAACCAATTCGGTTTGTGTCTTTGTAAAGAACGGTCGGTCTTTAGGGTCTTCAATCAATATTTCATCACGTATTTCAGGAGAGAATACAACTAATAATGGTTCAATTCTTTTATTAAAAGCTGAAATATATCGAGGTACATTATATTCACCCAACATATCAGGATTGTCAGTAATGTCTTTTTCATTAATTAAATAACAATTCAAGATAACCTCATCTTTCTTTTTCTGAACATCACCATGTGATTTACGTGTACCATTGTTAATGTAAAAAACAGTATCACCCAAACCAACAGGAACACCTTCATTAATTACCAACTCCATATGTGCTTGTCGTGACATCAAAGAACCTGATTTTGTTCTTTTAGTTACGTGAACTTTGTAATCTTCAACACTCTGTTTTACGCGAGCTTTATTTGCAATTTTAGCCAAAGGTATTTTTTGGTCAAATAGGTTTTGAATGTATTCATAATAAGAATCTAAAAACTCATTACCCTTACCGTGCAATAACAATCGAAGACCTGTATCCAAAAACTCAGCAACATATGTTTGAAGTTTTTTAGATTTAATAGTATTACCTGTAAGTTTTACTTTTCCCTTATCTGTTAATAGTGCATAGTTTTTACGTGCCACGTTAATGGTTGCTGGCCATTGTCCGTCCGTATCTAATCCCATCTCACCCCTCATAAAGAGGTCATTATACTCAGCAACATCAGCTTCGGTACCTTCATATTCTTTACCTTCAATAACCAAATCGTTTAATCCTTTACCAACATACTTGTGGTTGTACCTATCTTCAGGAACCGCAAAGTTCACACCGTCCGTATCCATTACCAATGGTTGATATCCACGTTGCATAAACCACATAATCATCTGACGAAGGTATTGACGACCCGTACAGGTAATCTGTTCACCCATGTCCATATCACCCCACGGAAATACCTGTGGTGCTGACAATGAACCGAAGAATGCGTTAATAAAGATTTTAATCGGTAATTGTTTACGTCCGTATTGTGATGAAAGTTTTGGGTCAGTCTTAGAATGTTTTTCAGCCAACTTTTTATATTTGATACGAGTATCACGGAAATACTTCAACATACTCTTCATCGCACCTGTAACGTCACATTTAGGGAACACATCGTGAACCAACTGAATAGAGGGATATAGAGATGAGTAGTCAAGCTTTAATACATCTGTTGAGTACCCAACCTGTAACAAACGAGAAAGTCCACCAGTGAACGACCTTTTCATTCCTTTCATTGGGATTGCAAGATTGTGTTTGTATGACCACGAACTCATAATCATTTTCCATAATGTTGCAGTACCCATCGTTGAAAGTCTCTCGTATGTTGTTGGTACCAATTTAGACAGTAGGAAGTTTGCTTGGTTGAACTCATCATCAACAACCATAGTCTCATACAAGTCATCGTCAAGATATCGTTCGATGATGTACTTACCATTTACCTGTTCAAACTTACCAGGGAATCTTTCCATTAGGTTTTCAGTCCCCTTACTTCCAACCTCACGATAACCACCAGTCACAGGGTTAAAGTAATAGTCTTTATTGTCAAAATAGATATTACCAATCTTATCACCCTGAACATATACACGATTCTCTTTTTCAGCACCAATGTATTGTGTGATGTATTTCAAACCCCAACTCTTAATGTCCGAGTTGATTGCTTGTGCTCTACGAACTGCATGAGCAATATCCACAATGTTATATCCCCACATCATCGTCTGTGTGTAAGGTTCCATTTCGTTTGCGAGCTTCAACATACCTTCCCTCTGACGAATGGAAACTTCAGGGTTAAGAGTTTTAACAATCTTTTTAACATCCAACCCTAACTTCTCTGCTCTACGAAGAATAAACGGAAAGTCGAAGAATGATGAGTTGTAACCACCAACCAATGTAGGTTTCAGATAATCAATCGTATAGAAGAAATCAATAATCATCTGTTTTTCTTCTTCTTCATTCTGTGCGGATAATGAATGTACAAAACCACGATTGTCCTTCATTCCGATAAGGAAGATACTATTATCTTCAGGTGAAAGACCCGTGGTCTCGATATCGAATACAAATCGGTGGACCTCATCATATTCTTCAAACCCTTTAAATAATCGTTTTTGTTTTTGGACGAGGTATTGTTCTACGGGGGGTAAGATTTGTATCACATCAGAATTTTCTCGGTCCCACGGATTTAACCCACCTTGTTTGAAAAAGTTAACAAGGTGTTGGTATGTTTTTGTGGTTTTAACCAAAAAACGAAGACCGTTCTCTAATCGGGGGTCTCCATGTGTTTCTAATTTATCGATGATAATACCACACTCTGACATTGCAGCTTTTTGAGTGTGTTTATTTCCTTTATAGAAATTTTTATCATGTAAATTTCCAACCCACGCAAATGGTACAAAATTATCAGGTTTGATAATTTTACCTTTTTCAGGGTCTTGAATAATCTTAAAAATCTTTGATGTTTGATAATCGTATTCGAGTGCTACGATGTATTTTTCGGGGTCTTCTCCCAATAGGAATTCTTCAATTTCTTTTTGTGATACCATAATATTAAGTTTTACCGTCTGAGACATTTGCTCTCACTTATGGTGAGATTACTCTTGACATTTGACTTAAATATAAAATGGTCTAGTTAGATTGTCAAATTATATTGATATATAAAGTTTCCCTTATTGGTGCAATTAGTTCACCCATCGAATTAATAATTGAAAACTCACCTATGAACCTTCCTTTTCTTCTTGTATCACGAGAAGTCCATTTATAATATATGTAATATTCAGTATTAGAATCGGGATTATTTTTTAGTTTTTCAACTATATAAGCATTATTCATTAAAATTTTTGGAATTCCTGTTGCTTCCTCTTTCATAGAAAAACGAATTGTTGCGTTGTCTAAGTCTTCATCAAAAACTTTCCATGCGTCAGTTCTTCCATCCTTAACAACTTTCATTTTAAGGATTGGTAATTCACTATTTTGTTTTATAAAAAATTCCATATATAATAAATATTACAAACAACTATACCATTTATTATCTAAGTAACTATGTACAGCGCTTAATTCTGAAGGTGGTAATACTCTTGACCAAAGTAAAACCTCAAACATAAAACCACTATAATAATATTGGTATGTTGAAACATTAACCCTATCTATACCAATATATAAACTATCGATTGATGAATCAGTTACTGTACCAACATTAGATAAGAATGTTAATGACTCTTGTACTCCATCAACATAAAATTTAAGTCTATCTGAGTTAGTTGAACCACTACCATCAAAAATCATAGTCCACATATGTGGGTCAGTGTCGGCGATTTGTGATGTTTCAGCCAAACCATTAGCAGCACCTAAAACAAAAGTACCACCACTTACACGTACATTACTATTATTTACTGAAGTGTTACCAACACCTGAAGTAATTAATTGTTGTGTTGTACCTGTATTTGTTAGTTTACCAAGAATTATTGCAGTAAAGCCACTTATATTTGCAATATCAGTTATTGGGTTTACACTTAAACCATCTGACGTACCATCAAATTTAACACCACCAAGACCACAAACAACATTAGACCACCATGCGGGTCTGGTTGATGCGCCTCCAATAGGGTTTGCATTATGTGCCGTTGCTGATGAATCACTCCACTGTGTGAAAGTATCACCACTACTTGTCACACCAACAAAATTTGCAGTATCACTGGCATCATAAAAAATTTCAAGTGTCGGGTCAGAAGGCACAATCGCTTGTGTTGGTGAAGGTGTAACTGTTGGTGTATGTGTTGGTGTTACCGTGTTTGTCGGAGTAAATGACGGTGTTGGTGTAACTGTTGGTGTTACAGGTGCCGATGAATTAGGTGTGTTTGTAGGTGTTGGTGTATTGGTCGCAGTTTGTGAAGGAGTATCGGTCGGAGTATTTGTTGGCGTTACTGAAGGTGTTGGAGTACTTGTCTGAGTATTAGTTACTGAAGGTGTTGGCGTACTTGTCTGAGTGCTAGTTGGTGTAACAGTATTGGTTACTGAAGGTGTAGGTGTGGTTGTAGTTGTTGGATTAGGTGTTGCCCCTACAGATGTTGAAGGGGTGTTAGTCGGAGTATTTGTTGGTGTAACAGTATTAGTTACTGAAGGTGTTGGCGTACTTGTCTGAGTGATAGTTGGTGTTAAAGTAACAGAAGGTGTACTTGTATTAGTTGGTGTTGGTGTTTGACTACTAGTTACCGATGGTGTTGGTGTTTGACTACTAGTTACCGATGGTGTTGGTGTATTTGATAAAGATACTGTCGGAGTAACAGTATTCCTTGGTGTCTCAGTTGGAAATATTATTGGAGAATCTCCACGATTTGGTCTACAACATGTGTCACTATCTGCGAAAGAATCTGACACAGTAATATATAATTTATCTCTTAAAGGTAATTTTATTTCACCCTGACTATTGGTAATTTTAAATTCACCAACATATCTCCCTTCTCTTTTTGAGTCGGTTTTTCTAAATTGATAATAAACATAATTGTTTGGTGGTGTGTTACCATCAGACATTATACTAGCGGTACGGTCTATTATTTTGTAAATTTCAGTTTCTTCATCATACATAGAAAAGGTAATAGTAGATGCCGTCAAAGAATCTGAAAATTCTTTGTAGTCATTTCTACCACTTTTAAAAACCTTCACCTTAATGTATGGTAAAGTTGCATTTTTCCTTATAAAAAATTCCATATTAACTACTAATATTTACATTAAAATCACACGTTGGGTCAATGATATTAAAACCAAAGTCACAAGTTATTTCGTTTATGATATAATTGTAATCACAAGCAACATCTCCAACGGTAAAGTCGAAGTAACAACCCAATAAACATGGATAACAATTTGAACACCAAAAATCATAAATATCAAAACGGTCTTTTAATATCCTTGCGTTGTGTTGTATTTGTGGACTGGTTAAAGGTTCGGTATACATTCTAAACTGTGATAACCCTCCCATAAAAGTACCACCAAAATTTTGTTCTAGTAATATGTCAGTAGTTAAACCTGAATATGTTGAACCTGATAATATATTATTTGGTAACAACTCAGGGTCTTGAATATATGGTCCATTTCTTTGTGTACAATTTTTAAATATTAAATGGTCGTGTAAACCTTGAGTACCCCCACCAACTGAAATGTTAAATGGAACACCAATTTGTTTTTCTCGTTCTGTGTTTAATTCATGAGGAATAATCTCTTCAAAATCCTCAATAATCATAAACAGATAACCATTTACATATAATTTCAATAAACCTCTTCGGTCATTTACTTGGTCTAACCATTTTTGATTAAACTCAATAATATCTCTTTTCTTTTCTTTTGTTGTCCCACTATGTGTTTGTGGTGGCATTATTAAATTATATGCTGCACCATTTATCGATGAAGGATATCTTTGTTGTCGTATATCACCTAAACCACCAACATTTAATAAATCACAATCTTCCAAATATTTGTATCTTTCAAATACCGCACTTATCATCACCCACCTTTCTTTGGTATTTGCCGTATAACAAACTACACTATCATACCCACAATCATCGTATATACCACGAGATGAACATATTTCATTAATAGTATAACCCGTTTCGTATGTCACACCTGTAGTTGTACACGTCCCTGTAGTGACACAATCACCCGTAATTTTAATATACTTAACACACAATCTTGGATTTTTTGGGTCACCACTTAATCGTAATGACATGGCGTTTGACAACACATCAAACTTAGGGTCTTTAGGTGGTACAGGTACAGATGTAGTACATGCACCACAGTTACACCCAATATTGTGTTGCACTGTAGTTGCTGATGAAGGATAAACATTTATACAATCTGAATTTGTTACACCTGTGTCTGCACATGCACATGTTTTCAAACACGATAAACTTTCAGTTACTCTCGTATAACCTGTATCTGATTGGGGACTACCACTGGCAAAGTGATAATACTTATCTTCAGCTCGAGTTCCAAAATAGAAAAACGTATTAGCATTTTCAGGGTATATGTCATTAAGGTATTGTTCTGAAGGTTGAGGTGTATACTCGTTTCGTTGACGAGGTTTTATCATAAACTCGGCAGTCCATCCTTTATTTACCCTTTCAGGGAATACCTCGTAATCCCATCCATGTAATTTATAGAACCCTTGATAGAATCCACCATAAAGTTCATTGTAATATCCTATAGTATCACCAGTTTTAGAAACTATATTGTATAATGTGTCCTTACCACTACCTGAAAATCTAAAGTTTGGCCAACTCATATATGAAGTGACTGGGTGAAACTTCATGTGTCGGTCATAGTAATGTGGGTGAAATTTATAAAAAGGGTTAGTCTCAACACCCATTTTATAATATAGGGTCTGGCCTGTCATCTTATTGTATAGACCATTATCGGTTGCAACAAGTCCTACATCACAAAGACCCGTATACGCACTAAAACAAGCTAAATCAACTTTATTAGGGTTGTAATAGTTTTTTGAAACTAAAGTATTTCCTGAATAGTACTTGTTCCAAAGTAAATCTTGTTTGAGATTTGATTCTGCAGAATTTAAATCAATATTAATAGGTAAACGATTACCATCATTCGATGCTATAATATCTGTTGAGAAAACAACTTCTTCGTCATAGTCTTTTTCATCTGACGCTAATGTTAGGTCAAAATATGAACTATAATCAAGTTTTAAGTCGTATTTATCAAAATAATAATTATTGATATTCTGCGATGCCATCCTCTTTTTTATG
>Ga0070746_10001518_pt1 | contig 13814 bp, 13 predicted proteins | sample VirMetDEL_Mar_21_FD_77016 | JGI IMG/M metagenome (GOLD analysis project Ga0070746, IMG submission 77016) | Aqueous microbial communities from the Delaware River and Bay under freshwater to marine salinity gradient to study organic matter... | ecosystem: Environmental > Aquatic > Marine >... | reverse complement strand
ATCATCCAACAAGAAGCAGAGCGGAAGAGGGAAGAGGCGGCGCGTAAGACTGCAGAAGAGGAGAGGCAGAGGGCAGAGCAGAGACAAGCGTTCATAATGGACAATATGGAGTTTGATCTCCAGATGGAGAGCGATGGCATCGACAAAGAGCTTGCTCTGTTAGATCTCAGATATCAGCGTGAGCTAACGATAAGAGACAGGTCTGAGGCTGAGATCACAGAGTTAACTAGGCGTTATAACATCGAGCGAACTAGAATCATTGAGGAGAACTCTAGGCAGGGATATGCAGCTCTAATGAGCTCCCTTACTGATATGAAAGATGGGATCTTAAGGAACTCTGCGGAGATAACTTACGACCTACTCACATCTGTAAGAGAGGATCGCCGTGAAGCGCTCAGGACCCTAGATGAGCAATTCAAGAAGGAAGAAGAGCGCATCAAGCAGAGCTCAGAGGAGGCGTCAGTTATTAATCAGCAGATGACTGAGCTCACCGCCAACCATGCGAGAGAGCGTGAGAAGATTCGTCAATCTGAAAAGGGGGCGCCGAGTAGGATGATAGGCGAGCTACTCACTGCGCTCGGCAAACAAGCAGCGGTTGAAGCTCTCATGTTCACAGCCAAGGGAACAGCGGCGGCTTTTGTCGACCCTGGTGCTGCCGGCGGTTACTTCGCAGCAGCAGCGACGATGGGAGTGGCGGCGGCCATTGCAGGCTACACCGGCGCACAGCTCAGTGAGGCAGGGGGGAGCGCTTACAGCGGCGGCTCAATCGCTCCCGAATCGCCAACAGGGTCGCCTCAGTCTGCTCCTGCTCCTGAGAGAGAGCGCGCTGAATCAACCGCGATGGTCTTTAACATCAACTTCGGAAACAGCACGATCTACGACACCAAGCGCGCGGCTCAGGATGCGATGGCCTCAGAGATCCTTAGAACTCTTAACCGTTCACGGCGTGGAGCTCCACGCTTTGCGATGGGGTGACATATGCCTTTAAATAATCCCGCTCCTCAGTTCGGAATCCTTACCGCTCAGGATGTGCGTGACCTCAGCGCCATCAAGATCTTTACACGTGGATCAACGGCTGTGAACATGCCGACCTTCTCTACAGGTGAGGGAGTCTATGAGGACGCGCTATTCCTGCTCAATGCTCGTGAGAGCGCTAACGACAACTCGGCATCAGGTCAGATATTAGCATCTAAAGATTTCGGCGCTGACTGGACTGTGGCTATCAACAGTGATGACAAGGTGACCATCACGGCTAACACACAGTTCACGATCACTAGGACCGGCACCGATGACCCCTTGGGTTTTGGGGCATCCACCACAGCGGTCGGGATCTCGCCGGTCTTTACAGCGACAGCAACAAACGACTGGACGCGTGGAGCGCTCGACCTAACCAACACCACCTACACGATTACAGAGGTGGGTGGCTCAGGCTCCTTCACATTCCCAGACGTTAAGCTCAAGATGCAGGATGTGACAGTCTTCATCAGGTCGCGCACCACATCAGACGCTGACGATTTCAGCCTGAAATCAATTGAGCAGATCGACCAAGAGGCGCTCACCTCTGACTCTATAGCGTGGAGTGTCACCGACGATGGCCACACGCTCTGCCACTACCTGAGCTCACTAGGAGACATCACTTGGAATGATGACACTATGAGAGCTCGGCTTGGCTTCGAGGGGGATGAGATCCCCACCACGTCAGGAGGATTCTCAACGCTGATCTCGACCCATAAGATTGAGGGTGTGTTGATTCCCTCTCGACCCTACCAGGCTCATCACCTCAGAGTCACGAATCAGAGCCAAGCTCGCCGGCTGATCGGCGGTGGTTATGTCTCAAATCATATTGGCAGCTATGTGACCTCAGTGCTCAGGTTCGACCTCGACGCGCTCCTAGACGCCGACAACGACTACAAGCACTTCACTAATCGGTGGCTCAACCTCGCATCGATGGGAGAGCGTGTTAACTTCTACCAAGGTTGGGGAGACTCTCGGCGCTCTCTCCGAGCTGCTCAGACCTCTGCGAGTCAAGAGGCTTATGACCTGCTCTACACCTCAGAAGATGATGGCGAGTATGGCAGAGTGAGGGGCTCAATGATAACCTCTGAATTAGAGCTCACTTACCCTCAAGGGCTCAGGCGTCGAGTACCGGTCACAGTGGAGATTGAGCATGTCTAACAGCTTCACCTCACCGCCAGTCTTGGTCGATCCGGCTCGAGTCACAGCAGGTCTCACGATCCGCTCAGAGGAGATCTCGCGCTTAGGCGATATGGTTAACTACTCGTTTGCCCATGTTGGCTGCGGTAACGTGATCAACCAAGCGTGGCATGATGATGTATTTCTCTTTGAGAATACGACCATGACTGATGTGTGTGAGTGGATCGTGCCACGACCATCAGCAGAGCATGTTGAGTTTAAGCTCAGGCTCATGGCCTCATGTACCATCTCAGGCGGTGGGCTCGCCAAGGTGACAGTAAGCTCACCGATAAGCGGCCACAGCGACAGCACCACCATCACCATCACTGATACATCGAGATTCCAAAGCGGCTTTGATGTGATCACGGTGGCGATCAGCTCAGTAGAACAAGAGCAATACGCAGAGGTCACGCTCAGCCTAGATGCTCCCTCTAGTGGCCAGATCGAGGTTGCAGGAGTGCAAGCTAATTGGAGCCCACTAAGCTCACCGCTTACCACACGAGCTCTCGACCAATATAATGATGAGTTTATCCCGATGGGCGCTAACCGCTTAGGCGCTGACCTGCCTTTAACCTCGCGTTTTGGCGTGGACATGATCAACAATATCACCATGATGAGGCCGCGTGGCCGGGTGTTGTTTAGTTGGTCAGGCGTTGAAGAGAGTAAGGTGGTGAGCTCTAGAGCTGCCGCCAAGGGACTCGGCGTGTTTGACACTCAACTGATGTACTCAGACGCGGTAAGCTTTGATGGCATGCCTGAGAACGACCTAGACGTTGATGTGTGGTTCTACGTGGAGAACTATGACGCCGCAGACCCTCTCGTTGTAGACGTGTTTGGCTATCGGTTCACGATGGCGCAAGCAGGTTGGAATTCGTTTGGCGTTCCGGTTCGTCTGCAGGAGCTCCCTCGGTCGGTTGAGTTTAGGCTGCCCATGTATCGCACTGGGCTAGATGAGAGTGATGAGAATCAATCTAACCTGCTCACCGCTCAAGACCGCAGGCAGAGCAACAGTGACCCTTATATCTCAGGCTTCATGATCGTGGGTGTATGATGCTGATACCTAGCGCTTTTCAAAAGCTACCCTCAACGCGTGGGTGTTTTAATGGTCGCCTTCTCTTTGGTGGCACTGTCTCACAGATGGCCTCTGCTCTTGCACAGATGACGCGCGCCAAGGCGCTCTCTGAGGCTCATTATCATGTGGGCTCTCTAGTCCTAAACTCAACCGGAGGACGTGAGCGCTTAGGGACCATTGAGAAGAGTGGGCAAGATACACTTAATTTCTTGCATCAACCCACGCCGATCACCACACACCTTGGTGTGATCTTTCAATACAGCTCCAATAATTTCAGAGCGGCCACCACTGCTGTCGTAGATGTCGAGCTCAGGAATACAGCATCAAACAGCTACACCGGCTCAGTGATCGATGTGGGTATCAGGTTCTCAGAGATTGAGCTTGAGCCAAGCCCCAACGATCTGAGAACAGCGACAACAGGCGCAGAGCTTATCAGCGCGCCGAGTAACCCACAGCCTGAAGCACCTAGACCGCTATTCATTCCGAGCGCTAACAGGGGCGATCTGCTCAATGTGGTCTTTACGGTCGATCAAGTGAAGCTGCACACAGTCCACATCTATGATCTGTTTGTCCCAGAGGAGACGCCATGAGCATCACGAGTCAACATGGTCGGCGTGTCTTCGCGTTGGAGGTTGGTGGGCTAGAGTATCGCTATCACTCGAGCACACCACCGAGCTCATCTAACCTGAGCTCGACTATCGCTACAGGGATCAACTACACAGACCTTGAGGGCATTGTCAGCGTTGGCGATTTCAGCGCTCAGGTTGACCCATCCGGTGGCGTGGCTGATTATGACGCTGTGACCATCTCACTCTCTATCGACCGCAGACGAGGTGGGGCGGGTGATCCTGGGATAGTGTTTGGTCGATGTGGTGCGCGCTCGGCCTCAACGCGTTCTCAGATCTCGGCTAGCGTTGCGCGAGAAGACACCACGATCTCAACGGCCTCGAACCTCAGCAGCCTCTCTTATCCTCGACTGTTACACATCGGCGCTGAGACAGTGCGCGCATCTACTGCAGGAGCTAGTTCTGTGGCTGTGGCGCGTGGCGTAGGGAACACACCAACACAGACTCACTCAATCGACTTAGAAGGCTCAGTAGCTCCTGAACTCGCCACCACGATCACCACGTTTAGAGGTAGACGCGCAAAGCTCCTCATGGCTCATCGATATCCATCGGGGGCGGTGAGTGACTATGTTGAGGTCATCAATGGTTTCATCAGCGAGTCACCATATATAGAGGAGGGCGACACCGTCTCTCTATCTCTGCTTCCCCTGAGCGCCCTGATTGATACGAGCATCTCTGATAAGGGGATAGGTCAGACGCGACTGCTGCAAGGCTATCACTATTACGATGGTGTCAACGGCTCAGCCATCGAGTATGCGATGAGCCTAGATATGCAACCTGCTCTAGACACACTCAACTCAATCAGGGTCGAGGTGGTCACGAGCTCCACAGTGACCGCTTCAACATTCAAGATCAGCACCGCCGAGCTCTCACAGTTCACCGAGGTGCTGAGTGACTTTGACCCATGTCTCCCAACAGGGCCAGAGGGTGACGATTACCCTGATTCACACCCTCGTTATCCTGCTCTGAGACGCGGTGGCCTGTTCTCTGTCAGGTATGGTCAGCCTGAGGTTTACGCCACAGCGCTCACTTATGACTCAACGATCCCCGGTTATCTCGTGCATGCAGACAGCACAGTCACAGACGCGCTCACTGCAGGGGAGATCACAGCGGCTCAGTTTCTGTTTATCGAGCGTGAGAAGATCGAGATTAAGCGCCATAGCTTAGGCTCAGCAGAGGTCAAGGAGTGGCCTAACGTCATCAACGACACACTGACATCTGATGGGCCTAGCGCGGTCACTGGGTTGAGTGGGGCTGTCGCTCGATGGCGCGTGACTCCTGATGATCAGCTTAAGGGGGAGAAGCTCAGCTCATCCCCCTTCCCTGTTAACATTGTGTTTTGGGTCTACAATCGACAGATCTCTGACTACTCCCAAACCGAGTTCGATGCCCCATATGCTGCACGTGTTTGGACTGATCAAGGCACACTTGGCTATCTAGCAGAGGGCTCGCGCCTCTTCTATCCCATCTATACAGAGAGCCCAACTCAGCGCTTAGGCGTGGACGATGGAGAGCTCTCAACGCTCAGGGTGAGCGGTTCTGATCTCGTTGGCTCGCTAGATGTGCAACCGCTGCCTGAAGCGTACTATCAACACTATGAGTCAACCATCTTGGTTGAGAGCTCTCTAGGCTTGCCGAGCTCGGCAGGCTCCGACGTTTATGATGTGGTTGTTCGCTACATCGACCTAGAGGCAGACGAGGAGCGTGAGCAGGTCTTCAAGGTCACACATGAGACCACTGCATCATTCGGCGGCTCCGATGTCGGCGTTCTGCTCCACATCGCTCAAGATAATGAGCACACGCTTAACTCATCGTTTGGAGACTGGCGAGACAAAGACAGAGCGCTCATCTTCAGAGGTGGTCAACTGACACGAGAGCGACCAGGTGAGGCGCTTCTCAGGTTGCTTGAGAGCGGTGGCGGTGATCAGGTTAATGGCACCTATGATACCTTGGGTGTTGGCCTCAACCTTGACTCTAGTCTCATCGATGAAGATTCATTCTTAGCAGCAGACGCGGCGGCCACGTTACCGTTTACAGGTAACTTTATTGGCGATGGTCAAGATCTGCGCTCAGTGTTTGACGGTGTGCTCAAGATGCTTGGCTCTGTGCTCGTCATGAAGCGCAATGAGACCACCGGCAAAAGCCTGCTCACGCTTACCCCCATAGGGTATGAGAAAACATCTATCGTGGCGGCGACTGTTGAGGCGTCTGAGTGGATCGCTGAGCCTCCTCCATTTTGGGGCATCTATGAGGATATCGTCACTCAAATTAAATTCAGCTATGACTACTCAGCCGAGGAGGATGAGCTCACCTCAGAGGTGCTGTTCAATAATCAGGAGGCGATCACGCGCTATGGAGGCGAGCGCGCTAAGATCGATTTGCAGCTCCCTGGTGTTTCATCTCGTCAGTTTGGTCGCGGTGCCGGCGATACGTTTAGCTTTTTCTTGCCTACGAGCTCACGTATCTTCAACCTGCTGAGCAATCCTCTCAGAGAGTGGGTGGGTGAGATCGGTACAGGTCAAAGCTCCTATCTCGATGTTGGCTCATACATCAAAGTCAGCTCACCACACCTCAGAGGCTACTCTGATGACTATGGTGTCACTAATGGGATCGGCATGATTCGAGGAATCAGGCAGAGCCTAGAGGGTGAGGGTTGTGAGCTTTCAATCATCACTGTGGGGATCGCTCCGGTTAACTGGAACAGTGCGGCTAAGGTGGCGAGCGTGGTCAACACCACCACGATAGAAGTCCACGCTAATGAGTTCAGTAGCTCAGGCGCAGACGTGGACTTTTTCAAAGCGGGTGATGTTGTGCAGCATATCCCGAGAGGCAACCAAGACGCCGCAGGTGGTCAGCTCACTATTCAAAGCGTCACCGCGAACGCAATCAAATTTACCACAGCCCACAGCATAAGCTCAGCAGGTGGAACCATTGAACCTGCCACATATAGCGCGGCCTCTACCACTCATCAAGAAGACGCGTATTTATCCAATAACTCTGATATAATCAATGTGTCAGTAGATGCTCAGGAGTATAATTAATGCCAACTAAAGCAGAACTAGACGAGAGAGTCACCGGCCTAGAGGCTGAGGTAAGACGCCTTCACCGCGCGTTGGGTCAAGCTCAGATTGACCTGCCAGAGGTTCAGAAGCGACTCATAACCAACGCTCGCCCACATCGATCAGAGCATAGCATCGAGGCGCTCAAGCGCGCTGAGGCTGAGTGGCAGCGTGTGGTGAAAGAGCCAGACGCGCGCATTGATGATTATATCCGATCACGTGAGGGCATCGGTTGGACGTGGGAGAAGCCATACGTTAAGAACGGTCAGTTCGCTTGGTGTGGAGCGTTCGCCGCCTTCGCGTGGAGCTCGGTGAGATTCAGCATCAGACAGAAGATCTTCCCTAGTTGCTACCGACTCTACAGCCGTTGGGTCAACACAGCCCGACACATCGAGGCTGATCAAATGCTACCTGGTGACATCGTGGTTGTGTTCACCTCCAAGCGCTCGGTGCAAGGTGATCACATCACGCTCTGCCTCACCGCTCCTGATTGTGATGGAAACTTTGAGACCATCGAGGGCAACGCTTTTGGCACCGCAGGCGATGGTGAGCGCGCAGAGGGTGTCGTTAAGAACACACGCTCAATGGAGCAGGTCGCGCACGTTTACCGCTTACTGAGTGAGGACTTCGATGAGTGACAAGACGTGGACACAGAAGGCCGGAGGACGTAAAGCGGCGGCGTTCTATGCCTGTCTCGCTTGCATCATGGTCCTCGCGCTAGCAGGCAAGGCTGAGACTCATGTTCTCGGCTTGATCGATACTCTGTTTTTGGTGTTCGCTGGCGCTAACGTCATGATCAAACCCAAACAACTCGAGGCCAAGGCCCAAGCCAAGGCTAACAATTCCCCCGACCCAAAACCCACAGACTCAATGGAGAAGCCATGAGACTCGGCGTTCAATATCCCATTCATGCAGGCGGCTATCTTGCCGTCTATAACGCGTCAAGCGTCAATGATACAAACTGGCACAGCCTCAGCGCCACTGACTTCTATGATGTTCAGACCGGCTCACAGCTCACAGCGGGGCTCAAGTTTGCGTTTGTAGAGGTGGTGTCAGGCTCAACTGACACTGTCAGCTACATGAAGCTTAGAGCAGCTGCAGGCGCAGGTGATGGCGTTGCTAACTCTGATGGTGTGGTCCCTGTTTTGGGATCGTTCAAGGTGGACTCACAAGCGCTGATTGGTGGCGCATCAGTGACCTCAATCGCTTACAAGAAAGCCGCAGGCTCTGACACGTTTGTCATCTATGCAGGCTTCAACAATCCATAAGGAGGCGCTATGAGTATTGGAGCGAAACCATGGGAGGGCGGCGGGGCCTCATCAGTCCCAGACGCAAGCGAGACAACCAAGGGCAAGATCAGAATCGCAACCTCGACCGAGGCAGGCGCAGGCACCGACGATCTGACAGCGATGACGCCACTCACCGTCAAGGAGCGTATCGACGCGGCGCTCGTTGGTGGTGTCGAGTATAAGGGCACATTCAACGCGACAGCAGGCACACCAAGCCTCGCCACCGCTGAAAAAGGTGACCTCTATATCGTAGGCACAGCAGGCACCATCTATGGGCAGACATGGGCGGTGGGTGATCACCTCCTGATCAACGCTAACATGGGCGGCTCAATCGACAACTCGAAGATCGACAAAGTGGACAACACTGACGCGGTCACATCGGTCAACACTCAGACTGGGGCGGTGGTGCTTAGCGCTAATGACCTAGCGGCGGATTACACCCCTACAAGTTACATCCCATCTAACACCAACATTGATGGGCACCTTGAGGGGATTGATGATGAGTTCCTCCTGACTGCTCCTCTAGCCTCACCTGCGCTCACCGGAACACCGACAGCGCCAACGGCCACAAGCGGAACCAATACCACTCAGATCGCCACTACTGCTTTTGTGACGACAGCGGTCGCAGGTGCCGGTGGAATCTCAAGCGTGGTCGAGGATACTACACCACAGCTCGGCGGCGACCTCGATGTGAATGGTCAGACGATCACATCAGCGTCCAATGCAGACGTAACGCTTGACCCTAATGGAACAGGCGATGTCGTCCTTGGCGCGGACCTCATGCCAGATGCAGACGCCACTCACTACATCGGTGATGAGAACACGCGGTTCATCTCGGCTTATACTGATATCAATGGGGCCATCAGGTTCAAAGCCAAGAACGATCAGGGCGCTAGCATCAGCAAGGGTCAAGCCGTCTATATTAAAGGTGTGTCGGGCACAGTGCCTACTGTCGGCCTCGCAAGGGCTAACAGCGCTTCAACTATGCCTGCCTTCGGTCTAGCGCTTACTAACGCCAACGATCAAGCCGAGGTCCAGGTTATCAGTTTTGGCAACCTCACCGACTACAACACCAGCACATACAGCCTGAGCGCAGGGGATACAGTGTTCGTGTCAGCGGCCACAGCAGGCGCACTCACTAGCTCAGCCCCTGCAGGTGAGTCCAACCTGATTCAGAACATCGGGCGAGTGGTGCGCGCTGATGCTAGTGCAGGCATTATTAAGGTCGGCGGTGCAGGTCGCTCAAACGCAACACCCAACCTAGATCAGAATAAGATATTTGTGGGTAATGCGAGCAATCAGGCAGTAAGCACAGCGCTAAGCGCTATCAATCTTTCAAGCTTCAACAATGACCTGAGCGCGACTAACCAAATCAACGCGCTACAGATTAAAACAGGCTCATCATATACAGCTCAGGCCAACTATATCTACATCGGTAGTTACACATCAGGCACTCAAACTGTCACGATGCCTGCAGCATCAGGGGCTACGTCAGGTGATATCATCGGGTTCACCTCCAACGTAGCTTCACGAGCTCTCAGCTTAGTCAGTAGTGATGGCTCTACTAACGACATCATTAATCAGAGCAATCAGGCCAAGGGCGGCTCTAGTGGTGCGCTTAGCTTGACAGTCAATCAGCAGATATCTTGGTTCATCCACAATGGATCGAAATGGTATGAGGCCAACGCCGCGCTCTCAGCGGTCACGACATCAGGGGCCTACAGCGACCTGAGTGGAACCCCAACGCTCGGCACTGCGGCAGCTGCTGACACTGGTGATTTCTTGGCGTCGACGGCGGGACTCAATGACCTCTCTGACGTGAGCTTTACAGCAGGCGCAGGGATCGATAATTATATCCTGACTTACGACAACGCAACCACATCATGGGGAGCAGAGGCCGCGCCAACAGCCGCAGCTGCCAGTGAGACTCAAGCCGGTGTCATAGAGATCGCGACGAACACAGAGGCTCAAGCGGCTAGCGCTACTGATAAAGCGCTCGTACCCTCTAACATCGGCAGCATTGACACCGGAGACCTTAACGACGATGGCACCTACCTCAAGAATCTGAGCGAGGACTCAACACCACAGCTCGGGGGCGACCTCGACCTTAATGGCTCGGACATCGTCACGACATCAAACGCAGATTTAGACCTAGCGCCTAATGGTACAGGTGTAGTCGTGATCCGTGGCAATGATAACTCAGGCGCTCTCAAGCTTAACTGTGAGAACAACTCACATGGTGTGACGATTCAAGGGCCGCCACACTCAGCGTCAGCAACCTACACCTTGACGCTACCCAATAACGATGGTGATGCTGATCAAGTGCTAAAGACAGATGGCTCAGGCGCGCTCTCTTGGGTCGATCAGGGCTCATCGCCGCCGAATGTTACTACAGACTCTAGTGGCACTAACACAACGATCTCAACGACGACAGGGATTGAAGAGATTCACCTGATTAACAACACTACAAACAATGTGACTATAACAATTCCCACAGCCGCTACAGCAGGGGCCGGTTATAAGTATCAGGTTAAGCGCCTAGGTACTGGAACATGTAGCGTGGCACCTTCGAGCGGGACAATTGATGGCGCGTCCTCATTTAGTCTCGCGAGCCAATATGATGCAATCACACTTGTGAGCGATGGCTCTAATTACCATATCATTTGATAAGGGGTCGTCGTTATGACTTACACAAAAGGCGGCGTGCAGCTTGATAAAGCTGTGCAGATCACATCCCTGAACTGGAGTGGCACACCTACGCTCAACAGCTATCTCACGATGAGTATTGATGAGGAGCTCCCCACATCATTCATCACTAGCATCACCTCAAATACAGATATTAACCTACCGGCGGGGAACTACTTTGCTCAAGCCTATGTTGATTTCACGCGCACATCGACGAATCAAACCTTTGAGTTTCAATGGGAAGTGGGTGGCAGCCTAGAGGGACACTTTGGCCAAACCGATCTCATGAACTCGCGCTCAAGCGATGTTGCTGAAGCTGCGTTTGAGCTCTCATCTGCTGACACGTTAAAGCTCAAAGTGACGGCAAAAAACAACACCTCAGTCACGCTCAACTCTACACACTGCATGGTCCTGATTTGGAGAACGCCGTTATGAGTTATATTCAACCAACTACGCCAACCACTTCACCATTTGCGAGCTCGACGACCTACACGACCACAGGCGCTTCGCAATACAGTCAGACATGGGTAACACCCTCAAACTCTGGGGGCCGGATCGCCACAGTATCAGGACGTGGGATCGCTATGAATGCGTGCCAAGGCAGTTTGAACAGGTTCTACTTTGAGAATGGCAATACTCTCCCGCAGAGTGGCCGTGTGTTTAACACAACGTTCCAAAGCTATTATACATGTATTGATGAGTGTATTGACGCAGGCACAACATTTAAGCTCTTAGGCGTCAGCAATTTAGACACCGCGACTGGCCGCACCAATATCATAAGGACCGGTTTCTAACATGACTTATATTCCAGCGGTCTCTTCAAACGAAACCGCGATTAAAGATCTAGATTTAACCGTCTTGTATAACTCAACTAATACAATCTCTATATCAGCAGGCTCAGTCATGCCATGGGGATCTGAGTATCAGCTTGAGGGGAGTGTTAGCTATAGCGTCTCTAGTGGCGTTGTGACCCTGCCGAGCGGCTACAGCTATCTCGTGAAGTTCGCGGTTGCCTGCCAGGGGCCAACGGTCACGAGCGATACAATCAGCTATCAAATCTATGACACAGGGGCCTCAGCATATGTCGGCAGACGTGGCCATTTATGTTGGCAGGAGTCCACGTTTTTGACTGGTGGCGATGAATACGCTATTGCATTATTGGACTGTTCATCATCGGCCAAAACAATAGACGCGCGCATCTTGGCAGTAAGCTCTGCAGGCTTCACGGTTGACCCAAACGTGAGCTACTCAGGGCGATCTCGCTTAGAGATATTTAGATTTAAATGAGAGGTCATACAATGACACCCATCAACATTGATAAAGAAGTGATCCAGTGGCTAGCCGTTGGCGTTTGCGTCCTGCTTGTCGCGGTCGGTATTTATGCCGGTGGCGTTCAAGAGGGTGGTCGAGCCATGAGGGATCAGATGGAGCGTGAGCGCTCCAAGATTGTGATCGAACTCGAGGACACCAAGACTCGGCTCACTCAGGCACGTGCCGACCTTATCGCGGCTAAAGCTCAGGGCGCTGCAGACTGCGCGATTAACTGTGAGGGTATATGTGCGAAAGAGGTTAAGGCGGCGCTCGACGCTAATCATGACCTCGTGTGTGGAGAGTTCAAGTGATCGCCACTCTGATTCTCACGCTCACGCCTTGGGCGCCTGAGCTCCCTGCAGATCAGATCTGGATGGGCGAGGGTGTTGACCCGATCAAAGCCGAGGTGATTGAGACTGCTGAGGGTCGGCGCTTCTGCACTAGGAGCGGTGAGTGGGTACAGCTCAAGCGAAGGGCAGAGGCGATGGGCGGTTACTGCCAAGACGCTGTCAACATTGCGAGCTCAACATGTGCGTTGGCAGCCAACGAGCTCCTCGACCGTACACGCCGAGAGGCAGAGAGCACTCATGCAGATCAGAAAATGCTCATCGATGCGCTTGAGAACGATCTCAAGCTTGAGCGGTCTAGGCTGTTGGAGTCTCAGGAGCTGAGTGAGCGCCTCAAGTGGGTCGCTGTGGGTGTGAGCGTAGTGGCTGTCGGCGCGGCGTCAGTGGCTATCATTAAGTAAGCGGCGAACGTTCCCGGCCTCAGCCTCATATTCCTCGATGAGGCTTTGGGCGTAATCATACGCTGACCAGTCTGTAGCATCCATCTGAGTCAATACTGCGATGAGCTTCTCACGTAGATCATCAGGAGCCTCATTGACCGCTCTGAGCGTCTCCATGAATGAGCCATATGGGAGTTTCGGACCATATAGCTTAGGCGGGATGAATGCGAGGATAGGGAACTGCTCGCACACCTTGTCGTGGTGAGGCTTGAGCTGAGCTATAGGAGCGCGCCACCAACCCTCTGGAGCTGTTGAGTGTGTCCGGACGTAGTCAGACGCGAGAGCGCTATAGAAAAAGAATTCACGCTCATGCTCTTTGAGCTCACTTGGCGCTTTAGGGCAACGCTCCTCAGTAGCTTGGCTCGCCTCCATCGGGTCAATGTCCCAGGTCTTAACGGCCTCATGCATCCCCTCAAGGGTCGAGAAGTCAAACAGGCGGTTAGCAGGTCGCTCAATCTTGCGATGCTGTTGAGGCGGCTTTGATTGTGGCTGTGGTGGCTGAGAGTGGCGCTGAGCTCGAGGAGCTTGACTTGGCGTATCCTCTCCGAGTGATCGAGCGATAGCTTGGTCGCGCTCGGTGTCGCTCATGTCTTTAGCGTCTGCGAGCTCGTCAATGCTGTAAAGTGAGCCGAGTGCATCGGGGAAAGTGGCACGAAGACCAAACGAGAGCGCGCGCTTGTGGAGCATCGTCTTAGGCATGGTTGACCACTGACGGCCACGATTAATCTGCATCTGCTGAGCCATCTTCATCGTAAACTCAAATGTGTGCGTGATGCTCTCAGGCTCATCAGT
>Ga0070746_10001517_pt1 | contig 13816 bp, 27 predicted proteins | sample VirMetDEL_Mar_21_FD_77016 | JGI IMG/M metagenome (GOLD analysis project Ga0070746, IMG submission 77016) | Aqueous microbial communities from the Delaware River and Bay under freshwater to marine salinity gradient to study organic matter... | ecosystem: Environmental > Aquatic > Marine >... | reverse complement strand
TTAGTTTCTTGTTAGTCATTTTAATAGTCCTCCTCTAATCCTGACCATATGTATGCTAGATACTTCCAGAATGTTTTACCGAATGCATCATTGATTAATTCATCCATCTCTTGTTCAGTCATTGTCTTTCCTCCTCATACTCTTCTGGTTCTGGTTCATATTCCAAGGCAACATTGCGAAAACCACCATCTGTTTCTAGTCTTATTAATTCTTTAATGGCAGAATACAAATCATTGTGTCCTTCCCATGTCGTTGCTAATTCACCCTGACACATCAAATCATATCTTATAACCCAATGATCTTTCATTGTCTTTCCTCCTATGCTCTGTTGAACTCATACACAGCCGTAGCAAACCCTCGTGGTGTTGCGCTGCGTATATCTTTGGTGCGCTGAGACTTACCGCCTAGCTTTAAGTGTTGTGTGCTGTAGCCGTTGGGCTTGCACGTTGGCAACCTGTGAGGCATACGGAAAGATTCGCTAGTCCATAGGCAAGTCTTCTTAGTGTACGCATCTTTAGGTGCAATGTATTCAGGCCATCGTGGGTGCTCTGCTTCATCGTCAGGTATGTATTCACCATACTCATACGGATGGAAACTGTAGTCAGGTTTACGCCACTTGGTAGCAAGCACTGATACTGGGTTTTCTATGAAGTATGGGCATCCCATGAATTCAAACAAGTTGGAGCAATCAACTGCGTATTGTGCAGCTTTTTCTTGAAACTCAGGGTCACGCTCTGCCTTACGTTTGAACCATGCTGCACCTGACACAGCCAAGTCTGTACAGACAGGGAATGCCATACCAAATACTACACGTCTACCGCTGAACTCAGCTAACAGATCCTTGTGTGTGGTTAAGTCATGCAAGTCAGCGTATTGATAACATATACCTTCATGTACTCTGCCCTCCTTTGGATGCTGAATATCAAATGCGTAACAAGTGTAACCATTCATAGCCCAAGGCTTGAGTGCCTCACCTGTGTAGTCATATAGACTAATTACTATTCCTTTGCTCATCTCTTTTATTCCTTACAATATTTTTTATTAAAATGATTCACCACACGCAGCGCAGTAGTCCTCTTGTCTAAAAACACGATGCCCACCAAGCCCATCATCTGTGGCTTCGTCATAGACGTAACCTTCTTCAACTACTTCCCAACCCAAATGTCCATCCATGTCTTGTACACCAAGCCAGAAGGCATCTAATTCGCCTTGTGTTTTAAACTTGTAGGTTTTGGCTTTGTCGCCATCTTCATGCGCCCATCCCCATAAAATTGAAACCTTGTATTCTTTCATTGTGTGTTCTCCTCTCTTTTACTTTTCCAATATGTAGATAATTCTATCTTAACATACTCACAATCTTTATTATCAATTATAGTTAATAAATCCTCTAGTGTGGCATTTGTGTCACTGCCAAACGTCCATGTTAATCGTGGCTTTTCGCCTTTAAACTTTGTTACTACGTCATAAAACATTAACTGTTTCTCCTCTCATCTGCTCTGTCTGTGTACGTGCAATGACCCTCGTCAATCAGGCGTTTAGCTGTACGTCCAAACCAACCTTGTAAACGCCACGCCAAACCTGTGTCTATCAAGTATTGCCAAGCTGCTGTCTCTTCCTCATTGTCTGCCATGACTAGCTGCTCACAAATTTGTACAGCTAATTCTGGTGTAAAAGTATATTGTTTTTCCATTGTGTTATACATCCTCTATAAAAGCGAAGCCGCTACCATTACCCTCAGGATCTTGCGAGAGTATAAACTTGAATACGTCATTACCTTTTTGCATTCTAAACGTAGGCCAAAATTCTTCTGGGTTATACTCGCATTGCTCCATGTAAAACTCTAGTATCTTTGCACCTCGTAAGCCACCATATTGAGCGTTGTATGCTGATATTTCATTTTTGTAAGCCATTGTTATTCCCTCCTCTCAATTATATACCTAGTGCTTGAGTTACTTGCGTTGTCAAAGCACCCTTGAATTTAGTGTTGTTCTTTGTGTCTTTACATATCGCTAGATAGGTAGCTTTCATAAGCTTACTAGCTTTCTCTCGTGCACCATCGTAGCTTTCAGTATACCAACTGTTACTGTTGGACACAGGTGATTGCACTGGTAGTTTGTCTCTGTCTAAGTGATCCACGAGTGTCACCATAAGAGGGTCAAGCTTAGACATTATCGCACCTCTTGTACTTATATTGTACATGTAGTCAGTAACTTGATCTTTCTGCTTAGGCTTCTTGCGTAGATTACTTATCTGTTCAAATAACTCCAAAGCTTTAGACTCTGATAGTTGATTGTTCAGTATACCCAATATCAACCCTGCCCTAAAGCCTACACTCGTAAAGGGTGAATAGGTTTTACTAAACACATTGTATAGCTTCTCTGATAGAGTGCCTATGTCACCAATAACATGCCCACGATAGAATTGTACATTGTCTTTGTATTCTTTGTGTAAACCCTCTGATCGTAAGAAAGTATTGATCATAGTTATCTTGTAAGCTTCACATTCACAATGATCTTTCATACGTCTAGGCATGTGAGAATCTATTCTGTATCTACTATCAGGGTCAACACCTGTTACAATAATAGATTGTATTGTCTCTCCTGATTGCACGACAGCATGAAGTCTGTGTTGCCCATTCAGTAAGACATCATTAATGTCTACTTGTATCATACAAGCGGCTGAATCCCATTCACCTTGACGCATTTTGTTTGCGTACTTGAGTACAGTAGGTTGTGATAGCTTCCTGTAGTTGTTAGTATTTTTCTGTAGTAGCATTTCTGCTACCATAGGTGTCACTTCTTCTATTGATACTTTCATTTGTAATTCCTCCTTATATGTCTACTACAAATCCTGTTGTGTCTTTCTTTGCCTTGCCTTTAGCGTACAACGCCACAATAGAATTGCAAGGATCAAGGAAACGTAAATCATCTTTGTCTCCGTCCGTGACATTTATGCCACGCCATTTGGGAAGCTTGTATTCTTTACGGAATACTACAGCCGCATTCATGCCATTATCTAAAGCGTCTTTAAGTTTTGAAGCGTAGTCTACGTTTGCACCAGAATAGCTCCACGTTAGATGGTAATTCTTTAGGTGTTTAGTTTTTCTGTTAGATATTTTGGTGTAGTCGTACCATTGCACCAATGGGAAAGCTTCAAAGATGTTTTGTTTATCTGCGTCTTTGATTAACTCCCAACGTATGTCTGTAGTGCCGTTCAATCTAATGCATGGCTTGATGCCTCGTTTGATACAGTATGCTTGAAACTTGTGCACGTCTGTATAGAGTTGATCCATAAAGCTTTCACGATCACGATAAAACCATTCTGCCTTACGTTGACGTGCAGTCTGTACGTTATTCATTTGTCCACGTCCAGCGGTATACAAGCAAGCGTCAATACAAGCCGCGATTGCCGCCATGCTACAACTATTGAAAAGCTTACCATCCACCATAATTTTATAGGGTGTCATATATAGAATAGCTGTTAGGTATTCACTACCATCACCTTTGATTGTCTTGGCGTTTGTTCCAACGCCTAATAGTTTGTAATTGCTCATTGTGTTTCCTCCTATTAAAGTTTTGGATCAAAAAATAGTTTGTCTTCTAATTCATGCTTAATAAATGCGGCTTCTTCTTGCGTTATCATTACCCAAGCAAACGGATGCTTTTTGGAATACTCTGCAATTTTGATTAGCATTTTGTGTGTAGGATTAGCTTGATATTTTTGTATTAGTTTTGACATTGTGTTTCCTCGTTCCATTCTCCAATGTAATTAAAATTTTTATCATACTGAAAACTAAACCAGTTTTTCTCTATAAAATCATTTAGTGTTTTTTCACATACACCTTGCTTTTCCATAGCATCTAAAATGCCATGAGTTTTTGCTATATGTTTTTTGTCAGCGTCTGTTAAAGCCATTTTTTATTCTCCTATTGAGTTGATGCAATCATCTTACAACCCGAACATCTCAAATGTAAACCTAGCTATTTTGTGACGTGGCGTCACTCTATATAAACAAGGGCTTTGAGTTAGGTGTGACATATAGGAATGCTGCGAGTGCATAACAAATGCTGCAATGCAGAATATGTGTTGGTATTTGTGATCACAAAGTATATATGGACATGCACGTCTAGGGGTATATTTCGTGATCACATCCATAGAGGTATGCTTTTTTGTGATCACACCATAACCAGTGAAGCTATATCAGTAGCAAAAGGTAACAATAACAGTAGTTTAATAAGTAAATCATTACCATAATTACAAATAAAATATTTCAAACTGAAGAACCAAACACAAAAAGCCATATAAATAAGGCATATAGTAAAATAATGAAGGGTACGGGCATGGGCCACGGTGGGGGTGTACGTTATACGTATATGTACAAATACACACACGAGGTTTTTTTAATGTGACGTAACGTAACTTATTGACAGACACTTGACTATGACTATAACTATGGGGGTAAGGGGGTATGTTAAACATTAATGTTAAACTTAAATAAAGTAATAAAACAAAAATAGTTAAACATACTAAGAGTTATTGAACATAAGTCATTAAACATTAATGTGTAACATAGGAATAGTTATAATTAATATCTGTATTTCTATTGACAGTGTTAAAACATTAGTGTTACACTTACATTAGTTACAAACAATATAATAACTATACAACTTTTGTAACTACGTGTGTAGGTTACCTGTGTGTTTAAGTTAAACGACAGTGTGTCTCCTCCTCCCTCTCTCTATGTAGTTTGTACTTAGACTTGGTAGTCTACACACGTATTTGTTAATAATAATAAAAGTTTTACTTGACAATGCGTGACAAAGGCGTACAACTATACGCATCCGAAGATGTGTTAACTGATTTCTACAATGCATTAGCGAACAATGATGCTCGTGCTATACGGAAGGTACACATTCCTAAGTCGGATGTGTTTTACGTTAGAGAAGCAATACATAATCGTACTGGTGAGTGGTACACCTTAGACCACGTTGAACGTGCTATGTATCTAGAAGGTATGTTAACCAGGTACGAAGTACTAGATCCAGACAGGGAACGTGAGTATGGATAATTTAAAACTACCTATAGCACTTGTAGCTGCAATGGGTATGCAACTAGCAGGTGGTGTGTGGTGGGTATCGCAACAAGCTGCTACTATAGAAAGCCTAGAAGAGTCTGTACAGCAGTTTGCTAGTAAGATGGCTGTAGAGGATAACGTCAACTTAAAGCGTGACGTGCAAGAGAACATGGACTACATAGATGGTGCGTTTGCTGAAATAGATGAGCTTTGGGAAGAACAAGAAAGCTTAACTAATACGATAGGCAAGATCACTGCCCTACAGCAAAGGTTAGCCTTGTTAGAGAACACTATTAAGTTTATGAATAGAGATCACATGGGTTTAATGAACCCTAAGTAACATAAGGAAGAGATACAACAGCATGAAGAATTTAGCAATAGTATTAGGATTGTCGGGAGCGTTAGCTACATCAGCTACAGCTATGGACATCCCAGTAGCAGGACAAACTCTGTCGCTTGGTGCAGAGAACGATATTAACTACACTACTGGCATTGAAGAGTGGAACTGGGAGTTAACACCTAGCGCAGGTATAGCTTACAGTGGCATTAACTTCTCTGTAGAAACAACAATAGATATTTTTGATCTAAACGCTGATGAAGTATTCACAGGTTTGGATTACGTAGTAGACTACACCCTACCTGCCACAAACGTAAAGTTGTACTCTGAGTTATCATCAGATCCAGACTTTGAGTTTAGTGACATCACTATGGGTGCAAGAATAACATTTTAATAGGTAACACTAATGGCAACAACTAAGGATGTAGAGCGACTACCCAGTGGTAAGTTAAAGTATCGTGGTGAGACTTACCCTGGGTACAACAAACCTAAGAAGACACCAGGTGCAGCTAAGAAGTCAGCCGTGTTAGCCAAGAAGGATGACCAAGTAAAGGTAGTTCGTTTTGGTGATCCTAATATGAGTATCAAAAAAGATCAGCCTGATAGACGTAAGAGCTTCAGAGCTAGACACAATTGTGATACAGCTACAGATAAGTTCACTGCAAGATATTGGAGTTGTAAGGCATGGTAGTAAATGCATCTAATAATTACACCAAACCAGGTATGCGTAAGAAACTCGTATCAAAAGTCAAAGCAGGTAGTAAAGGTGGAAAGCCTGGACAATGGTCAGCACGTAAAGCGCAGATGGTTGCCAAGCAATATAAAGCAAAAGGTGGAGGATACAAAGCATGATAAGATACATAAAAAGATTGTGGTGTGCGATTATCAATCGTAAGTGTCACCCAGAATGTGATTGCTGTTAAGTAGATGAAAGCACCACAGAAGTCATTAAAGAAGTGGGGTGACCAGAAATGGCGTACCAAGAGTGGTAAGCCTAGTGCTAAAACTGGGGAGCGTTATCTCCCTGATAAGGCTATTAAGTCTCTTAGCAGCAGTGAGTATGCCGCTACAACCAGAGCTAAACGAAAAGGCAAGGCGGCAGGTAAGCAGCATGTACCTCAACCTAAGAAAATCGCAGAGAAGACTAGACGATTTAGAGCCAACAAAGGGGGTGCTGCTGTTAAAAGTCCTAGACAACAAGCTGCAATAGCTGTTAGTATGAAGAAGCGAGGTGTTAAACCGAAAGGAAAGTAATGTCGTTTCTTACTAGCAGTATACCATACTTCAAGGCTTGGGTACGTAGAGAATACACGAAGAACTTAGAAGAATATCATGGAGAGTATTTACATTGTATGGTCATAGGTGTAACCACCATGCCAAACAGAACGTTAAGCTTTCAAGTTATATTTACTGGATGTGAGTCAGACTTTGATGACTCAGAGAATATACACGGTGGTGCAATGTGGGCTAGGATGCCCTTGACTGCACTTGTAGCTGATACACCCTTAGAGGATTGGCCTACAGAGTTACCACCATATATGGCACAGCCTTGGGATTGTATGTCTCATACACATTCCGTATACAAGTTAGAAAGAGCAAGTCCTGCTCCTTGGATAGCTAAGGTAGATGGTGAGTTCTACCCTGCAAAGTATTACTTCACTGTAGACTACACAGACAATGAAGTAGCAGACGATCCTGCACAACATAAACAATCTCACGTATTAGAGTTGTTAGATGCAGGAGAATACACAGGTAACATAGTTGCGTTGCCCAATAATAGAGTGAGAGTAACTCACCCTGCTTGGTTTGAAACAGGAGAAGGTGCACCAGACTTTAAACCAAATCAGAACATATATAATTCAAAAGAAGACGTAGACTACGTATGGGATACGCAACGAGTGTTTAACAACTTATACAGTGAGGATATAACAGATGATGAAGAAGAAGGGTTACGCTAAAGGCGGCATGAAGAAAAAAGGTTATGCCAAGGGCGGTATGAAAAAGAAGGGCTACGCAGCAGGTGGCTTGAAGATGGTCAAAGGTAAGGGTGGAAAGATGGTTCCCTTTTATGCTGCAGACGGCAAAGGTAAAATGAATAAAGGCGGCATGACCAAAAAGAAAAAAGGTTACTCTAAAGGTGGTGCAGCTAGAGCAGGTGCATCCGTACCACCAAATAGAAAGGCTCGTAAGTAATGACTGATTTAACTAAAGAACAAGAAGAAGCTATAGAATCTCTAGGTTACATTGTAATGGGTAACACAGTTATAGATAGCAACAAAGCAGTAGTAATGGATAAGCCAGATCGTGACGGTGGGTTTATAACTGAAGTACCAGAACTAGAAGCTTTGATGTCAGGTACTGCTGAAGTAGAAACTGTTAGAGCTAGGGATAAAAAAGGTCACTACATTGCTGATGATCCTGATACACCAGAGAATGAAGCATGGACTACTAAAGTAGTTAAGAAAGTAAAAGGTAAAAAGTGACTATATTAGCAGATGCTAAATTCTTTTCAGCAGCTAAAGACCTCACTGCTACTGCAGGTGGGGATAGTGGTAATGTTATTTACACCTGTCCTAACAACTATATAAGCCTTATCAGATTTATGCACGTATCTATTGGTGCTAGCTCTACTAAAAAATATAGTTTGCAATGGTACGAAGCTTCTACAACTACATATCATTTTATTATAGATGATCACAGTCTTGCAGGTAATAGCTTAGAAGAAGTAATACAAGGTGGTAGCTATCTTGCACTATCTCCAGGTGATAAGATTGTAGGGTTTGAAGAATCAGGTGCAGACGCTCACGTTATTTTATCTGGGGAGGAACATTACCAACCGACATAACGGATATTCCGTATTGTCTCTACTAACCTAACGTTATTTATGTATAACTATGTAACAGCCAATAAAGGCAGTAACATAAGGATAATACATAAAATGATAAGACGATTATTTAACAGACTAATAGAAGCTAGAACAGAGTCAGCTAGACGTAAGATTGCACGTTTGCAACTTTACCAAATGACTGACAGAGAGCTACGAGACTTAGGCATTGGTAGATGTGATATAGAAAGGGCTATACTATCAGGTAAGGCTCTTTGAAAAACACAATCAGTTCTTTAATGATACTAGGAGTACTTTTGGAGGAGGCTCGTGGACCCAGTAACAATCATCGGTGGTGCAACCGTAGCTTTCAATGCGTTGAAGAAAGGTTTTCAGGTAGGTAAAGACCTACAAGAAATGTCAGGACAGTTGACCCAATGGGCAGGTTGCATGAGTGATCTGTCCTACGCTGAACAAAAAAACAAGAATCCTCCTTGGTGGAAAGCACTCAATGGTGGGTCTGTAGAAGCAGAAGCTCTAGAAATATTTACAGCTAAAAGAAAAGCTGAAGAAATGAGAAAAGAGCTAAAAGACTGGATTAGTTTCAGTATGGGGCCATCCGCTTGGGATGAGCTTGTAGCTACTGAAGGTAAGATACGTAAGAAGAAGAAAGAGCAAGAGTATCGTAAAGCAGAGATACAAGAAGCAATCGTAACTTGGACTCTCTCAATATTAATAATACTAACTGGAGCAGGTATGCTAGGGTTATTACTTTACATGGTGACATAAATGGCAAGAAACCTAACAGAAAAACAACAGAAGTTCCTTGAAGTCTTGTTTGAAGAGGCAGGAGGGGATGTTGTACAAGCTAAGAAACTATCAGGGTATGGCGAGTCTTCTAGTACTACAGCTATTGTAGAATCTTTGAAAGATGAGATAGGTGATCGTACTCGTAGCTACTTTGCACGTACAGCGCCTAAAGCTGCTATGGCTATGGTGGGTGCACTTAGTGACCCAACAGAGCTAGGTATACGAGATAAGATGTCTGCAGCAAAAGACTTACTTGACAGAGCAGGGCTTGGTAAAGTAGAAAGAGTAGACGTATCGTCATCTAGCGGTGGCGTATTTATATTACCATCTAAAGAAGGAACAAACGAATAAGTGTAAACCGTGAATCTCTTGGCTATTGGGAACTACCTAGACCCCACAAAGGTGCAGAAAAACAGTGGCACGTAATAGCTAGAGTAACTAGAACAATACCGTTTGGTTATGAAGTTGACCCTGACAATGATAAGCTACTTAAGCCTATCATCCCAGAGCTAGAAGCATTAGAACTTGCAAAGAATCATATCTTGCAATACACTTATAAAGAAGTAGCACTTTGGTTAACAAAGCAAACAGGTAGATATATATCTGGCGAAGGACTTAAGAAAAGGGTAGACATTGAGCGAAAACGTAAGAAAGCAGCTACAATTAAGCGCAAGCTTGCCAAGCGGCTCCAAGAAACGTTACAAGAAATCAAGAACCTTGAAGAAGAAAGAATCGGAGCCTACACAAACAAGCCAAGCGAAGCCAGAGCCTGAAGTACAAGTTGTAGCAGCCGAAGTAAAAGCGCCTGAGTTTGATGTTGACATTGCTCAAGAAGTAGTGTTTAAACCAAACCCAGGACCACAAACAAGCTTCTTATCCGCATCTGAAAGAGAAGTCTTGTATGGAGGGGCAGCAGGTGGTGGTAAGAGCTTTGCAATGCTTGCTGACCCCCTTCATGGTTTAAACGATCCAAACTTTAGTGGTCTACTTGTTCGCCATACTACTGAAGAACTTAGGGAACTTATACAGAAGAGTCAAGAGCTATACCCTAAAGCAATACCTGGCATTAAGTGGAGTGAACGTAAATCACAGTGGATTGCACCTAGAGGTGGTAGACTGTGGATGTCTTACTTAGATAAAGACATGGACGTGACACGCTACCAAGGACAAGCGTTTAACTGGATTGGCTTTGATGAACTTACACAGTGGCCTACTCCTTATGCTTGGGATTATATGAGGTCACGACTTCGTTCAGCATTTAGCTCTCAGCTAGGTTTGTACATGAGAGGTACTACTAACCCAGGAGGCAATGGACATAGTTGGGTAAAGAAAATGTTTATAGACCCTTCACCTGCAAATGAGCCATTCTGGGCTACTAACATTGAGTCGGGTGAGACTATAAGATTTCCTAGAGGGCATAGTCGTGAAGGACAGCCCTTGTTTAAGCGTAGATTTATACCTGCTAGTTTGTTTGATAACCCATACCTAGCAGACAGCGGTGACTACGAAGCAATGCTACTATCATTGCCAGAGCACCAGAGAAAGCAGTTACTAGAAGGTAACTGGGATACTAATGAAGGAGCAGCATTCCCTGAGTTTAACAGAGCAATACACGTAGTTGACCCATACGACATTCCTAGATCATGGGCTAGGTTCAGGGCTTGCGACTACGGCTACGGTTCTTACACAGGAGTACTTTGGTTTGCTGTTTCACCAGATGAACAACTGGTGGTTTATAGAGAGTTATACTGTTCTAAGGTTACAGCTACAGATTTAGCTGACATGATATTAGAAGCAGAAGCAGAAGATGGTACAATGAGGTACGGTGTTTTGGACTCATCACTCTGGCACAACAGAGGCGATACTGGACCATCACTAGCAGAGCAAATGAACATGAAGGGTTGCCGTTGGCGTCCTTCTGATCGCTCTCGTGGATCTAGAGTGTCTGGTAAGAATGAGATACACCGTAGGTTGCAGGTGGATGAGTTCACTGAAGAGCCTAGACTCGTGTTCTTCTCCACCTGCACCAACACTATAGCACAGATACCTACGATACCGCTAGATAAAAAGAACCCTGAAGATGTAGATACTCACGCAGAAGATCACTTGTATGACGCTTTACGCTACGGTATAATGACTAGACCAAGAAGTTCTATATGGGATTATGATCCTTCAAAACAACGTTCTGGCTTTCAGATGTCAGACCCAACATTTGGATATTAAATATGGCAGAAATAGAAGACTTATCTTTTGAGACAGATGATGTAATAGCTGCAGAGAGTGAAGAGGACAAACTCTTTGAAAGTGTAAGCAGCATAGTATCCTTTGTAGGTGATCGCTACAAACGTGCTGAAGATGCTCGTTTAGGTGATGAAGAGCGTTGGATGAGGGCATACCGAAACTACAGAGGTATATATGGTCCTGATGTACAGTTTACTTCTTCAGAAAAGTCTAGAGTATTTGTTAAGGTTACTAAGACCAAAACACTAGCTGCATATGGGCAGATAGTAGATGTACTATTCGGTAACAATAAGTTTCCTCTTTCTGTAAATCCTTCTGTATTACCTGACGGTGTGGCAGAGGCAGTACACATTAACTTAGATCCCAACGCAGATAAGGCTTCAGAAGAATTAAAAACTACCTTTACTACTGAAACAAATAAACCTTATCTAATTACACCTGAAACTAAACTAAAGCCAGGTGAAACATTATATGATTTAGAAAAAAAGATGGGTAGTGTAAGTGATAAGCTTTCATCAGTATCCGAAAAAGTAATAGAAGGTGACGGTACAACTCCTACGAGTGTGACATTCCATCCTGCTATGGTAGCAGCTAAGAAGATGGAAAAGAAGATACACGATCAACTACAAGAAAGTGGGGCATCTAAGCATCTACGTAGTATGGCATTTGAGATGGCATTGCTAGGCACAGGTGTAATGAAAGGCCCATTCGCTATAGATAAAGAGTATCCTAACTGGGATGATGAAGGTGAGTATGATCCACTAATTAAAACTGTACCATCAACTAATCATGTATCTGTATGGGACTTCTACCCTGACCCTGAAGCTACATCTATGGACGATGCAGAGTACGTTGTTCAGAGACACAAGATGTCACGTAATCAAATACGTGCACTAAAAGATAGACCATACTTTATGGAAGATGCTATTGAAGACGCTGTAGCTTCAGGCTCAGACTATGTGCGTAAGCATTGGGAAATGAAGATGGAAGACGATGATAGTATATCTACAGATAGTGAGCGTTGGGAAGTATTAGAGTTCTGGGGTTTTGTTGATAAAGATATACTTGAAGAGAATGGTATTAAGATACCTAAAGAATATAATGACTTGTTTGAAGTCAATGCTAATATATGGACAGTCAACGGTAAAGTAATTCGTTGTGTGCTTAACCCCTTCAAACCTGCACGTATACCTTACTACGCAGTACCCTTTGAGCATAACCCTTACTCCTTCTTTGGTGTAGGTATTGCTGAGAACATGGATGACACACAGACCCTAATGAACGGCTTTATGAGAATGGCTGTTGACAATGCTGTATTATCTGGTAATCTTCTTATTGAGATAGACGAAACTAACTTAGTCCCAGGTCAAGACCTATCCGTACATCCAGGTAAGGTCTTTCGCAGACAAGGTGGTGCACCTGGACAAGCTATCTTTGGCACTAAGTTTCCAAACGTTGCAGGTGAAAACATGCAGCTATTTGATAAGGCAAGGGTATTAGCAGATGAATCAACTGGTTTCCCATCTTTCGCTCATGGTCAAACAGGCGTGTCGGGTGTGGGCCGTACTGCTTCTGGTATTAGTATGCTTATGTCTGCTGCCAACGGTAGTATCAGGACTGTTGTAAAGAATGTAGATGATTATCTTATTGCCCCAATGGGTAAATCTTTCTTTGCATTCAACATGCAGTTTGATTTTGATGAAAGCATAAGAGGTGACCTAGAGATAAAAGCTAACGGTACTGAAAGCCTGATGGCTAATGAAGTACGTAGCCAACGCTTAATGCAGTTCTTACAGGTAGCGCAGAATCCAGTACTAGCTCCGTTTGCAAAAATGGATTACATTATTAGAGAGATTGCTAAGAGCATGGATCTAGACCCTGACAAAATTACTAACTCTATGCAAGACGCAGCAATACAAGCTGAGATAATGAAAGGCTTTCAACAACCCATGACACCACCACCAATGCCACCTGAAGGTGCTCCAGCAGGTGCAGACGTTCAAGATCCAACAGGTGCAGGTGGCGGTAATATTGGAACAGGCATAGCCCCAGTACCAAATGAACAAGGGTTTAGTGGTAATGTCGCTTAAGAGTTTTGTAAACAATAAAGCACAGTGGGATGCATTCTGTGAAGAACTAGACATTTTAATTCTTGAGCAGCAAAGAAGACTAGAGCAGTCAGAGGTGGCAATAGACTTACATCGTTGCCAAGGTTCAATCTCTACATTACGAAGACTAAAATATTTGAGGGATAAAGTTAATGGCTCTAAATAAGATTAGTGATCAAATGGAAATGTTTGGTTACACTGCTGAAGGAGCACAGCAGGAGGCTGACAAGTTTGTAGATAAGGATGCAGCACCTGCAAAAGATATTACTTTTATGGATGCAGCTAAGTTTGTAGCAGAACTAACACCTGTCATAGGTGATGCTATGGCTGCTAAAGAAGTATATGAAGAACTGCAGAAAGAAGAGCCTAACTATTTACTAGCAGGGGCTTTAGGTGGTGCAACTATAATAGGTTTGATTCCTG
>Ga0070746_10001513_pt1 | contig 13844 bp, 18 predicted proteins | sample VirMetDEL_Mar_21_FD_77016 | JGI IMG/M metagenome (GOLD analysis project Ga0070746, IMG submission 77016) | Aqueous microbial communities from the Delaware River and Bay under freshwater to marine salinity gradient to study organic matter... | ecosystem: Environmental > Aquatic > Marine >... | reverse complement strand
TCACCATCAAGCCATTTACGAACTTTAGCTTTACCAAAACGAGGAATACCTGGTACGTTATCTGACTTATCACCAATAACACACTTAGCATTAAGCCATTCAGCTTTAGTAAAGCCAGTATCTTCTTCAAACGTGGCTAAAACAAACTCACGCTTACGAATAGCATCGTATAAAATAGTAGACTCATCTACAAGCTGTAAAAAGTCCCTATCTACTGATACGATAACTTTATCACCAGGAAACGTTTTACAGATATATGATACAATATCATCAGCTTCACGCTCACGTGGAAAGATAGAAGCTATGCCTAAACAGGATAGCATTTCTTTGATGCGATCATTCTGATGGTGCGGTGTACTATCACTTGAGCGGTTACCTTTATAACCATCTAACTGCTCTTTACGCACATTAGGTTGATAATCTTCTTTTTCATCCCACACGCAAACAACCTTAGTAGGTTTAAACTTATTCGCGTACGAAAAGATAGCATTTAGCGTAAAGTAAATGTGTAGACGGGCAGTCCTTTCAGTATCCTCAATACCTTGACGTTTACTTTGATTCTTAGCGGTCCACCAGGTACGATGGATTAAATTGTTTCCGTCAATTATTAGAGTCTTCATTTTTATCGTATTGCGCTACACAGACCTTAAAGATATCTCGTGAGAGATCCTCTACATACTCAATTATATCAGAGTTCCTTCCGAGAGTCCATTTATCTGTAGGTACTAACACGTTTTTCATATCTGGTACTGAAAGACAACCAACACCTTTATCAGTCACTTCACAAACAATGAACATCTGACCAACGTAATCGCCAGTCTGCACTGCATATGTTTGTCTTTTTTTAGTATTTACTGGGGCCATTATTTCCGTATGTATTTCCTAAACTACCAGCTAAAAATAATCTGACAGCTAATGTATCTAAAGCGTCTAATTGTTGATCAGATGTAGCACCTTTAACTAGTATTGTCTTCCCGTTTATATCATAACCAAAAATATAAAAGGAATCTAGATATTCTGATACTATACTTTTTAGTTTTTCACGCAACTCTTGTTGATCTCTAAATACCTTTAACTGATCAGGTTGTAAGCTCAGAGCATCATTTAATAGGTCTTCTAGACTTTTTTCCTGATGCTCTTCGCTTTCATCACTCATCCTTTTTATATTTAGTCAGGAACTTGTTATCATCCACATGTAATACTTTATGATCTTCTAAACGTTGAATAACTACATCAATAGAACTAGTCTTTAAGACATATCCCCTACTAAACCGCTGGTTACCATCTTCAAAACTGAATAAATATTCACCTTTGAAAGGTCTGTTTTCAAAGCATGTAATGTAAACTGATGCACCACCTGGATCGACTAATACAGTCCATTTACGCGAATCATTTTCACCATACTTATCAAACATACGTAAGGTTACATAACCAGCATCTTTAAGCCGTTTAATGAAGTAGCCTGCTGTCTTAAGCTTGTTCTTATGTTTTGTCATTGTGTTAATGAAGATACAATATACTTGAGTTTAATATCATCTACAACTTGATCAAATACAACTACACCATATTCTTTATTAATACGAACGGTAAATTCACCGCTAATATTATTAAGTAGACGCACATTATCAAAGTTAATAGGAATAGGAGCTAATTCTTCTTCTACATGACCAATACACATAGTAAAGTTATCTGTATTATGCCTTGCTCTATCAGTAAGTTCAGCCATCAACCTATAACCTTCACCAACTCGCTTCTCTTCTGTATAAAAGTAAACCTTATTAGTTTCTGACGCAAAGACAGAACCCTTAAAGATCTGATTAAGAATATTCTTATCTACCTTAAAGCTCATATCGAAAGTAAATGCATTAATCTTTTCGATATTAAGTCCAGGTTTAGTTAAGAATCCGTCGTCAAATAGATGGTACTTAAACTTAACACCATTGCCTTTATACTCGATATTGTTTGAGTTAATGTTAAGATTAATCTCTTCATCACCAATAGTATCTAGTACGCGAGTTAACTTCTTAACATCAGGAATATTAAGAGTTGAATAAAAACTCGAAGCTACATCATACTCGGCATATAGAATAAGAGTATTGTCGGTAGACGCGACAAGACTTGACATCTTCTCGCGATCTACCGTAACAATCGAACTCTCACTTATCTTTGATAAAGAATCTAAATAAGCGACGAAGTCAGTCGGCGACTTTAGCTTTAGCTGATTTACGTTTTGGTCGGACATTATTGCTTTCTAATTGTACCTTAATCTCTTTTAATAGCAAGTTACTTTCTTTGACTGCATTAATGAGTAAATCAATCTTAGCAGGTTCACTAAAATCAAACATACCCTGCTCTTCTTGATATACAGCTTGCGCTTCTGGTGCAATACCTGCCGGTGCTAATCCTTGAAGCTCTGCTATAGCCTGTTCCGGTGTAATTGGAGCTGGAACAGCCTGTACCGGTTCAATAACTGGTTCGGGTACCGGCTGAGGAGCTGGCTGCTGAGGCTGAGGCGCATATCCCGGTGGTGGAGCCACTGGTGTACGCACTAAATTCTCAACCATGTTCTTCATTTCTGCAGATTTAGGCTTAAGATTGCCAGACTGGCCAACTAGCATGTCATCTTGCTTTTTTAATTGACCGTAAGTCTGACCCATAAGTTGCATGATAGCTTGCTTAGCTTGTGGTGTCATCTGGTCCATAATTAAAGATCGGCAAGTAGTTCATCAATATCGTCTTCAACAGAGCTCTCAACTGGAGCTGGTGCAACTGGAGCTGGTTCTGCTGGTGCTGACCATGGCGGTGTATCACCAGCCGCTACAGGTGTTGCGACAGGCTCATTAGCCTTACAATGGAAGTGCTCATTAAGCATTTCAGTTAGTTCTTCAGCTGACTTAACAGGAAATGTCTCTTTAAGAGTATGTGTTTGAGCATAAATCTCTTTCTGCTGATCTTCTGTAAGGTTCAATTTACCTGCTGAAGTAAAGCGAGAAGAAACATATGTAGGATAATCACCTTGCTGCTCACACTTAATCTTAAAGTTAACACCTTCATCACCCAAGTCAAAGATACGTGCACCAAATTCAGCTGCATCTTCACCTTCAATAGCTTCAGTAATGATCTTTTGAATCTGCTTACCATAACGAAGCATTTTTACTTTACCGTTATTCTCAGGATTGGTAGGATCGTCGACAACATAGACATTAACAAGCCACTTTTCAGTACGACGGAGAGCAGAAGCCTTTTCTTTCTCTTCATCTGTACCTGTACGTGACAAGCGGAAACGTTCTTCGTTGATAGGACAACGATCACCGAACGTTTGAGGACTCAAAGCCTGTACATACTGACCGGTAGCAAATGAATTCCACCCCATATTGTAGTAATGGAAGAATGTATCTGCAGGAGACTTACTATCAGGAAGAAGTCTTACAGTATAGGTATTACCAGGCTTGGTTTGCATAATCTCAGAGAACTTTGACTTACCTTCACTACTAGAAGCCAAAGCACCTTTGATACTTTCGAACATAGACATATTAAACGCACTCATTTTCTTAATTTTATTTTATTGGTTTTTGTTTTCAACTATTTGTTTTACTTTCTGTTTTGTTTCTCTGGCTTTTGCTTTTAATATTGCTGAGCCATAGAATTTTGTCCGCGTACTAGCGAAAATTGTTTGGAAATCTTTAACGATGAAATCGAGCACATCTTTTTCGATTGCTTTAATGGTAGATTCGACTTCAAGAGCATGTAACGTATAAAAGTTTAACCTATGTTCTTGCAAATGCAAGAGGCAAGTAGGCATATTGTTAGTATAGTGTTTCGTATACTCATCTATTGTAATGGAGTTCCTTATGCAATACTTAGCTATATATCTAAACCCTTCTTTAACTGATTCAATTGTATCTTCACTATCTGGGTTAGACATTTCTTTCTCTTTCATATAAAGAGAGTAACATTTTAATGCTTTACGTGAATTAAAGAACTTGAGATCAAAGTATTCGTCTTTTGAGTATATCTCAAACGGTGCAGCAAACCAATCTCTATAATTAATATGGTTATGTTTATTAAAGAACGCAGACAACTTCTTTAAAGCTACAAAGTCTTCGTCCTTAAGTTTAGAGAAGTCTTTTCGAAATCGAGTTGGTTTGTTTTGAGCTGATCGAGTAGCATATAAGTAACTGTTGTATATGCTTTTTTCTCGTTCAGTGATCATTTTGGAATATTCGTTTATTCTGATTTAGATATTTCGTAATATATTTAGACTCAGCAATCTGAGGCTCGAACTCTATAAACATTTTAACCATTTCGAAGTCATTATCAACTGTTAAAAGAGTTTTTAACATCTTTCTTATTTTTTCTTCTTTAAGAACAAGTACAAAAATGTTTTGAAGGGATAAACGCTTACCTTTTAATAAGCAACAAAATGTACAAAAGCAAAGTAATAAATGCTCAAGCTCTCTCTTTGTAATATCTCCTGAGGGTGATGGTGCTCCTGCTTGTTGCATTATAGTGGCTTAAATGGTTTTGTAAAGTTCATGAACTTTTCGGTTAACTTACCACCTGCTAATTTATGCGAACCTCCACCTTCACATAAATTTGTTGCTAACACAGAAAGGTCAGCTTTACAACTTGTATTCTTTCTAAATGATACTAAGTGCTTATCTAAATTTACCATTATAGCAATGTCAGCATCATATTTGTTTACAAGATAATGACCTACTTCGTTAATATGCGAAGTTACAAATGTTGATATAACTTTGTAACCTTTTACTTCTCCAACGAATTTTGGATTATTAAGCTGTTCAGCAAATTTCTTAAAAAATAATTTAATGGAATTTTTTTCATGAATATTATATTCACGTAAACCATCTTTAAACGATGCAATAAATTTTTCCCATTTAGGTCTGTTATAGGTATAATAAATTGCATTCAGTCTTGCTGGCTCTAGCTCATTTGGAAAATCAAATGACCAACTATCATACTTATCGATGAGATCAATTAGCGATTCTAACCGTTCATCTAAATTGAGCTTTGCTTTAAACTTGTCAGCAATCAACTTTGCACAGGATGAATATTCTACTACTATTGATTTAGCTTTTGTATATTTTTCTACAAATGGTACATGCAATTCATGATGATCTATAACAACAACATTACTTCTATTAATAGCTTCCGCCTGTTCACCATTTAAGCATAAATCACATACAAAGATCTTGTCGAAATGATCTAAAGTGCTCCATCTACTCTTAAACTCATTAAGGATGGTTGCTTCGGTTGTTTCTACAGTAATTACATCATGACCTTGATATAACCTATTCAGCAATAAAGCTGAACCAGCTCCGTCTAGATCTGTATCTGTAAAGATAATGATGTGCACATACCTATTTACTACATGCTTTGAGAAAGTCCAGCCAACGTATTAAGCATTGAATCATCTTCTTCTAAATCAATATCATTAGCTTGTTCAATAGTTAAAGTAGAGTAGTCAATGCGCATGGCCTGTGTCATACCACGAGGACCATATCGGTTCTTCATCATACCTAATCTAATAATACCCAAGTCTCTGTCTTCATCATTCTGGAAGATCGACATAATAACGTCAGCAGTAGCAGCCAATCCAATCGATTCAGAAATAGTAGCTAAGTCAGGATTATCTTGATCGAAACCAGAACGATTTAACTGTGTAGCTGATATAATAGGGCATTCAAAGATATAACTAATAGCACGTACTTGCTCTGTAACATTCTTGATACGCTCATACGAGTTATTACCAATAGGTGAATGTATCAAGTTGAGATAGTCAATAACAATAGCGTCTAATTTAATACCCTTATCTTGAAACTTCTTACAGAACGCTTTAATCTGATTCGGAGTAATAGTCGATGGTGGAAATTCCTTAATATAAATGTTACCAGGCTCTTCCGTAACAGCAGCTCTTAACGATGCACCATTGATAGCCATTTCCTTCATAGGAATTTTCGAAATGTTAGTACAAATACGTCTTGCGTATAGTAACTCAGACATCTCTAAAGTAATCAACAATACATTCTTACCTTGTCTCGCAATATTAGATGCAACATTACCCAAGAAGATAGACTTACCAATATTTGTCTCACCAGCAAACACATACAGTGACTTACCAGCTTGTAAGAAGCCACCATCTAAAGAGTCATCTAACCATTCCCATGTACTTGGAATCTTATCCTCAACAGTAGTAAGGTCTGCAATGATATCATCAATGTTAGCCTTAACACCAAGACCTAAATCGGTTACTAAGCTAATATTACAACTCTTCTCAAACTTATCTAAGATAACAGACGTATCAACATTACCAGCTGAAATGTCTTCAGCAGCTTTTAGCATTGTATGATACACAGCTTTCTCTTTTAAGAACTGCTCTGTATTCTCAATTAGCTCATCCTTATTAATCTTCTTATCGATTTCAGAGAATGAAGTAACTAACCTCTTAAACGATTCTTTCTGTTCGTCAGTTACAAGGTATTGCTTAATCTCCGTCGTAGTAGGTAACTGATTACGCTTATCGTTAAAGTCTTTAATAATAGTAAAAACACCTGCAATATCTTTACTCTTAAAGTATTCAGGCTGTACAACATCAGCAATCGTCGACAAATAACCGCTATCTGTTAACGCGTTATACATCAACACGTTTTCGAAATAGTCGAGATCTAGCTTACCCATCCCAGATATAATAATAAACTATTGTTAAGAATCAACTAGATTTGCACAGTTTTACCAACATACTTCTTATATTTGTCTAAGAACCATTCTTGACCATCCGTCCAGTCCGTTGTAAACTCTCTAAGACCTGGAGATGCATGAGTAACATATGCATCAATAACACCGCATTTAAATCCAGCTAATGATGCATCAAGAGTGTATGCAAGATCATAAAAGTGAAATCCCGCAGGACATGTTTCGTCAAATCTAACTTTCTTAAATACATTACGAGAGATGGCTAAGAATACACCATCCATAATTAACGCTTGATGTGGATATGGTCCAAAAGCTGTCATTGACTTTTGAACACCGCTTAAGTGAGCTACTGCACCGTGAAGATGACCACTACCAAAACCACCTCCCATAAAATGCCATAATGCCGGTCGTTGGACGTTAATTTGAGATGCCCCAGCAACTCCCAATACATCATAATTTTTAAAATGCTCTTTTAGTTTATTATAATTAAAATTTTCAAGAATAATATCATCGTGGCATAAAATAATATGATCTACATTTTCTTTAATTGCAAAATCAATTGCTTTGTTATATACCTTTTGTAGAGAATCTTTATTATGTTCTTTAAAGAATACTTCTGTATCTCTATCTTTTGTTTGCCAAAGTAGAGTATCCTCTTTTTTGCCTTTTGTTGCAACGCAAATGAATAATTCGTTGTTCATCTCAAATAAATAAGAAAGGTGATTCGTGTTTAAAATTTCCAACCTTCTTAAACTTTAACGTTTTCTTATCTAGACGTCTAATCTCCCCTTCTTTCAGCTCTTTATACCCTTTACCAGGCATTGTAGAGTAACAACCTTTATTATTGTAATGCAGTATAGATCCAACGCGTGCTAGGTATACTTCATTAGTATCGCAATCAATAATTGAAAGGGCAAATGAACCGCTTAACTCTTCTAATGTCTGTCTAATATATCTAACCGGGTTAGTATTTTTACTACGATCATCCTCCATAAACTTCTGTAGTAAATTTACAATCAGAGACGTATCTACAGGATTCTCAATAAACGGCAAATACTTTCTACGAATATCACGTTCATTAGTAATAACGCCATTATGAAAAACCATCCACGACATAGTATCAAACGGATGTGATGTTTCATATGACCATTCTCTCATTGCAGAGGTTGGTGCTTGAACGTGACCGCAGTTATATCTCGATTGTTTAGAGCCTTCTACCTTGTTAAAGTCAATTTCACCTTCTTTCTTATATACGAATTGATCGTCATAAGTAAGCTGAACATAACTACTAGCAAAAGTCCCTCGATCTTGGTTAGCAGCATACAATACTTCTAACATAGACTTATCGGGAGCTCCAAATATAGCGCACATTATACTATAATTTAATCTATTATTATAGTTTTTCCAGTTTGATGTCCATTTCTTTACGAATACGCGCTGTAAGTTCCTTACTTTCCTCTTCTTTACCGTAATACAGTCTAAACTCACGTGGAATACGCCAGAAGAAGTCCATTACACCGGTGACTTCATGAAATGCGAAGCTATAATGAGGGTACATTACACCATCAATCTCAATCCACTTTTTACGCTTCTTTTTCTTCTTTTCAATACCGAAATTTTTAAGAGTATTCTTGCCTAACCCTCTAACTTTAAATAAATCATCATTACTACGAAATGGTCGCATACCAATAATGTTTTGAACGGTCTTTTTACCAATACCAGAAAGCTTACCAAGCTCTTTACCGCTCATCTTGTTGAAATCCTTATAACTTAATTTCATATACAAATTAATTATAACTAAGTTCCTTTTATTTGCAATTTTTTAAAGTATTTTATACTAGCGGCAATAAATATTATCAATGAGCTCCTTTGATAACTTCTACAACAGGTTACAAACTTTAAACGAGGCGAGAAAATCCCCTGTGGAGGCCTTAGTACCTGGTGCAGCTGGCGTTACTAAGCAGATGCGTTCTGCAGGATTAAGTTCCGCGCCTTTAGACACTATTAAGTTTATTAGAGAGCTATTATTCAATTTAGACGTTATCTCTGAAGATCAATTGAACTTTGTTAAGTCTGGTAAAGGCTTCACAGGTAAAAAGCAAGCTATGCTTAAAGTTCTTCAAGACAGTCAAGATGCAATCAATGCCAAGTCTGATGAAATTGCTCAAACAATTGAAAGTACATTAGATGATTTTATTTCAGGCATGGGTGTTAATAGATCTCGTGAAGAGAAATATGCTGCTCAAGCTGCTGCTCAAGAATTAGCTGCTCAAGCACGTGCTGCTAAGTCAGGTAAAGAAATGGATGATGCACTTGCTGATGTTATCTCAGATGAAAAGCTTTTAATTAAAGCATCACTTGCTAAAGCTATTCAAGAGCTTGAAGACCTTCCTGGTGGAGAAGATATTTCACCAGATGTACTTGCAGAAATTAAAGCATTTGCTCCAAAGATTAATACACTTGAGCAACTCGAGTCTTTTGTTAAGCAGCTTAGTGCAATGGAAGAATATCAATTACCAGCAGCTTATCTTTCAAGCACTGTTAAAGCTATTAAAGGTGGTTTAGAAGATGTAGAAATGGAAGATCAAGAAGATCCAGATTTTGATGCAGCTAAAGCTGACCTTAATGATGATGGTGAGCTTTCTGAGTATGAAAAAGCACGTGGTGAGGCAATTGCAGCTGCTATAGAAGATGAAGCTGCTGAGGATTACGAAGATGAAGTCGGAGTTGAAGAAGTTTATCCTGATGATTTAGATCCTAACCAGGACTTAGAAGAGCTTGAAGATGAAGATGAAGATGAAGAAGTAGATGAAGAAGATGAAGAGGTTGTAGCTGAAAGTAAATATTCAACTGCTGACTACCTTACAGATATCTATTCATCAATGGAGAATATTGTTCTTGAAAATACTATTGATGAGTTTGGTAAGATCACACCTACTCATCAATACCTTGCTGAAAAAGCTGAACAAGCAATCGAAGATGCTTATACTGCTCAATACTTAATGGAGCAAAAAGCACAAGATTCTTTACCTAAACGTGAGAAGGCAAAGAATCTTAGCTTTAAGGAGCGTTTCAAGCCTAAGACAATTCATCAATTAGAAGAGCTTAGACGTTACGGTCTCTAAAGTTTTTTACAACCTTTAGATAGGTATAGCTCGTTTAGTTTAGCTTGTTGAACGTATTGAATAGGGTCTTGATACCCAGCGTCAACAAAGCCTTTCACTCGCATACTCGAGGATGGAGTCGTTGCATCTGCTAACCCATCTTCACGGTTAGAGTAACACGTCCAAGTCTTACCAAAGTCTACTCCTAATCGTACACCCTCAGTTACGATAGCCTCTTTACTCATTGTAAGCAAAGGCGCTTCAATCTTAATACGATGCTCACGGTTAAGAGCGATCAATGCATTCATAGAGTTAACAAACTCATTAGAACCATCCCAATAACCAGCCAAAGAATCAACCTCTGCTGCACCATACCAAACTGTATCAGCACCTTTAGCTTCTGCATAAGCACAACCAATAGTATTGAACAACTGATTACGGAATGGCACATAACTTACAGGTTGAGCATCACCTGCCATCTTACTAATATCCGGATTATCAATATCTTCATTAGTTAACGATGATACCGGCGCTAATGCTTTAACAAAGCCAACATCAGCAATATAATGCGTTACCAATAAATCAGGGGCTTTAGCTTTAACAGCTTCAATCTGATCTGCAACACATTTTAGTTCACGTTTATGACGTTGACCGTAATCAAAAGAGATAAGATGAATCTCTTTAAACCCTCTATCAACAGCCATATGCAGCAGGACAACACTGTCCATGCCTCCACTAATACTCAATACTAATTTACTCATTTGCTTCTAAGGAATCTTTAAGGATTTCGTTTTCTTCTACAACTTCTTCTACTTCTTCTTCAATCTCATCTGGTACATCACCATCACCATTTGAGTATGACCATTCGGTTTTGATCTTTTCTTCTACTACTGGTAAGATTGTATCATCCCAAAGCTTATAATCCTTCCTAAAGTTCTTATAATAACCAATCTTCGTACCATCTGGTAATGTATAAGTTGATCCAGTCTGAATAAGAGCACCAACACCGACAGCAAGATTAATCATACCGTAATAGCGATCAAGACCACTCTCAAATGAAAGGAACATCTCACCTTCAAGGTACTGCTTAACGAAACGATTCTTACGAGTCAATGCTCGAATAATAATACCTGCATAGTTCTTCTGACCTACAGCAGTCTCACCATCAAAGGTCTTACCACCATCAGACTTAACAGGCTTACGAGCTAATTGAACAGTTACTGAAGGAAGATATACAATAGACTTACCACCAGGCATATGCTTTTCAATCGTTGGGAATAAAGCTGCAGGATCGTCATATACATGGTTAGTACAAAGGATAGTAGTTTGAGTTACTGCGCCAAGATTAGTACAAGTCTGCATAAGAGACTTCATAGCACGAGCTTTACTACCCATATCTGCTGAAGTACTATCTTTACCCATACGTGAATGCTCAAGCTCTGATTGAAGGTTACCAAGTGAGTCAATAGCTACGATAAACTTACCTTCAAGACCCTTCTCTTTAACTGAGGTAAGGAACTTAAACAAAGCATTACGTGTCTGTTCAATAGTTACACAAGGTACATACTTAACTTTAGATACATCCAAACCTAAACGTGCAGCGCCTTCAGGGTCAATAGCATTCTCTGTATCAAAGATAACAGGAATGAGACCATCCTTTTGAGCATTAGCAAGAATCTTCTGAACAAATAAAGACTTACCAGTCATAGATTCACCAGCCATCATAGTAACGCGACCTTTCGGAATACCACCATGAATAGAACCAGAAATGATTGCATTGAGTACATATGAACCTGTATCAATCCAACCACCGACACGTGACAGCGTACTATCTTCTAGATAAGTAGCAAACGGATTTACTTTATCAATTGAGTCTAACGCTTCAAGCGTATCTTTATCAAAATCACTCATATACGTATTGTATTAACAAATTTAGATTAATCAATCCTTGATCTTGTATTTTAGAATAGCATACACAATAAAGGTAGAAAATGCTCCTCCAATAACACAGTTAAATATTAATGCTAATTTAAAACCGATATGAAATTGATACAAAAATAAACAGGTATAACCTATAATTGTAAGGACAAACATGTTTAATGATAAGTCATCAACTTTTTTAGTACGTACTACCTTTACTACCTGCGGTATGTAACTTGAAATAAATATTAAAGAGTAACAGTAACCAGCCCAATACCCAATAGTCTCTAATAATCCCATTACTTTAATATATACCCATTCAATAAAAAAACCACCGAAATATTCGGTGGTTAAATTGGCTCCTCAAGGTGGACTCGAACCACCAACCCTGCGGTTAACAGCCGCATGCTCTGCCAATTGAGCTACTGAGGATAAAAATTAGTTACCATCAGCATCAAACAACTTGATCACTTCTGGCTCTTCCTGAGCTGGTGCAGCTTTCGGTGCTGGGTTGTTAATAGCATTATACTGCGCCTTAATCTGCGGTGTAAGTGAAACGTTAGATGTAGCAATAGCTGACTTATGGAAAGTCCAATCATTTTTTGTCCTATCACCTTCGATAAACTCCATAAAGAGGTAAGGGAAAGTTTGAACTTGAAGTTGACCAGATTGCTGATCTGGCTGAACGTGTACGATAACTGGATTCTTAAGAGTAAGGGTCTCGTCAGTCTGAGCAGTCTCGACTCCAATAACGACACGACCTACTTGATCGACAATTGTGGTAATTTCTTGACTCATATATCGCTATTATAACATATACCTGTTATCGTTCAACTGTTGATTTAATTTTTTATGTCAGTAAATAAGTGTATGCTTAATCCTCTTACCGGTAAGACTATATTTGTACAAATTGCTGCATACCGAGATAGAGAGCTATTACCAACTCTTAAGGATATGCTAGCTAAAGCGGATGAGCCTGAAAATTTACATGTCTGTATTGCTTGGCAACATGACAAAAAAGATGAATGGGATCAATTAGATGATTATATCAAAGATAAAAGATTTACTATTATCGATATTGATGCATCAGATTCAAGAGGAGCATGCTGGGCGCGTCATTTAATACAACAAAAATATAATAACGAGTATTTTACATTACAATTAGATTCACATCATAGATTTGCGAAACATTGGGATACGGTTCTTAAAAATACCTTTTATTCGTTACAAATATCCGGTGTCAAAAAGCCATTACTCACAGGCTATTTACCTGCTTATGAACCAGATACAGGTAAAAGGGAAAAAGAACCATGGCGTTTAAGATATCAAAGATTTGCTCCTGAAGGACCGTTACATACAATACCAGAAGTTATTCCGGATTGGCGAGATCATACCGGTCCTGTTAGAGCGAGATTCTACTCAGCCCACTTTTGTTTCACACTAGGTAAGTTTTCCAAGGAAGTACAACACGATCCAAATCTTTACTTTCATGGAGAAGAAATTACAATAGCTGTACGTGCCTTTACAAAAGGGTACGACTTATACCATCTACATATACCGTTAATTTGGCATCACTACTATAGAAGTGGTAGTTCGAAGCATTGGGATGATAATAGTGAGTGGGGTATGTTAAATAAAAAATCGTATGCACGTGTACGCGGTCTTTTCCAAATGGACGGTGAGAGCATATCAAGTGAAGATATTGGTGAATTTGGATTTGGTACAAAGCGTAGCTTGAAGGATTACGAAAAATATGCTGGTGTACGTTTTAGTGATAGAGGTATACAGCAATATACCCATGATAATTTCTACCCACCTAACCCCGTTGTAAAAGTGGGTTATGATGATTCATTTATACATTTGTTTAAGTTTTGTATTGATGTAGGTAAAGATAGATTACAAGGACGTAAAGATTTTATCTTTTGGGCATTAGCTTTTGAGGATAAAGATGGTAATGAAATGTATAGGGAGGATGTTAATCCCCCTGAAATTCGAGCTTCCTTTAACAATGGTACAGGCACTTATAATATTTGGAGAGAGTTTCCTACAAAAGAGTTGCCACATAAATGGATTGTATGGCCACAAACAAAAGATGGTGTGTGGTTA
>Ga0070746_10001510_pt1 | contig 13875 bp, 23 predicted proteins | sample VirMetDEL_Mar_21_FD_77016 | JGI IMG/M metagenome (GOLD analysis project Ga0070746, IMG submission 77016) | Aqueous microbial communities from the Delaware River and Bay under freshwater to marine salinity gradient to study organic matter... | ecosystem: Environmental > Aquatic > Marine >... | reverse complement strand
TGCTGCATGTTAGGCTTCGATGAAGTAAGTCGTCCGGTATCGGTTTTAGGTCCAAGTGAACAGTGCAGTCGACCGTCGACTACCATAGTCGGAAGCTTTTCCATGAACTGCTGCAACTTAGTCACACGCTTGTAGTCAAGTAGCACTTGAATAGCCTGGTCGTGGTTTTTACATAGCCAATCGAGGCTAGCCTCTGAGGTGCTGCGTGCGTCATCGCGATTCTTCTTGGTGGCGCTCATGGTTCCGACAACAGCAGGAATCGGGTAACACTTGAAGTCGTACAGGAACTCGGCGACTTGCTGTGTGCTGTTCCAGTTCATAGCTTCGCGCTGCCGTGTGTAATCGAATGCCCAGGCGTTCAACTTAGCGTGTAGGTCGAAGGCTACTTCGCTGGCGTGCTCTGCTTTACGTTCCATGAGTGCGCTATCGAAGGCCATACCTGTGCGTTCGACGTGCGCTAGCACCTGCAATGAGCTGTTCCAGAAATCGTCGTAGAAATTTTGGAGTGATTTCACTTTGCTATCAGCCACGGTTCTTGCTCCAGGCTTTCTCTGAATCTGTAGTACAACGCCAAAGTAAGAGCTGCGTCGGCACTCGCGTAATCGTACAGCGCTTCGAGCCGTTCAGGGTAATCGTATGGAATTTCACTAAGCGGGATGTACTCAAGGCCTTTGTAAATTCTACCTCGCTCTCCTGTAGCGAATAGCGTTGGTACCCCGACCTGTTCCCCGACTTTCCTCTTGGTTTCGCGAAAGTTAAGTTCATGAATCACGCCTTTTGATTTCTTGGTTTCCTGTACGAACTGCATTTTGTGCTTCGGCCTCATAAAGAGACTGTCGAAGGCTGGTTGTTTGTACCCTAGCCAGTGTAGTGCCAGCTGTTTCAATCCGTGCGAGCGCTCTTTGCTACAGTAAAGTAGTCGGCTCATGTACAACGTATCGGCTACGATGCCGTTCAGTTGAATGCCGTGATTGGCAAACATATGCCAGTCAAAACCGTAGATGTTATGTCCTACCTTCGCTCGCTCAGCTCGCTCTAACCAAGGCTTGAATACCTCAAGGTATTTTCCCCAGATAAATAAACGCCAGTCATCTGTGGAAATACTCCAACACTCGATGCGACCATGCCCTGCTCCGGGGGCCTGTATCTTGGGATCGATTCCACTTGTCTCGGTATCGATACCACACACACCATCGTAGTGCAGCAACGTTGTCATCCACGACTGAGCTTTCGCCAGTGTATCGACAACGACAGGTTCAGCCTGTAGCGCGGGCAGCAGATTTCCTTCTGAGGTAGTCAAATGTCCTACCTTACCCGGCGGGCTAGTTTTCGTCGTTTGCGCTGATTAGGTCGCATAACAGGACCCCAGCGCTGAAAGTTCGGAATCTTCTTCGAATAAGCAATCTTGCTGAGCTTAAGGAACTTGTCGATAAGCGCGGCAGTTTTCGCCTCGTCCGATTCTTGGTCGACTTCCTCTATTTCAGACACTGGGCGATCATTCGGATCTTCAACATCAGATTGTTGCATGCTTCTTCTAGCTCCTTGATTCGTGCGTTTGCGTACTCACAGTAGTTTACCAGACCTGCTGTATCTGCATCTGGGTAGTCGTCTGATGAAGCATCCATGTCTAACTTGTTGATTATTTCTTTAGGGAATTTCACAAGCTCCTCCTTCGCAAAATTGATCTTCTAGTTCGTGTTCATTGATATCATCTAGGTTAACTTCTTCTAGATTAGCTGTCAACCTCAAATACTCATCTTTCGTAATTTCTTCCCAAGGGGCGTAGTCGAAGCTATGGCCGTCTGATTGCGGAAAGAACGAAATCGCTTTCAATCGGTCTTCGTAGAGTTCGAGCAAAGCCGGAATCTGTGCCTTTTCGTGCGGAGCATACTTGATAGTCATACTGACCTGGTTGTCGGCCCAGTAGTGCTGCATCTTTGCTGCGTGCTCGGCTTGTTCCCAAATGCTTACATCCGATTCGGAACGTGTGAAGTTGCGCTCACGTACCGGGATCTCAATTACGGTCGTATTTGGCTCAACAGATGAGATATCCACGACATTGTAGCCAGCTGATTTGTAGGGTTCGACATAGGGACTGTTATTTGAAAGTCGGATTCGTTGAATGTAATACTCAGATATGGGCCAATGGATCCCGCTAGAAACTCCTGGCAACTTCGACACGCTGCCAGATGGTTTGACAGATGTTGTCTTGATACTCCGTGGAATGTTGAACCACGTCGAGTACCTGTCGTCGAGTGATTGAATGTACTTATATCCTCGGTTGCACCAGCCGTAGAACTCACGTCCGAGCTTGTTGTATGCCTCTTGGATTCCGGTGAGGCTACATCCGATTCGTCGGTTTCGTTCAATGATCCTGTTTGTTTCTTGGTCATGGGTTTCAATCAGCGTTACAGCTTTAGCGTAGAGGTAAGCATACTTCAAGGTCTTCTGTAGTTCGTAGAACGAACTATGGCGACTAACAAAGACCTCGACTAGGCAACAAAGCTCTCGGTGCTCTAGGGTTTGTTCAGCACACGGATTGCAACCAGAAGCATGTTGATCAGCACGATCAGCACGGCGGCCCATGCGGGAGTAGGCCTGAGCATTGCCGAGCCAATAAATGCCAAGTTCATCAACACCATCAAAATTATGAAGGATTTTCCTGTAATCATCTCCGACCTCGCAGTACACGCTGTGGTTTGCTGCCCAACGGTGGCCGTCGACAGCTTCCTGGTTAATATCTCTGTTCTTTAGTTTCGCGAATTCTTGGTCATCGCTGCTACCAATTGCGATCTCTGCTGACCTGCGCACACCGCCGGCTACGCATGCCTTGCCGATGTGGTTCATGATGTCGACGATATCGGCTGGTGTTAGCTCGAACCAACCATCGGTGGTACTTTTGATACGGTTAACAAATACACTGCGCACGCTTTCCAAGCATTCCCTCAACGGCTCTGGACCTGGTGCTTTTCCGGCGACACCTCGGATTGGCGCTCCTGCTGGTCGAATGAAGCTGTAGTCGAACTTGACTACACCACCTCCCTGCTCGTATTGCTGGAGCAATACTCGCAATGCCTCTGACCACCCTTCTACGCTATCGTGCACCTGGTGTTCAATTGTGTAACCACCGGCAAACCTGAAGGGTATGTTCTCGACGGCACTAAATCCGATACCTACTCCTTTGAGTAACATATCCATTGCCCAGACGAAATCCGACGTATCGCGCACTTCGGTCCAACCACAGTTGTTAACTACTGCGCCGCCTTTATCTTCTAGCAGACTGGTACCCATGTTTGCAAGTCCACGACCCGGAGGCAAGAACTTGAAGTTAAACATGAGATCGTACATCTGCTGTGCACTGTGCTGCGCTTTCGCTAGATCGAAGTCGATACCGGCATTCTCGCAGTGCCGCTGCTGCGCCTGGTAGCACGCGTTTACTACACGCTCGACAGTCAAGTACCAGACCTCGCCAGGTTGTGCATATGACCGTTTGTAGACCAGTTGTCCTAGCGGTCCCCAATCAACCTGTCTTGTTGCATAGCTGTTTACGAAGTTTTCGTCTAGCAAGAATCTGCTTCTTGTTTCGGTGGTAAGCTTCGTTTTGTCGGATGTTTTTACAGGTCCTACATCTGGTGTACCCTGAGTTGATTGCAATGTTGTCTCCTACTAGTTCGTGGCCTTTGGAACAGTGTGTTGGTTTCTTGTGGTAGGGAGATCCTCTATACGATTTACCTCGATGTGTATTTTCCTTCGGTGTCACCAGCTCTAGATGATCCGGATTAACACAACTACGGTTTCTACATAGGTGGTCTAACTGCATGTCAGGTGGGATAGCAGCAACAAAGAACTCGTAGCTGATTCGGTGTGCCTGTACTGTCTTGTACATAAACTTAAACCTACCGTAACTATCCTTATCTCTGTGCCCTCCCCATAGCCAGCAACCAGGACTATCCTCATCTTCTAACAAGAAGTGGTAAAAATTTGCTACCTTGTGTTGTATTGTACCTTTACTCATCCATACTTCCGTTTTAGGTAGTCAAGGCTGACTTCTGTGAGGTCGAAGTCGCCGTTGCGAACGTTATTTAAAATAAGGCACCCGCGCCAGTAATCGTTACCTTGGTGTCCTAGGTACGGCTCGTTGTGCAGATAGCAGGAACCGGCAATGATGCTTCTGTAGCGCCGAGTTCCAACGTTGTAAATACAGCTATCCAGGCCTTGCTTATGCCCGGCCACACACGATGTCATGTTAGCCTTGACCTGGTTGTATGCTGAATTCGCCCCATGTCGGCTGCTTGCTGCACTAATTGTTCCACGTGCCGTGCGTGGGAAGAAATGGCTGAACGTAACGCCTCCAACCTTGTGCGGTCTGAGAAATTTGTGTACAGTCCAGCCGTGTTTCTCAAATGGAGCAAGAGGCTGTCGCAACGTTCCAGCAAGTTCAGCGTGGTTCTCAATATATCGGTGCATGCGGCTTCCGCGACTGGTTTCTGATCCATCGTGGTTCCCTTCGTTGATGTTCAGCAGCGGTTTATACGCCTTTATACCACGCCACGGTTTCGTTAGCAAATCGAATCCGCGATCAATTGCGTTCCAATCGCGGGTAAACCTGACGCCTTCTGCTGCTTTCTTACCGGCATCATAGCTACTAAGACACTTCATATCGGCGAAATCACCAAGGTGCTCGATGGCATCGAAGCGGTGTTCTTTGATAAACTCACCGATCCAGCCGAGATAGCTCAGGTTCACATCTGGGCGAACCTGGTTATCCGGGAGTACTAGCATACGCATATACTATTCGTCCTCTGGCAAGCAAACAAGTTCAGGATAGAACCAGCCTACGTCGTAGCAAGCCCAACCGTCGCGACAACTATCGTGGTCCTCGCAGTACTGAAAACACGCTGAAACTCCTGTCTCGCGGTGAACCAGGCACTTCTCGGTCTGGAAATCACAAATATACGGGTCCTCGATGCAGCCGAGTACTGTACAGATACCGTCCGGAAGTTCGTACGGTTCGACACCACCAACGATCTCAGTGAGGCAAATGCCAGACTCGCATCCATCGTCGACTTCGCATGCTTCTCCATTTGGTTGCGGTTCGACTGGTTCATTTTCACTGCCGCAAGCTACTGCGAAAAGTGCTACTAGAATTACTGCTTGTCGTTTGAATCTATCCATTTCGTGATCTCCTCGTCGGTTTCTGTTGTGATGTGAATACTAATGAAGTCTAGTGCGCGGCCTTCTCGAAGCTCTGCGCGTAGTTTGGCGTCGATTTTGGCTACTGTGTGGTCAATGACTCGACCTAGGTTATACGGAGTACTCCCCGAGACATCGATGTGGTACAGTGCTAGTGTGTGCTGTTTTTGTTCTTTGCTCATATTAGTCTGTTTCTGGTTTCTCGTACAGGCTGGTCGGATCAAGTTTAGCTAGAGTTTTACTGCAGCTGGTACACCCGGGTACTCGGCAATCGACACCAGTTTCATCGAGAACAGCTACGACCTTAGTTAAGTACCAGTGTGCTTTTCTAAGGTCTTTTTCTTTGTTACCTTTGTAATTGCATCGCCAGAGGTACTTGAACGCAGCTAGCCGACAATACCCGATGAACTCCTCGTCTGTTGCAACCTGGCGCATAGCGTCGATGCACTCGATGTCACCTGTGTAGTGGTCTGGGCTGTTTATATCATCCTTCATACTTCAACGTCCTTTACTCGAATGCACCAATGGCCTGTGCTGTAAAACATCTCCCCTACTCGACGTGTTCCAAGTTTCATACACCGTCGGCGCAAGTAGAGTTCTGATTTTGTCTTGTCTTGGAGTGGGCTAAGCAGTACCCGGTCGTAATCTGGTTGGTCGTACCACTGTTGCTCAGGGCACTCCCATAGCTCGGCTGTTCCGGCGTTCCAGCTTGGATGCTCATCTTCGGGAAGACTAGTAACTTGTTCTGTCTGTTCTTCGAGTTCATATAGCTCAAGTATAGTTAGACCACATTCTTCTGTCAAGTGCTTTTCCATTTCATTCTCTGGTTCTTTTAGTACAGGCTTGTCTTCGTCTCGGTTACCGGGCGGCGGCATTTACATCTCCCTTGGTTGTGTATCTTGTAGTACAACAATTACATGGTCTCGTCCGTCTGGTGCTGGATATTGTCGGTAGTACTCGCTGCAATGCTTAGGCTGATCTCCTAGTAGGAAGCCGTGCTTTACTAGCATATCTAGGCCTGGTTTGAAACCGCCGACTAGGTTTCCGTAGTCGTAATCGCGTTTTCTTGTGCGGTAAAATCTGGTCATAAACATGTTTCTGTGTGCGTATGCTTTCGGAATACGACCTACGTACTTGCTAAACCGATGCTCCCACGCTGCTCGTGCTTTCTTGTACTTCCAGTTGTTGCGGCTATTATTGATACCAACTTCGTTTAGACTCTGAGCAGACACTGGAATGATCATGGTGTACTGACCGTACACAGTAGCATCGGCGTCGAAGTCGCATGCTGAGCAGATCATGCCCAACCACCTAGGCGTGGTGTATACGTACCGTAAAGCTCAGTAATGTATACGTTGTTTGCCCAAACTATAATGTGCATACGCTTACCATTGAAGTAGATATACCGACCTCTGTACCTGGCCAATCTACACATAAGCACTGAGCAGATCACTTAACGCGCTCCCTTGCCGCTATTATCGGTCTCGCAGTTTTCGAACAGTCTGTCTATAGGTTGTTTTTTCATAGGTATGAATCCATGGAGAATGGAGTAATATTCCCAGTTCCAGGATGGACCGAACAGTGGATCACTGTCTTTGGCTCCCCTAGGACGTTCTTTAGAAAATGAAGCTCCAAGATACTTTCGTAGACCTTCTGGCCGTCTGGGTGGTTGGCAACCAGTTTACGGTATGCGTCGTTCTGAGGTACCTTGTGGTACAAGCTCGGTTTATACAGACCGATAGCAAGCTTACTAGCTGTACGCATCGCACTAGAACCTAGCATATCCGTGATTCTTGGTTCGTGGTTAGTACGAGTATCGACGTCCTGCTTAACCTGCGACACTACGATGTACGCCATATTATCGCGCTTTGCTGCCAGCTGGCACTTGCGCATGATATCGTTGAGTACTTCGCGCTCAGATAGTCGGTAGTTCCTGCTTTCTAGTAGCTGCACGTAGTCGATAACTACAGCAGCTAGGTCGCACCTTGATTTGTAGTACCGCGCTGTACGAATTATTTCGTCAATATTTGGTGGAATCTCGCCCGCCAGGATGACATTTTCCGCTGCCTTGATTGCTCTGGCTGGTAGTACAAGCTGGTTCCGCTCGGTTTCTGTGAGGTCGTAGGCGCTGATTCGTCCGTAGTTGATTCCAGTACAACCGGCGATGAACCTGTGTGCGGTAAGCTCATCTGCGTCTTCCAGAGAAACATCGAGTACGGAATAGCCTGCACTAGCGATTGCAAGTACAATGTTGTTCTTAGTTGTTGTTTTGAAATTTCCAGATTCGCTGAAAAGTGTTGTAACCTTTCCGCGAGGAATTCCACCGGGGACAACTCGTTCAATGCCCAGGCCAGTTGGCAATCCGCGCAATTCGTCAGGTGGTGTCTCACGGATGATCTTACATTCACTGGCTGCAACGGCTGCGAGTGTTTCGAATTTTCTTTCATGGCTAGCTTCTAGCTCCTCAAGTTTTGCCCGTACTTTATCAAGCATGTCTGCACCCGACATACCGGCCTGTGACCACTTTGCGTAATCAGACGCAATGGTAGCAACGCTGCGCTCGGTGTGTGCGTTGCGAATGATCTCAGCCCAACCTACGATATCGATGCGGCTTCCGAGTTGTGTAGTTAGCCGCGTTAGTTCGGTCGGATTAACACCGGCTTCGTCGGCTGCGCTGATCTCGTCGGCTGTACGTCCTGCCTGGATTAGCTTTCCGATAGCTTTCCAAGTGACCTGCATACGTGCATCGTAGAATTGCATGTACTTCAAGGCGGCTTCGTCGAAGCATGCGTTATCGACCAGCGTAGCTGCTACCAAGTTTTCCTCGGCTGCTTGTACTGAGCTATTCACTAGCGCCATTGCTCCAGGTTGGTTCCGGTCGTTGGTTTATTTACCCATTGGCGTGCACGTCCAAGCCAGTCGGGGAACTTTCTGCATACCATCGAATATGTTACTTCAATGTCTTTGCTTTGCAACCAAGGTAGCATACTTTGTTGCCACCAATTACGCAACTGCATAAGATCATCATCTTTTAATGAAAGCCCGGTTAGCACCTTCGACAAGCGCCCAGGTTTCACTACGGCAATCTGCACACCAGTCAACGACTTTAACACATCGAACTCGCTGTAGAGTAGCTTTGGTTCATCGGAGGCCTTTCTGCGCACTGGCTTTTTCGTGGCATAGTCGATCATGGCGGCTAGTGCTTGAAGCAGCGGCAAGTCTTCGATGTTAATATGTAGGCCGTCTTCGATACCTTCGAGGCCTGCTTTGTAAATACGTCCTACTCGTGTTCTTCCATCCATGCTTGCGTCCTTCCCCGTTGCTGCGTTAAAAGTGGGTAGTTTTACAACGTACCCAGGTTGCTGCAGTAGCCGAGGCTCTCGATTGGTACCGACTGCAGGTTATCCGAGACTAGATTCCGTCTTCCGGGAAGACCTTAACGCTGTACTTCGGGTTATTGATGAACCGAATGTTCTCGTATTCGCCCGATTGCTCAGCTACTAGGTCGACGACGTTATCTCCGAGACCGTCGAAGTCAGCCTTTTCGAGTTCGTCGTAGCTGACTACATCTGGAACTGCTCGTAGTCCGAGTGTTTGCAACGTTTCACGGTTGCGCTCATTGTTCTTTTCATTCAAGAACAGCGTAGCCCAGTGCGTAGTAGTCTCGTCTTTTTTCGTCGGTGCGTCGAACTTAAGTTTGAGCACTTTGTGTTGGGCTATTCCGACGGTGCCAAGTTTGGCGAGTAGAAGTCGGCAGCGATTGTAGTATGTTCGTTGTGGTTTTTCCATGTTCTCGTTTCTTTCCTGTTTGCGCATTTCTGCTAGTTCTTCTGGGCTATAGTACTGCTCTATAAGAGTCTGTATAGGGTCTTTCACTTACCACTTCCTCTTGGGGTCAACCGGAGCGTCTGCGATCTGATCTGCTGCAACCTCGTCGAAGTCACCAGACAATGTACCATAGCCAAGTGCACCGAGTGCACGGCCGATTGCACCAGTCTCTGCCATTTCAAACGGCCAGTCTTTTCCTGGACCGCGTGTGGCGTCTAGTTTAACCATCTTGTGGCCAACTGAAACCGGCTTATCGTTGACTAGTACGATTGCTCGTGCCAAGTAGCGCGGATTATCTGGTTCAGTACCCTGAGTGATATACTCCGTGTGGATCTGCCCAGTAGGATGGTCTTGTCGGAACATAAGGATTCGTCCTTGTACCTGCAAGTAGTCCTTGCCGCTGACCTTGATCGTTTGTGCTGCCTTGATACCGGCCTTTGCTTCATCTGCGGTGGCCTTCCGTGCTGTTTCCGATTTTGCTTTTGCTTTTGCTGCACCCATTAGTTCCACTCCTTCTTGTTATCTTTGTTCATTAGGTCTGTTACTCCTTCTAATTCTTCCCTTGATAGTTCTCCTGATTTAACTTTCTTTTCAATTTCCTCGTACAGCCCAAGAAGTTGTTTACATGCACTAAGCAGAATACTTGCTTTTACTCCGACCTGCATATCAGGGTCGACTGCTTTATGGTCTTCCGAGTAAAGGTGCTCTTTGAGCAAGCGGTAGGCTAGATCTTGTGCGGTCTGGCCGATGTATTTATAGAGTTCATCACCGTCGAGATATTTCATTTACTTTCTTCCTGTCTTGATTTGAAACAACTGCTCGTTGTCAAGGCTCTCACCGTTCCAACACACATCGTAGTACTCGCACTGGTTGCGGCCTTTGTAGCAAGCTTTCGAGTTGCGCGGGAATTGGTTTTTACTTTTCGCTGCTGCAATCTGCTCATCTATGTGCTTACACTCAAGCACTAGCTCCGGATCATCATGGTACGTTTTGCGTGCGAAAACAGTGTCGCGGTTATCGTAGAACCAGTCGGAACATCGCTGTATATACGCAATATCACTCTCGTTTTTGCGTTGTCTGATAGTTGGGCGGCGGCTTACGTCAACGATAACTCCACGGCAATCGAAGGCCGAAGCATACATAGCGGTCTGCAAACGATGGTACGACCAGTAACTGCTTCCAACGTCTAGTTGTGAGCCGGTTGTTTTGTACTCTAGCAGCCAACGATCTCCTCGGTCATCGACGACGACAGCATCGATGTAGCCACGAAACCAATCATCGATCTCAACCTCGGTATCGATGACCTTTAGTTTGCTGTGCGCAGACCAGTACTGGCGGTGCGCGAACTCGTGTTCTTCGATGATCTTGTTCCACTTTACCCCGAGATCAACGTCTGGTTCGGCGCCTTCTTTTAGGCTGTGAAATCGAAGGCCGTACTTTAGTTCGAAGCTTAGGTTAGTAGAAACTTTGCGATCGATGTAAGCATATTTCCAGGCACGATTGCAATCGAGCCACTTGTTGTATGAACTCGGACTTGGTTTGCTCAAGAGAGCGCTCCAAACATAGTTCCATACTCAGAAAACTCCTCGTCGAAGCGTGTTCTAATCAAGAGGTCGTTTGTTAGTAGCATAATGAAGTTCTCCTGTGTTGGACTTTTTCCCGGGGTACCGTCTGGGCGTACAAACCGGATTCGCCTGTGCGGAATAACGAAGCGTACATCGTCTGGGTTGTAGTAGCACTTACTAAGGTACTTTAGTTGACCGATGTTAAAGCCTAGGTAGATCGCGTTGTCTAGGTTCCCTTCGTAGAACTGCTCAAACATCTGTTCCATGAAACGAAAAGGAAGCTTACACGTACACCTGCGTTCACAGACGGCACCATCGCAGCTGCTCGGCGGGTTTATGTAGGCGTTTCCAGCCCAGAAGTAATCCAGCCCGTTCTCTTCTGCGCTGAAGAAAGCATTTGCTTTGATAGCCTTATTTGCGAGTAGACTCGAACACGGGTCAATGTGTATTGTCCCGAGAGTATTACGCACTCGCGCGATAACATCGGCTGGGGTATACCATTCGGCGGTTGCACTGCTATGTTGTGGATTTGGCTTATTCACGCTACCTACCCAAGACGAATAAACTTCACGTGCTCTTTATCGAATTTCCAAGGTGGTTGCTGGACTAGCTTATACTTAGCTGGAGGTTTTCCTACGTTTCCTGCGTAGTTCGTTCTGTTTCCACCCGGGTGCACAGTTGCCACGATTTCGATATGCATACCAACTCCTGGCCGATCACGTAGCTCAACGTCACCTGGCATCGGTTGCTTTACTACACGCCCGAGTTTCTCGCAGCGCTTAGCAAACTTTCGAGCACTGCGCCCACCTCCGAATCGGCGCACAGGCAGAGGTTTATCCATACCGGCACCGTAGCAAGCCTGCTCGACTATCCAACAGGCCGAGGTTGCACACCAGGCCCCGGAACCGTAGACCTTCTGACCAGCACGCCAGATGCGAATCCAGAAACCGTGGTTGTTTCTGCCGTCCTCGCCATGGCCAAGCATAGCTTCAGCTACCTTACATATTGCTTTGTTCAAATCCATATTAACCCTCAAACCAAGAACCAAGAACCAGAGCTAGAACCAGACCTAGACCTAGACCTAGACCAAGAACCAGAGCTAGAACCAGACCTAGACCTAGACTGCTGCCTTCTAAATCTCATACGTCAAACGCTCCAGCTATAGCTACTACAGCTCCAGCTCCAGCCCCAGCTATAGCTATAGCCCCAGCCCCAGCTACAGCTTGTGGTAGCGCTCCAGCTCCAGCTACGGCTCCGGCTATTGCTACCGCTACGGCTACGGCCATAACCCTGCCTTCTAGACCTCATACTTACAGTAGCTCTCAATGGATGCGATCCGTACGTATCCCTGATCCGCTACCTTCTGGGCGTCTTTTAGAGGACCTCCGAACTTGCCTGTCTCGAAGACAATCTTGCAGTCTTCAAGTAAGATATCGTGATCGTTTACTCCGACTAGCTTGCCATGGTAGTTGAAATTCATGCACCACACCATAACTTGCTCACCGAGCAGACTGAGAAGGCCTTCGCCTTCGACCTCTTCACACTTTACTAGTTTCTTCATAGCTGTTCCTTTCTTCTATATGGTATACCTACTTCGAGGGTTCGTCAAGTAAAACCAACGCTGACCTCAAATATTTTCTTAGCTGCTTTTCATCCTTTATATATTCTGGATACAGGGGCAGTTACTGACCTGCTTAGAGCACGCCACGTTTCCTGCTTTAACTCTAGCTGCCCTAGCCCTACCCTGGTCATATAACTGCAGGTAGGACTAGATCCTAACTAAATATATCCCCGCGAGGTTCGATTCTTTGAGGGCAGCCCCTGAAATGCCCCTGCCTGTGCACCGAACTGGTGTCGATTATTGCTATGTGCTACCATAACCTACCTCACTGATACACCGTTAACTGCTTTTAAGGGACACGGTCTAACATCCACCCTCTTTGTTTTAACTGCCGAGGTAGCGAGCAGTACTTCAACCTTCACCTATATGGTATACCTAAAATCACTCGATGTCAAGGGTAATAATCGAATTAAGGCCGAGACTGTTCCATTCGGCTGGAGTATCGATTACATAGAGTACATCGAACTCGGCGCGGCGAGCTAGGAATTCAGTGCAATCGTCTTGCTCGTAGCTACTTGTGTGGTTGTAACACCCACATGATTCACAAACTGTGTGGTTCTCTTCCATGCTATTTTCGTCCTTTCATGATCAATCTATATAGCCGCTCTGATTGCTTCTTCTCTAGGCCTTGATTTTCTTTCTAACCGGTTGTTTTCCGCTCATACGTTTCTCCAGTGTAAAAGTAGGGGTCTAAAAATTGGGTACCCTCTGTTTGTAACAACTAATTTTCACGGTTGCAAACAATTTTTCCAAAATAAACCAAATAAAACTGAAAACTGTGCAGTCAAGCTGAAATTAATTCTAGGTAGAATTAATTTATACAGACCACTAGATTCCATTCTAGTGCGTACGTACACAGGTTGCCTCGAAATGTACCTCTGGAAATTTACACCGCGACTTTTTTGTCAGGTGCAATCGCCGGGCCAACGACGGCAGCCTAGCAATTTGCGTACCAAGGTTTTTCATGCAAGTCCGATGCCAGGTGTGACTCACTAGCAAATGCCGTGCCTATGCCAAGATGGTCTGCTATGCAGTGCTCGTGCCATATCTATTTGTAGCAATTCGCCGGCCAAGTTACCAATTAAAAATTCTAATGGGTACAATAGTCTGGGTACAGTTGACATCAGGTACAATCGACCCTAAGATAAAGGTACGAAATGAGGTAGCCAAAGGTTGGAACACAGCGTGCAATACAAGGAATCACAATGAGCAACAACGAAACAAAATACTGCCCTAGGTGCACAATCGCCCCGACCGGCGGCCAGCTCTGCGACTACTGTGAGCGCACAGCATCCGAGTCGGAGCTGGTAAGATACAAAGCCCAGCTTGAAGACAAGATCGCTACGATTGCTGCGTTTGAAGCAAAGCTAGACGAGCTACTTGATATGGCAAGCCTGGTCGACTACACAGGACCTAACGCAACACCACGTAAACAGAAAGAAGATAAGTAATGAAAAACGCATTAGACGAGATCACAGCACGCGAGGTGCTATTTGGAATCATCGCAAAACTACCGGCTGGTCAAGATCAAGCTGCAGGACATGTACTTGACGGTTACATCGACGCTATCGAAGGGAATCCAAGCGAATACGAGGGCTTTGGTGGTAGCGCTACTCTTGGTCGCCTTAGTTACGAAACCGGTTACTACTTACATAACCGCAAGGATAC
>Ga0070746_10001508_pt1 | contig 13887 bp, 18 predicted proteins | sample VirMetDEL_Mar_21_FD_77016 | JGI IMG/M metagenome (GOLD analysis project Ga0070746, IMG submission 77016) | Aqueous microbial communities from the Delaware River and Bay under freshwater to marine salinity gradient to study organic matter... | ecosystem: Environmental > Aquatic > Marine >... | reverse complement strand
CGCGGCACCTGCGCGTGAACTCATCACGGAGCCGATCACTGTCAACGTCCAAGTCCATATTCTCGCCTGTTATCGAATCCCGAAAAGCTGGCCTAAAGCATTGCAGGCGCAAGCGCGGCGGGGTGAGATCATGCCAACGCGGCCCGATATTGACAACGTGATCAAGATCATTCTTGATGGACTCAACGGCGCGGCGTATGTCGATGACCAGCAAGTTCATATGATCAGCGCCGAGAAAACCTATGGCGATAAACCGAGGGTCGAAATTAAATTAAATTGGTAAACAAGGGGAGAGTAATGAGCGAGGAAAGTAAACGAGCGGATGCAGATCTCAGACGATCTATCACAATGAGTGAGCATGCGAACACTGAGCGGTTCAAGCGGGAGCGAGAGAACGGCTTTGAGAAATACAGTAAGCGAATAATGAGCAGCAAGCTGGCGCAGGACGGGGTGTTTAAACCTGCCGACATGGCTAAGTTTTTGAGCATACCTGGATGGCATGCCAGCAAGTTGATCGGATGGATGATTGATCAGTCATTGATCGAGCCGGTCAGCCTGGAAGGCGAGGTCCAAGGCGCGCAAGGGCAGCGGAAGTACAGTTACCTGCGAGTGAGAGCAAACGCCAACTACTGGTTGCAGCGCAGGTGGACGCCATGAAACCAGACGACATCAAACCAAAGGATCTCAGGCGGTACTCAATACTGCCGTTCAACGCGGTGATGGACAAGCGGATAAACCGCACCAGGGCGCTACACGTGCTTGCTGCGCTGTGTTCGTATGTTGATCGGAATGGCGTAACGTTTGTCAGCCAGGATCGGCTGGCGGCTGATCTGGGCATCTCACGACAGGCTGTCAACAAGCAGCTGATGATCCTGCATGAGCTGGGTTACTGGGTACACGCCAAGAAACGGTACAAGGATCAAAAGACAAGCTCAGTCAAAGTGATCTATGACCCTGAAGTGACGACAGAGGAGGAGGCTTACAGCAACCAAACTGCCGCTCACCAGATAGCTTTAAGCGAAGAATCAGGTGCAATCTCTAGGGTTGCAGGTGAAACTTCTGGGGTTGCAGGTGAAACAGGGTCAGGTGCAACTTTTCAAGCACCAGGTGCAACTTCTGAGGTTGCGCGACCTGCAATGCCAGAGGTTGCACATAACGAGACACTAACGGGGTATAACGAGGACTTTAAGCAATTGGTTAAGGTTTACTGTAATCACTTTTTGACAATCTCAAATCAGCTTGGACAATCTCGCAGAATATCTGAGCGTGAACAGCAAATGATGTCGACCTGGATATCACATGGATTGATTGAGGCAGAGTGGCGATTCCTGTTGACCAAGCAAGCAGAGAGGTGCAAGGCACGCAGCAAGGACTGGCCGCAATCATTGGCATACTTCGAGGAGCCCGTTAAATCGTCTCTAAGGCGCGTTCCCAATGCCACAGCTAGGTCAGCATTACAGACGATAAAGAATCGCTCAGAGAGGCTTAGGTGAAGTCTGAAGGCATGCTTGAGCACAGGTTGTAGGTCACAGTCGCACCAGGCATGCCGCCCTCACGCGCGCACACGTACGCACGCACGTACGCACGCACACGCCTGCGCCTACGCGCACACGCGCGCGCACACGCACCCCTGCGCCCCCGCCCCCGCGCATGTTGTGTGCAGTCCCCCTCAACAATATTTTCCAGTTTTTCATGAAAAGGTTGCCGATATCGCATTTACATGGCATGCTGTAAGGCCACTAACTAAGAGGAGTGTTTCACGTGAAACGATATAACGTCAGTCAGGCTAAGCAGATACCCAATCGTGACAAGCCGGTGTGGTTAAAGCATGGTGTTGCATTTGAGCGGGATGGCAAGATTCGCATCAAGCTGGAGTCATTGCCGATTCCGAACCAAGAGGGTGAGATCTGGTTAGCATTGTTTGAGGATGATGGCACCAGGGGTATTACTGCTCCAATAGCGGCGCCAGCATCTGATGATCTTGACGATGACATACCTTTCTAGGCTGGTAAAACAGATGAGGCTCTTAGCAAAAGCGTATTGGGATATTGTTAAGGGCTTCGTGATCATCGAGTATTGGACGCATCGGTGCCGTATCAAGGATGCCAGCATAACGACAAGCAAGGATAATCGTTGTTTTTATTGCGGGCTGAACTTTGTAGAATGGCGAGATGAAGAAAACAGGTGATTTTGGTTACAAGGGTGGGGTGCTGGTATTCAGCGCCCCGCGTGACCCTGGATTTATTGACCACACAAAAGGCAAGATACCTACGGTTGAGGATCTGAGAAGAGAGTATGCCAAAAAAGACAGGCAACAGTGGTGGAAAAAGCGTAAGCAATGGCAGTGAACAAAGGCCGCCGTTGGGTAGATTCGGTGGCGTTCGCAATGTACAAAGGCGTATTGGCCGATCAGAGACGCTGCATCAGCACAAAGAGGCGGTTGCCCAGGAATTAATTGCCTTGGGCACGACGAATATGACGGATATCGTGAATCTTGACGGTACTGTTAAGCCTATTGAGGATATACCCGAGCATGCCTTGCGAGCGATCAAGAAGATCAGCGTAAGGGGTGCAGATATCACCATTGAGTTGCACGACAAGGTGGCTGTATTGCGCGTCCTGGCTAAAGCTGCTGGGATGTTGGACACCGAGAAGGACGAGGAGCGCCCATCAATCGTGGGCATCAACATGAAGGGGCCGGATCAGGTCATCGAGCCTGGTTATACGCAATATACCGAGGAGCCAGATGAGCAATCTGCCGAGTCTTGATTTAGATTTTTCTAACTCACCTACTGTTTGGAATTTTATTAACGACGATTCTTTTGTCCGCGGGCTGATGGGGCCGGTCGGATCAGGTAAGTCGTATGGTTGTGCAGCTGAGATTATGTTGCGAGCGGTCCGGCAGAAGCCATCGCCGCGTGATGGTATACGTTATACGCGGTTTGTGATCGTTCGGAACACTTATCCCGAGCTGCGAACGACAACCATCAAGACATGGCAAGAATTATTCCCCGAATCAACGTGGGGTGGCATGCGTTGGCAGCCACCGATTACCCATCATTTGAAGTTACCGGCGCGTGGAGATGCTGCTGGTATTGATTGCGAGGTGATATTCCTTGCGCTTGATACGCCTCAGTCTGTCAGAAAGCTGTTATCTCTGGAGATTACGGGCGCTTGGTGTAACGAGGCGCGGGAATTGCCAAAGGCTGTGGTCGATGGGCTAACCCACCGTGTTGGTCGTTATCCAACCAAGGCCGATGGTGGTCCGACTTGGTACGGTATTTGGATGGATACTAACCCGCCTGACAATGATCATTGGTGGCATACGCTCGCGGAGAAAGAGCCGATCAAAGGCGATTTTCCGTGGACATTTCATCGCCAACCTGGCGGTGTGCTACCTGTTACCAAGGATGATTTACCCGAGAATCCAGAAGCGAATGGATTTATTTTTTCTGGTGGTAAATGGTGGATGGTTAATCCTTCAGCCGAGAATAGAAATAACCTGCCACCTGGTTATTACCAGCAGTTATTAGGCGGTAAGAATTCCGACTGGATTAGATGCTACGCCCAAGGTATGTATACGTTTGTGCAAGAAGGTAGACCAGTCTGGCCTGAATATGATGATGAGCTGATGACTGCCGACTTAGAGCCGGACCCGTACTATCCGGTGCAGATTGGCGTGGATTTCGGGCTGACACCGGCTGCTGTCTTTGGTCAACGAACTGCGGGCGGTGCCTGGCGTATTCTCGAAGAGCTTGTGACGTTTGATATGGGGCTTGAAAGGTTTGGTCAAGAGCTGCTGGGCAAAGTTGCCGAGCGTTACAGTAAGAATGAGATCTTGATCTGGGGTGATCCGGCTGGTAATAAGCGAGACGAGATCTATGAGGTGACAGCATTTGATCACCTAAAGTCAATAGGATTCAAAGCACAGCCGACTGATAGCAACGCATTTCAGGTGCGCCGAGAGGCTGGTGCTTCACCAATGAGTCGATTGATATCTGGCAAACCGGCCCTGATGATTGACAAAAAATGCTTGCGATTACGTAAAAGCCTGTCTGGTGGATACTTTTTCAAGCGCCAAAGTTTGGGCGCGGGGCAGGAACGATTTAAGGATTTGCCTGTCAAAAACGATCACTCTCACGTTGGCGACGCATTTGGATATCTGATGCTGGGTGGCGGCGAGCAAAGACGGTTGCGTCGAGGAAACTATCAATCTGCTGGCAAGACTTATACAGCAAACACTGACTTTAGCATTTTCTGATGATGCAATTGCCAACGGTACGAATGTCTAATGATCAAATGATCGTGCCGTTTCTGCCAAATCATTTACATTCACTTGAGTTAAAACCCTTTGAGCTGGAGTATGTTGAGCATATTCCTGACTACCATGAGTATGTGGCCGAAAATGCGCTGCGTGGGTTTTCATGGACAGGCATTTGTCAAGGTAGACCTGTAGCTGTATTCGGAGTCAGACCTTTATGGTCTACCAATTTCGAGGCTTGGATGGTCCCAGGTGAAGGTATAGAACGCAATGCGATAGCGGTATTGCGAGGTGCTAGGCATATCTTAGATAGCGTTATTGTTGAATTTGGTTTGTTGCGATTGCAGATTACGGTAAGGTGTGAAAACGAAGTGGCATTTAGGTTCGCCAAAAGACTGGGTTTTAAGGTAGAATCGAAAATGTTGCGGTTTGGCCCTGAAGGGGCTGATTATTACTTAATGACGAGGATAACTGAATGAGCGGTTTATTTAAAACCCCAAAAGCTCCAAAGCAAGACCCCAAGTTAATCGCCGCCCAAGAGAGGGCCGAGGCGAGAGCTGAGGCAGCAGAACGTGAATTACAAGAACAAATTGCTGCGCGAAAGCGATCTCGCAGGACTGGTGGTTTGCGACTGCTACTATCACCTAGCAGAGTGCAAAGTCAGATAGAGCAACGACAAACTACCCTTGGTGCTGGCGGTTAAAGTGTGGCGGGCTGGGGCGCCCTCGCTCCTCTTCCCCTAGCTCTAGCTCGTCACACGCTTTTATTAATATCAGGAGATTTAAATGACAGTTTTAGATAGAGATACTGGATCGGTTGAGGCATCCATATCAGCAGAAAATACATTTACTGATGGGTTGCAAACAGAACAAGCGTTTAATTTTTCAATTCGAGGCACTTGGGCAGGCACGATTACTGTTCAGCGCAGCCTTGATCGTGGTGTTACTTGGAGAAACGTCGATACTTTTACGTCAAACATTGAGACTTATGGCTTTGATCCTGGCCCTTCAGTTGTATATCGAGTTGGATTTGAGACTGGTAATTACACCAGCGGAACTGCTGACGTTCGCTTAGGAATGTAATATGGTAGCTAAGCGCCATCAAAACCCGAAAGGCGGGTTGAACGAGGCCGGTCGTAAATTCTTTGAGCGCAAGCAAGGAGGTGATCTCAAGCCGCCAGTAAAATCTGGTGACAATCCCAGGAGAGCCAGCTTTCTCGCAAGGATGGCTGGTAATCCTGGCCCAGAGCGCGACTCCAAAGGCAGACCTACCAGACTATTATTATCTCTTAGAGCATGGGGCGCATCATCTAAAGCAGATGCTAGAAGCAAGGCGTCCGCGATAAGCAAAAGACTAAAGGCGAAAAATAATGCCTAGACTAAATGTGAATGAGCTAATGGAGCGTGAAGCTAAAGCTCAAGCTCGCAAGGATCAGTGGCGATCTATTTACGAGGATTGCTACGAATACGCATTACCACAACGCAATTTATATGATGGCAATTGGGAAGGCAAAGTGCCTGGTCAATCCAAAATGTCGCGGGTTTTTGACTCAACAGCGATTCATGCAACACAACGATTTGCCAATCGGCTTCAGGCTGGATTATTCCCACCATACAAGCAATGGTGTCGCCTAGAAGCTGGCACAGGTATACCGGAAGAGCAGAGAACGCAAGCCCAATCAATCCTAGATAATTACAACACTCGGATGTTTGACGCGATACGCCAATCAAATCTTGACTTGGCAATGGGCGAGTTCTTGCTGGATATGGCGGTAGGCACAGGCGTTATGATGATTACGCCAGGAGATGAATCAACGCCTATTCGCTTCACTGCAATTCCTCAATACTTAGTTGCTATCGAAGAGGGTAGCTATGGCAATGTATCGAACATATACCGCAAGCTAAGGGTAAAAGCAGAGGCAATATTCAGAGAGTTTCCAGATGCTCAAACCAGCGTAGAGCTGGATGAAGCCATCTCGAGATCGCCAGAAAAAGAACTGGATTTGATCGACGCGGTAATCTTTGACAATGAGACAGGCCGGTATCACTACCATGTTATTTGGCTGACTAAACGACAGGAATTAGTTTACCGTGAAATGCGGTCAAGCCCATTTGTTGTTGCCAGATACATGAAAGTTGCCGGTGAAGTATATGGGCGAGGACCATTGGTTACAGCGATCAGCGATGTTAAGACGCTGAACAAGACTCTGGAGCTGGTGCTCAAGAATGCGTCTTTATCTATTGCAGGTGTTTATACTGCCGCCGATGATGGTGTATTGAATCCACAGAATATCAAGATCCAGCCAGGCGCGGTTATTGCCGTTGCAAGAAATGGCGGTCCACAGGGCGCTTCACTTGCGCCATTGCCTAGAGCTGGAGATTTCAATACGAGCCAGATTGTGATTAACGATCTCCGTATGAATATCAAAAAGATCTTGATGGATGATACATTGCCGCCAGACAACATGAGCGCTCGATCCGCGACAGAGATTGCAGAGAGAACGAGGGAGCTGGCGTCTAATCTTGGATCAGCGTTTGGTCGTTTGATTACTGAAACTATGGTCCCTATTGTAAGCCGAATCTTGTTCGTCATGGATCAGCAAGGACTGATAGATTTGCCATTGAAGGTCAACGGCGTTGAGGTCAAAGTCGTACCAGTATCTCCTCTAGCACAAGCTCAAAAATTGCAAGAGATCAATGATGTGGTGCAGTACATGCAGATTGCTAATCAGATGGGGCCACAGGGTCAGGCGACTATTTCAGTGCCGAGAGTGTTAGAATTTATTGCCGAGCGTTTTGGTATTGATTCTAATTTGCTGACTACTGAAGAGGAGCAGATGATGATGATGCAGCAGATGATGATGATGCAACAGGCGGCAGCGCAGCCTGAGCAAGTAAATGATGGAGGGGCAGTCGAGGAGGCTATTCAATGAGCGAGGGATGGGACGGTTTAAGCGAGGCTTTTTATGAACCGCCTAAAGCAGAAGACATGGATATTCTGTATGGGCGTGTTTTTAAAAGCGAAGAAGGCCAGAAGGTATTGAGCCATCTTCGAGGGATCACAATAGAGCAACCAACCTGGATACCAGGCGAAGATGCCAGCTATGGCTATGTCAGAACAGGCATGGCCGAGCTTGTGAGAATGATAGAGAAACGCATAATTAGGAGCGAAAATGGATAGCACAGCAGTAGCAGCAGAAGAAATCGACAACACCCCACAATCAGAATCATTATTAAATGTCTCTGAGCGACAAGAAGCAGAAGCAAGCCCAGAAGCACCGATGCCTATTCATGAGGATTCGGAGCAAGCGGTAGGTGATGAGGCTGACTCAGATGACATGATACTTGAAAGGCCGGACTATTATCCCGAGAAATTCTGGGATGAAGACGGGCCGGATGTTGAGAAGCTGGCAAAATCTTATGCAGAGCTAGAAAAACAGTTTAAGCAAGGCAAACATAAAGCGCCTGAAGAATATGACTTATCTTCATTAGAAGATGCCGGTCTGTATGCTGAAGATGATGTAATGGACATATACAAGGATTGGGCAAAAGATAACGGGATTAGTCAAAAAGCTTTTGAGGATTTGGCTCAGGCAGTATTAAGCACAGCAAAAGAAGGCCAAGAAGAAATGGCCGTTAATCATCAGGAAGAGATGAACAAGCTGGGCGAACGTGCTCAAGAAAAAATCCAGATGGCAGAACGATTATTACTGAAGGCTCCGTTGAGCAATAACGAGCGTGAAGCTATGGCGCATAGCCTTAACAATGCTGATGCTATCAATGCTTTCCTGAAGTACCACCAGGCTATTACGAACGAGAATATACCTATTCAATCTGCCCCAAGCGCACCAGAGATCACCAGAGAAGATCTGGAATCGGCAATTGCTGATCCTAGATGGCAATCAGATCCAGCTTGGAGAAGTAAGATCGAAAGGCAGTGGATGGCATCTCAAAGTTAGCAAACAATCTAATAGTTGCCTTTTTATAGAAAATATAGTTATATTCGTTTTTGATGGCTAACCGCATTCGCGGCCCTTCTATACGGTGAATCCGTTGGTGGTGGAGACAAGCTCCGCAAGTAACCGCCCGATTATCGGCTAACGGTAGCGTTTGATAAATTCACTTTACTGGAGGTTCTGTCATGGCACAGAATGTAACTGCGGCGTTTGTTACCCTCTTTGAATCAGAGGTAAAGCAAGCGTATCAAGCCGAATCAATCCTTCGCGGAACGATGCGGACTCGTACTAACGTACAGGGCAACACGGTTAAGTTCCCTAAAATCGGCAAAGGTGTAGCAACGATCAGAGTTCCTCAGACTGATGTAACCCCTTTAAACGTAACTTACAATCAAGTCGATCTGAGTATGAGCGACTACATTGCCGCCGAATACAGCGATATCTTCCAACAGTCACATATCAATTTTGATGAGCGACGAGAGTTGGTAGAAGTTGTATCTAAGTCAATCGCCCGTCGTCTTGACCAGCTTTGCATTGATGCAATGGTTGGTTCTGCTGGTAGCACAGTACTTACTGGTGTTGGTGGCGCTACTTCAAACATGAATCTAGCTAAGCTCCGAGCAACTGCTAAAGCGTTTAACGAGAAAAACGTACCCGCTGAAGGTCGTTATCTTCTCATGCACGCAAGCCAGCTCGATGCGTTGTTAGGCGAAACTGAAACTACTTCTAGCGATTTCGCTACAGTTAAGGCTTTGGTTCGCGGCGAGATCTCTGCGTTCATGGGCTTCAACATCCTTACTATCGGTGATCGTGATGAAGGTGGTCTGCCCAAGCCTAGCACTCGTTCATGCTTCGCATGGCACAAGGACGCTATGGGTTACGCTGAATCAATGGCTCAAAAGACTGAAGTTAATTATATTCCTGAAAAGACTTCGTTCTTAGTTAGCTCTATGTTTAGCGCTGGCGCAAAGGCTATTGATTCTGAAGGCATCGTTCAGATCAACTGTACTGAATAAGGGAGATTGAATAATGGCTTTTTCAATTGCAACAGACTTGCCTGGATGGGCAACAGTCGGAGCTTCAAAGAGTGGTAGCGCGCCTAGCGTCTACACTTTTATTAGTGCTTCAGACAACAAAGCAGCCGTGGCTGCATCTGGCTACTTCAATGCAATTGAGGACTTAATCGTCACTGGCGATTTTATTCTCAATAAAGCTACTGATGGTGGTCAGCTCTTAGTTGCTACTAACACTGCCGGTGTTATTACGACGACTGCAATCTAAGTAAAACGGGGCGGCTCCGGTCGCCCCTTATTTAGCGAGAGGCGTTGTATGGCATCTGGAGATACAGATATTTCGATATGTTCCGACGCATTAATATTGCTAGGAGCAGCTCCAATAAGTTCGTTTGCTGATGGGACAGATATTGCCCAAGCATGCGAGCGCCTATATCCCGACCTTCGGGATTCGTTAATTTCTAGGTATCCCTGGAGCTGGTCATACCAGAAAGTTAAGCTGGCCCGTTTGGCGGTTGTCCCTGATAACGAGTTCAGATATGCCTATGCTTTACCAGGGGATATGCTCTCAGGCATAAGGGCAATGTTTGCAGATTCTTCTACCCACCAATTGCCGATCAGATATGGCTGGCAAATATTCGGTGAGCAGCTTTATACAAACTTAGAGACGGTTTACATTGACTATCAAACGACGGTCAATGAAGCGAAGATGCCTGCATACTTTGTGCGTTTATTGCGTACTGTATTGGCTGGCGAATTAGGTTTGATTGTCACAGATCAGCTTAGCAAGACTGATTACTACAACACATTGGCATTCGGTACGCCAGGCGAGAATGGCCGTGGTGGTTTATTCCGAGAAGCCATGAATGTAGATTCAAGAGGCAACGCACCTCAAGTTATCGAGGATTATTCGCTGATATATGTAAGAGGGTGATATGGCTCGCTATACGCAATTTCAAACAAACTTTAGCGTAGGCGAGATTGATCCACTACTTCGTGCGCGTACTGATCTCGAGCAATACTCTAACGGTTTAGAATCCGCAAAAAATGTAATTATCCATCCTCAAGGCGGGGCTACTCGTCGTCCTGGGCTGCGTACTATCAGCAAGGTATACGACAACCCAACGGCTCAAGAATTCAAATTAATACCATTTCAATTTAGCAGAACTGATACTTATCTGCTTGCTGTTCAGAGCGGTATTATTAAAGTTTTTAAGAACGATATATTTCAAGTTAATGTTAGTGCCACTGATATTACTTCGGCAATGGTGCCTGATCTTAAATACACTCAGGCTGTTGATACTTTAATCATTGTCCATCAGGACATGCACCCAAAGCGTTTAATACGAAACTCTGATGTTAGCTGGACGTTTGAGGACTTGCCGCTAACCAGCATACCGACCTATGCCTTTAATCCACATTTTCATTACCCACAGTTTACAATTACCCCTTCTGCTGTAGATGGTAATATCACGCTAACTGCATCGTCTTATACTCATGATACAGGTACAGCGCAAGGCGGCAGCTCCAATACTATTCAATTAAAAGCGGCAACCAGTTTTACAGGTCTTAATACACCTGTTGGTATGAATGTAACAATTACTAGTGGTACTGGTTCTGGTCAGTCAAAGCACGTTCATGCTTATGATTCAGGCACTAAAACAATAACGATTGATGGCACTTGGGATACTGCGCCAGATGCAACAAGCGGATACAAGGTTTATCCTTTTGGGGAATCTAGTGTTGGAGAGATTATCAGCAGAAAGCAAGGCTCAACGTTTAGCGGTGGTCAGGCTAGAATAGTCGAATATGTCAGCGACACTGTAGCTAATGCCACTGTAATAATACCGTTTTTTGATACAACATCATTGACTAACCCTGCGTTTGGTCCTGCTATCCCAACCGAGTTAAATAGCTCATGGCAAGCGGAAACAGGTTATGAGAATACTTGGTCGGATACATTAGGTTGGCCCAGGACTGCATCGTTTTATGAGGCAAGGCTTTATTTTGGCGGTACAGCATTGCGTCCGAATACGCTTTGGGGATCTAAGGTTGCTCAATACTTTGATTTCGATCAAGGCACTGGTCTTGATGATGAAGGCGTCGAAGCAACGCTAAACGTCAACGAATTCAACGAAATTACTAATCTAAATGCTGGGCCTGATCTTCAGATATTTACATCTGGCGGTGAGTTTGTAGTCATACAAGAGGCGAGCACGCCGGTCACGCCAGCGACTTTTATGATTAAACCGCAAACCCAAATCGGATCTAAGCCTGGTTTGCCTGTGGTTAATCTTGGCGGCTCAGCATTATTCGTGCAGCGCCAAGGCCAATCGCTTGTCTCTATGCAATACAATAACGTGCAAGTTTGTTATGGTACGTTGCCTTTATCTACACTTAGCTCGCATCTGTTAAAGACTCCGATTGATATGGCTAGGCGTAGAGCGGTATCTACGGATGAGGCAGACCAGATTTACATTTTAAATCAAGATGACAGTAGTATCACATTGTATTCAATCTTGGCAGACCAGAATGTAATTGCGCCAAGCAGGATTGAGCTTGGTGTTACGAATCCAAGCCATTACACCTTTGTCAGCATTGCGGTTGTTGTGTCTGATGTTTATGTCTTGGTGAAATATGATCCTAATCTTATTGGTGTAAATATCGAGGGACATATCCTAAAGTTTGATTACGATGTTTTTACTGACTACGCAGTAACCGGAACATCTGCATCTTCTGGAACAATGGATCAACCAAATGTTAATGAGCCTGTCAAAGTAATCGGTGATGGCATTGTTGAGCCTGGGACAAAAACAGGCCCGACTGTAAACTTTGATCGGACATACAGCACCTGGCAATTTGGTATAGATTTTGATGTTGAAATTAAGACGATGCCGGTTGAGCCAAGATTGCAGCAAGGCTCAGTGTTTGGTCTTAAAAAGCGTATTGTTCAAATTGACGCACCTGTTTATGAAACTCAAAACATGGTGGTCAACGGTCAGCCCGTTGCCTTTAGAGACTTTGGTGCTGGCGTGTTAGATGTTCCTGTTGCAGAATTTACAGGCACAAAATCAATACAAGGTATTCTAGGCTTTAGCCAGAACGCCCAGATAACAGTAACCCAATCCGTACCTTTGAAGCTCACGCTTCTTGGACTGGAATACAGAGTGAGTATAGGTAACTAATATGGCTCAAGTGGCAATGATTGTTGCAGGAACGTTGCAAGCATATTCTGCATTTAGAGGCGGTCAATATGCTAGGGCCGAATATGATGCACGCGCAGCTCAAGAAAGACTCCGTGGTCGCGCTCAAGCGTTGCAATACAAACAACAAGGTATAGAAGTTTTGCGCCGACTAAACGAAAACTTAGCATCTACGGTTGCTCGAGCTGCCGCTGGCGGTGTTGATCCGTTGTCAGGCAGTGCATTAAATCTGCAAAATTACGCGATGCGAGAAGGAGCAAGAGATTACAATCAAGCCAGAGACAACGCATTGATTGCGACGGGCATGGCTGAATATCAAGCAAAGCAGTACAAAGCTGCTGGTAGCGCTGCGTTTAGATCTGGACTTTTGAGTGCATTAACTTCTGCCGCAATGACTGGTGTTAGTGCGGCTAACGCTAAGCCAGCTCCGGCAACAACACCGCCACCAGCGCCAGTAACGTAGAGATTAAAGATGGCTAGATTACCAAGATATCAAGCAGGAGGCGTACAAGCCGTTGTACCTGGCAGAGTCGAATTTGCTGGCATGCGAGAGCAAGCAAGATTTGCTGAAAGCATTGGCAAGATGGCTGACTTTGTTAATCGTGAAGTTCAGGCTCGAGCAATAAAAAGGACGCGAGAAGAGGAGGAGGCAAACGCATTACAGCAAAGAATGGCCGTTGATAGCATTATTACTGCTGCTAATGTTGAAATGACAAGCGTATATAACGATGCTGAGGCAGCAAAGCTGCCATTCACACAATTCCAACAACAAGCTAAAGAGGTGTATGACGGATTTGCTGGCGCTTTAGAAGGCTTAGACCCTGAATATGCTGGGTTTGCGTTAAATGATTTAAACAGAATAGTGGCTCTGAAAGGCGAGCAATATTCGGTTATTGATCAGAAAAGATCATTAGAAGAAATGAAAGCAAATGCTTTGACTGGATTAGAGCAAAGAGTTACCGAGTCTAAGTATTTAGCTAATTCTGAATCGTTTAATGACGATCTAGCCGCTTTTGAAATTGAGCGGATTGCTGGGTTCATGACTACTAATCAGTTTTCGCCAGCAGAAATAGCAAGAACGATTGGGTCTGTTAAAAAAGAGATGTATCAAGAAAATGCCATCTCTAAATTTAATAGGCTTACAAGTATCGAAGAAAAACAATCTTATATTGAAAAGCTTAATGTCAGGCAGCTAGGACCAGATGGAACTAGAGTTTTAGCTCAGACATTGCAAACGCAATTAAATTCAGAAATAAGCAGGACTAGAAGTCTGGCGACTGCACTTAAGGGCGATATTAAAGATCAAGTAAAAATACTGACTAAAGGTGGTACGCCCAGCGTCGCAACAATTGCTGATCTTGAATCCAAAGCTAGTCAGTTAGCACCATACGATCCTGAAATCGTGCAAGAACTAGATAATCTAGCATTCTTTAGAGAAAACTTGTTGCCGATGCG
>Ga0070746_10001506_pt1 | contig 13897 bp, 13 predicted proteins | sample VirMetDEL_Mar_21_FD_77016 | JGI IMG/M metagenome (GOLD analysis project Ga0070746, IMG submission 77016) | Aqueous microbial communities from the Delaware River and Bay under freshwater to marine salinity gradient to study organic matter... | ecosystem: Environmental > Aquatic > Marine >... | reverse complement strand
CATGTGTTGAATTTTGTTTTGATCCTTTATATTGGGCAATGCACGATTGTTATAGTACTACATACCCAAACGGTAGTCCTTTTCAAGCCTGGCGTGCAGGCTTTCGTGAAGGTGTTAAGATGTGCCTTGATAGAGGACGCAGGCCAAGTGTACAGCAATTTAAAGAAAGTGTTCATAAACGCAATCTTGACCACTTAACAATCTGGCACAACATTGGCGCCGATGCTGATTTTGGACACTGGGCAACACTTGGCGCACGTATGGGAACACACCAAACAATGTTAACTGGGTGGGATTATCGACAAGTACAAGATTTTTCATATTTACAGGAACTATGGGAAAATTACAAGGACATTAATGTTGACGAACACAGTGCTGAACTTGGCAATGCATTATCGGCACAACTTGGATTGCCAATTGTTCAGTATGACCGTAATGAAAGTGAATTTTTTAAACATCATTATTTGTCAGCATGGCAAAACAAAGGAATAATGGCACGTGAATAATATTATTCTTACTGTTGGTGATTCGGGCTCGGCTGTAAATTTTATTAGAAACTTAATAACACTCGACGATAGTGTTCATTGGCCGCATGTTGAATTGCCTAAATTAGAATATATTTCCAAAACTGCTTATCCTAAAACACTTAAAAACAATTTACACGGGTGGTTGGGAAAAGAATATCAACTGCGTAATTGGGAAAGAGTATATGGCATTGACGTGTCAAACGACAGTACCGATGAATATAAAACAGTTATAACAGAACAAGTAAAAAGCTGGTTAAAAACACATCATGTAACATTCATGGTACACTGGCTAAATGTGGCGCGGAGTATACTGCACGAAACTCCTGATGCCCGGGTTATTACAATTAGCCCCGACACTACACTAGGATTTCAATGGCAAATAAGAGCGTTTATTGAAAAATGCGGAATTGATCATGTGCCAAATTATACTTTTAAAAATGACATTGAACATGAAAAACAGCAGTTTATTAAAGACAATGGAATAGATGTATACCGTAAAACCAATGCCGAAAACATGTATCATATAATTCAAAGTAGAATTGGACAATATAAGTTTTTTGGACAATCGTTTGGACTAGCACTAAACCTTGAAGAATTGTTTACTGAATCTGCTTTTAAAAAACTAGTTGAAAAAATTAATAATCATTGTGGCATTAATATTAATATTGTTGACGCAATACAGTTAAGAGAATCGTGGTGGAGATTGCATTGGCCACTTGAGGAAACAGGAGATTATAAATGGCTTCCATGATCCCTGTTAAAAATTTTTTTCGATTCCCGTCAAGAAACGACATTGCATATCATCCAAAACAAACTGGGTTTGACTTTGTCAGTAGAGGAAGTAAGACACTATTTGTAACAATAGGAGATAGTTGGACTTGGGGAGCTGACTTAACTCCAACCCAAGATAACAAATATAGACTAAACCACGTTTACGGAAATGTTATTGCTAAACACTTTGATTATGATTTTTTAAATTTAGCGGTAGGCGGATGCAGTAATAGTTGGATAGCCGAACAATTTTCTCAACTTGTAAAAGTTGAAAGAATGATGCAATACGACACAATTATCTGTGTTATAACACTAACTGAAGCAGCACGAGAGTTTAACACTAAGTGGGATAGTACTATTGATTATTCAAAATGGACTAAACAGAATATTAACAGCCCTGCAGATTATTACAGATTGTTAGGATGTATCAACAGTAAAAGTTGCAAACAAATTGCTAATGCATTATCAGTTAGTTTAAAAATAAAACTTTTTGTTGGCGTTAATTATGTTGATCCAATTGGTACACATGATTTGCAAGACATATTATTTAAAGACACATGGATTGATTTATTTTCAGCACAAATTAATAATCCAGTACAAGGAAAATGCTATGTTGCAAGTCATTGGGTAATTGATCGTTTTGAACAAATTTTTGAAATCAATCCCAATCTAAACAAAGCAGATTTTTTAACGTGGATGGTTGAAATAATTGATAATGCAAATACCCGATTAAATTATATTTCAGATAGTACCTATTTTAAACGAATACATCATCCAGTTGCGTCTGGGCATAAGTGTTGGGCAGATTATATAATTAAGAGTTTAGAATGATTGAAAAAAGAAATAGCGACCCAGGCAATAATGCAATTAATTTGCCTAAAAACGTGTTCCCAGTTATTGCAACCAATGATCGTCTTTGGGACATTCCGAAGCTAATAAGACATTTTGTAATAATGCAGGGTTACGACTTGGTACTAGACATTGTGCCAGAAGCGCACTCAATCTATGAAATTGGACTTTGTGATTTATTAGATCAGTTTAATTTTAAAAGTGTAACAATTTACACTTGGAATGAACTTGAAAAACATGACGAGTATAATATAGTTTTAAAAACACCAAAATTCTTTTTTGCAAAAAATATTTGGGAAGGTTGGGCACCTATAACTGAAGATTTATATAAGTGGTCAGGCAAGTATAGATTTTCAGCATATTATGGTCGGCCAACTGCTGATCGCTTAGGGTTTGCAGCACACTTGTATTCAAACTACGAAAATTTAACTGACATGGGTCTAATGTTTGATCCTAACTCAGATAATCATTTAGTAAATGACTTTGAATTAGAAAAACTTTTTTTGTATGACAATACATGTTTAGGAAACGTAGCAAATCTAATGCCACATTTACCTTATAAGCCAGGGTTGTATAATCCTCCGTATTGGTATTATGAAAATCCTCTTATATACCGCTACAAAGATACGTTAATTGACATTGTATCTGAGCCAAATATTGCCGGTAATACATTTTTCTTTACAGAAAAATTAGTTAGAGCAATGATATTAAAACGTCCATTTGTACTAATGGCTGGTAGAGATTCATTATGTTATTTGAGACAAATGGGATTTCAAACATTTCATAATTTCTTTGACGAAGATTATGATGGGTACGATAGCAAAGAAAGATATTTACGTATCATTAAACTGATAGATGATATTGCAAATTTAACCAACGATCAATTAAATGATATGTATAATAGTATGCAAACAGTATTAGAACATAATTGGAAATTATTACAGGAACAATCATATAGCGAGGTGATTACTCCGTTATGATTAATTCATTTAACTGGAAAGATCTTGGAACGCAATTTGAAAAAAATCATTTTGCTGTTATTGACAACTTCTTTGATGACACATTTATTGATAGGATAGCTGATAGTTTTCCTGATTATAACAGCGATGTATGGAATGCCGAATATAACAGTCCTCTTGAAAATAAAAAAGCATGTAATATTTGGGATAGATTTCCTGATGATTTATATAGAACAATGTATTTTTTAAACACGGATGAATTTTTAGAAAACATCTATGAAATGATGGGAACCAAAGAAATATTTTCAGACTTTGGATTGCATGGCGGGGGATTACATGCACATTCAACAGGCGGGTTTTTAAACATGCACAAGGACTACGAAACCCATCCAAAACTTATGCTTACAAGAAAATTAAATTTGATTGTGTATCTAACAAAGGACTGGGATAGTAACTGGAATGGGGGATTAGAATTTAGAGTTAACAACAATCAAGATTGCATCGGCAAAATTGAATGTAAATTTAATCGAGCTGTGTTGTTTGATACAACTGTTGATATGTGGCATGGTCTGCCAGATAAAATTACATGCCCTGCTAATATTAGTAGAAACAGTTTAGCAATTTATTATTACATAGCACCAGACATGTCCAAGTTAGGACAAGGAAGAATGCGAGCATTGTTTAGTCCAGCACCACACCAAGTTGGCGATGCTGAAATTGAAAAATTAATTAAATTGCGTAGTGAAAGGAAATAAAGTGTCAAAAAGAGTTTTAATTACCGGCGGTGCAGGATTCATTGCACATCATGTTGTAGAACATATTTTAAAAACAACAGACTGGGAAATCGTAAGTTTAGATAGGCTAGATTTTTCAGGAAACTTAAACAGATTAGATGACGTAGTATCAGAGTTGCCAAAACAAGAACAAAGTAGAGTTCGTGTTGTGTGGCACGATTTAAAAGCAGAACTTAATCCAATGGTGGCAAAAGAAATTGGAGAATGTGATATTGTGTTACACTTAGCTGCAGGATCGCATGTTGATCGTAGTATTGAGTTTCCAATGGAATTTGTAATGGACAATGTTGTAGGAACAACCAATTTGCTTATGTGGGCACAAAAATTGCCCAACTTAGAAAAGTTTGTATACTTCAGTACCGATGAAGTTTTTGGTCCTGCACCAGTTGGTGTAAACTACGGAGAACGTGATCGTTATAACAGTACTAACCCATATAGCGCATCAAAAGCAGGCGCAGAAGAAATCTGTGTAGCCTTTGAAAACACCTACAACATGCCAATTGTAATTACACATACAATGAATGTATTTGGACAACGACAACATCCTGAAAAGTTTATTCCGTTGTGCGTACAAAAGGCAAGAGATGGGCAAACAGTTTATGTACACAGCAATCCAGAAAAAACACAAGCAGGTAGTAGACACTACATTCATGCACATGATGTAGCAAAAGGACTAATGTTTATTTTAAATCTTGATACTAATAATCTTGAGCGAGACTATGGCGGTGCTAAGTGTCCAAAATTTAATATAGTAGGTCCACAAGAAGTTGATAACTTAACACTAGCAAAATGGATTGCCGAAGCACAAGGAAAAGAATTAAAATACGAAATGGTTGATTTTCATAGTCAGCGACCCGGACACGATTTAAGATATGCATTGTCTGGCAAGTACATGAAAGAACTTGGATGGGAGCCTGGAATAAATTTACAAGAACAAATTAAAGATCTAGTACAATGGTATTTAGAACATCCATTATGGTTGAATAATGAGTAAAAGTGTCTTTATGAATGCAGCAGAGCAGATGCAGGCCAACTTAGGTCCTGCATTATGTTTAGCAAAATGGAAACAAGTGAGTTTGCATTTGCCAACAGGAATGAATAACAGTTGTTATCATCCACCATTGCATCGCATTCCTATTACAGACATTACCGAAAATCCAAGCAAATTACACAACACTGATTATAAAAAAGAACAACGTAAATTAATGCTTAATGGTGAACGCCCGAGTGAATGTCAATACTGCTGGAATATGGAAGACGCCGGACATTTAAGTGATAGACATTATAGAAGCGGAGAGCCATGGGCCGCGGTTGATTTTGATGCAATTAAAAATAGTACAGGAGACGAAGATACAAACCCAAGTTATGTTGAAGTAAACTTTAATCATGCTTGCAATTTAAAATGTAGTTATTGCAGTCCTCAGTTTAGTTCTATGTGGGGAGCAGAAGCAGACAAGCACGGTGCATATCCAACAAGTACACCGCACAACGATCCTGCACACTTTACTGGCGAACGTAGGCCAATACCTCATAGAGAATATAATCCATATGTAGAAGCATTTTGGAATTGGTGGCCAGAGCTGTACCCACATTTAAAACATTTTCGTATGACTGGCGGTGAGCCATTGATGGATAAAAATACATACCGTGTGTTTGATTATGTATTAAAACATCCAAATCCAGACTTGCATCTAAATGTAACAAGTAACTTTAGTGTAGAAGAAAAACTGTGGACAAAATACCTAGATTATATCAAACAGTTGTGTACAGAAAACATTGAACACTTTATGCAATATGTAAGTGTTGATACTTGGGGACAACAAGCAGAATACATTAGACATGGGCTAGACTTTGAGTTGTTGCGTAGTCGGGTTGATCAGTATCTTGAACAAGTACCATATCGAAATAGTTTAACTTTTATTCTAACTATGAACAATTTGTCAATAACTAATTTAAAGCAGTTGTTAGAATACATTTTGTTATTAAGAAAAAAGTACAGTACAACGTATCAGCGTGTTTGGTTTGATACTCCTGTGCTACGTACACCAAGTTGGCAAAGTTTACAGATACTGCCTGAATCTTATGTAAGTGTACTAGAAAATATTGCAGATTGGATGCAAGAAAATATTGAAACAGAGTCAACTCCGTTTAGCGGATTTAAAGATTACGAAGTACAGCGTATGCGTAGAGACATTGAATGGATGAAAAAAGGTTGCAACTTAGACAAGGACTATGTTATAATGCAAAGAGCAGACTTTTATAGGTTTTTTAATGAACACGATAAAAGAAGAGGAACTAATTTTTTGTCAGTTTTTCCTGAAATGAAAGAATTTTGGAACGAGTGTAAACAATATGCCCAAACTAGATAATGAAACAGAATTAGATTATAAAAAACGAGTTTTAGATACAAAGTCAGCAAGTTTTTGTGGTGCTAAGTGGTACAATGCTACCATATGGTTAGGTAGCGGCATGACTACAAGTTGTCACCACCCGCTGCCTCACTTTGTTCCTGTTGAAGAAGTTATTAAAAATCCAAAAGCACTTCACAACACACCGCAGAAAAAAGCTGAACGAGCAATGATGCAACAAGGCGAACGTCCTCAAGGTTGTGAATACTGTTGGAAAATTGAGGACATTGGTCGAAATAATATAAGTGATCGAGTTTATAAATCACAAATTTTTTCTGATGAAGCGTTAGATATTGCATATAAACTTCCAACCGAAACTGATGTTAACTTAAAAACATTAGAAATTAGTTTTGATAGAACTTGTCAGTTTGCATGCTCATACTGTACACCCGGGGTTAGTACAACTTGGGTTAAAGATATTAAAAACAATGGTCCTTACGAAGGATTGGTTTCGTTTGGTAGAAATCATTACACAAATACACACGATTCTGCACAAAAATATAAAATATCCGAAACCAACCCTTATATTGAAGCCTTCTTTAAATGGTGGGAAAGTGATTTACACAAAACACTTGACGAGCTGCGCATAACTGGCGGCGAACCATTGATGTCGGGCCACACTTGGAAATTGCTAGAATGGTATAAAGAAAACAAACATAAAACTAATACAAGACTTGCAATCAACACAAATTTAGGTCCTAAAATTGATGTAGAAAGATTCATCGAAGCAACCAAAGGCATTGATTTTGACGTATACACTAGTGTTGAGTCAGTTGGCGCCCAAAACGAATATACCAGAGACGGATTAGACTGGGAATTATGGAAAGCAAACATGGAAAAATTACAAGAAACTGAACAGTTTCTTGGATTGCATATTATGATGACAATAAATGCACTATGTTTAGATGGCATAACTGATCTATTAGATTTAATTATGGTTTGGAAGAAAAAATGGGGAAGAGATTTTCCTAACTTTAGTGTTAATATTATGCGTTTTCCAAGTTTCCAAAGTGCGTTAACTTTACCAGATTATTTGAGAACGCATTTTATGAATAAATTACAGCATTGGTTAGATACAAATTGTAATAGTCCGTTGTTGCATCAAATGGAAATTAATCAGTTGCAAAGATTAATTGATTATCTTGATGTAGTTAAAACACCACATACAGGTGCAGAAGACGTTGAAGTCATGCGTAAAGATTTTAAACGCTTTTTTACCCAATTTGATCAACGTAGAAACAAAAATTTTGTAGAAACATTTCCGGCATATAAGGATTGGTATGAGTCAATACAATTATAATTCAGCTGACTTAGTAACACCTGTAATTCTCACTGATAGAGAAGAGTTTTTACTAAAAAAGTCAAAAACATTTTGTATCTATCCATGGATACATTTGCATGCTTATCCAACTGGCGAAGCATTTCCTTGTTGTCATGCAAATATGTCAACTGGACAAGTCGGAAACTGTAGAGAAAATACACTAGAAGAAATATCCAATAGCGAAGCAATGAAAAAGTTGCGCAAGGATATGCTTGCAGAAACACCAAACCCAGCATGTTCAAGATGTTATGAACAAGAAGAAGCAGGCTTTTTTAGCGGTAGACGCAGTGCAAACAAACATCACGGACACCACGTTGCCCGGGTACATGATACATCTGATGACGGCAAATACGATTCATTTAAAATGACGTATTGGGATATACGGTTCAGTAATCTATGTAATTTACGTTGTCGTAGTTGTGGGCATATCTTTAGTTCACAATGGTACAAAGATCAAGTAGCACTTGCAGGCCCTGAATGGAAAGCAAATAATAAAGTTTTAAATATTGCCGGACGTACTGAAACTGATATGTGGGAACAACTTGAACCACATCTAGATTATGTTGAGCAAATTTACTTTGCAGGCGGCGAACCATTATTAATGGAAGAACATTATAAGATATTAGATGAGCTTGACCGTCGTGGACTTTATGATGTAAGATTGATTTACAACAGTAATTTTACACACACAGATTTAAAAGGACAAAGTGTTTTTGAATATTGGAAAAAGTTTTCAAGTGTCAGTGTTGGTGCCAGCCTTGATGGCATGGGACAATATGCTGAGTACATACGCAAAGGTACTAAGTGGAATATTGTTGAACAAAATCGCAGAGACATGATGGAAATATGCCCCAACGTTGATTTTTATGTTAGTTGTACATTAAGTATTATGAATGCATTGCATGTAACTGACTTTCATCGTGACTGGGTTGAAAAGGGTTTGATTAAACCACAGGACTTTAATATTAATATACTGCAAGATCCGTTGCACTATAGGATTGACATTGCAACACCTAAATATAAAGACACAATACAGGAACAGTATAGCAGACATTTAGAATGGCTTGAACCACAAGACCATTTAAATCGTGCAAGTACAGGATATCGTTCAGCATTAAACTTTATGCAAACCGACAATACAAAATACTTAGAAAAGTTTTGGAAAAAAACGCATGAACTTGACGGTATCCGTAAAGAAAATATTTTAGATTTTATACCGGAGTTAGAAGCATTACAATGAAAACACCACACGAAAAGTTTTGTGTATTGCCTTGGGTTAGTTTAGAAGCAAGCCCAATTGGAACTGTTCGTCCTTGTTGTCTTGCTGACGATGAAATTGTTGACAACAACAATGTAAAATTTAATCTTAAAACTGCAAATTTTAATGAAATACAAAACAGCCAAAACATGCAGAAATTGAGAGAAGAATTTTTAGCAAACAAACAACCACAAACTTGTCGTAAATGTTGGAATGAAGAACGTGCTGGGCGTACTAGTAAACGTATGCACACACTTGATCGTTTAAAACATATTGTTACAGACACTGAATGGACAGTTGATGCAAAGCCATTGGTGTTTTTAGATTTAAAGTTGGGAAACATTTGCAATCTTAAATGTCGTATTTGTGGTAGCTGGAGCAGCAGCCAATTTGCAACAGAAGATTTACGACAACTACCTCGCGAAGAACAAAAAGAAAGTTTTGCATATGAAATGCTTCGTGCAGGCGCTTGGCCACGAGAGTCAACAAAATTTTGGGAAGAAATTGATCAACAACTCGAACACATAAGATATATTGAGTTTACTGGTGGTGAGCCGTTTATGATTAAAGAGCATTTTCAAATGTTACAAGGTATTATTGATCGCGGCATTGCAGGTAATGTAGAAATACACTACAACACAAACGGTACTCTTTATCCCGAAGAAGCAGAGCAAATTTGGAAACATTTTAAACTAGTTGAAATTGCAATTAGTATTGATGATTTAGAAGAACGGTTTGAATATCAAAGATCAAATGCCAAATGGGTAGAAGTATATGCAAACTTACAACGCTTTAAAAATCTTAAAGAAACAAATTCAAACATTGTGTTGCAACTATGTTCAACAGTAAATGTGTTTAACATTTATTATATTGATCAACTAGCCCATTGGATTGATCGTAATAAAGAATCTTTTCAGTTTGTATATTGGAATGTTATGCACGATGCATGGTATTTTAGTATTTCTACATTACCAGACACTGTTAAACAACAACTAACAACGCATATTTTAAATAAAAACTTGCCAGATGCATACAGAGATGAAATTGTTCGTATTGTTGAATTTATGAACAAAGGTGCATCAACGGATGGCTTTATGACATGCCTTAAAATACGTGACTTAGACAATAAACGAAATCAAGACTTTGCAGTAGTTGCACCCGAAATGGCAGAACTTATTGGATACAAACGCCATGCCTGAAATGACAGTAGCCTTTAAGGACTTGCCTGCATTAAATTTAGTAATTGATAATACTGACTTGGGACGTAATTATTACGAGTTGGTTAAAAAAAATTATAAAAAACAAAAACCAGTATTCAGAGACAGTGCCAAGTGTACAATTGATTATATGCATCAATTAGCTGACCAAGCACAAAAAGAATTGGGCTGGGAATGGCATGCGGATCAATATAACCTTGATGTAACTACACATTTACATACAAACTTAGTTGAGTTGTTAGGTACTAGTGGGTTTGAACACGTTCCAGAGCATTTAGATTCAATGCTGCATGACATGCATTTTTGTTTACATGCACTCGAGCATGGAACTAATACACGCACATCTTGGTTACAAATTGAATGGTTTAACACAGACGGATTTGAACTTCCAACAGACTTTGAGTTTCAAACTCAAGTTGAATTTGGAGATTTAAAATTACAAAATCCATATGTTGGACACCCTCCACAACAAGTGTTTGCTGAAGGAGATTTTGATAACATTGACTCGACATGTAAATTTCACGATCGTGTAATTCCAGGCGTTATGATATACATACAGCATAGTCCAACTATTATTGATAGAGACAAAGTACTGTCAGCATTTCAAAAACATACACCAGAATTTGTTAATAGGGTCGGAGCAGACACTATCAAATACTACACAGGCGCGCCAGTTATTGGGCATGTTAAAAATCTTGATGATTTATGTATAGTACAAGAAGCACCACTGCTTGAATTAGATTATATTTGGTTTAAAACATGAGTAAATCTGATACATTTTGTTTTGCACCTTGGACACATACATACCTAAGTCCGCAAACAGAAAGGCGCATGTGTTGCGCAAGTCGCGAGCCTGCACAAAATTTTAAGCAATATATTGACACTAAATCAGGCACAGGTGTTTACAATCCAACTACACTCGAAGAACACTGGAATAGTGAACATATGCGTAGTGTGCGTAGGCGTATGCTTAACGGCGAAACACTATCGGAATGCGATGTTTGTAATAACAAGTTACTAAACACAAGTGTATACAAAGATTATTTTAATCAATTATTTAAACACAAATGGGATGAAGTAGTTTCGTCAACAGATGAAACAGGACACACTAGTATGAAGCCCGTTAGTTGGGATTATCGTTTTAGTAATCTGTGTAACTTTAAATGCCGTATGTGCGGAGACATGTTAAGCAGTAGTTGGGAAACAGAACAGCGCAAACACAATAATATTAACTGGGACGACCCAAAAAACAATTGGATGCGTCCTGAAGTTAAAACACAGATCAAGCTATGGCAAGACACACAAATTGAAAAAGAGTTTAGTGAAGCAGTAGAGCAACACAGAGTAGAAGAAATATACTGGGTTGGCGGCGAACCTCTTATGTATGAGCAACATTGGCGTTACATGAAAAGAATAGTTGAGTTAGGTGACGGTCCACGCTTGTATGCTCGTTACAATACAAACTTGTCGCGGGTAGATTATAAAGGTATTAATTTATATAAAGATATCCTAATTCACTTGCGTGATTGGCAAATTTGTGCTAGTATTGATGGAACAGGAGAAATCGGTGAATACATTCGTACTGGCCTTAATTATGATAACTTTGTTAACTATTTCGAGCAAGGGCTAGAAATACAAACAAACATTAGACAAATGCGTTTAGATTTTACGCTAACATTGCCTGGCATGTTTGAAGTAAACAGCATACAGCAACTTGCACTCAAATATGGTGTTGAGTTGTTGGCAAAAGTTGTGTTTAGTTTCACGCCTGACATTGTATTAAGTCCGCTGGCGTTGCCAAGAGATTTATTAAACGAGTGGGTTGACGAGTTAACAAGCGAATGCACTAGCAATGAAATGAGAAACGTATTACTACAACTTAAACAACGTCCAAATTTTGAAGAGCAATGGCCCAACGAATATAAACAAGGACTAGTAGAAGGTAAAGAAAGAATATTAATGCTAGAGAGACTACGTCCAGAAGCAAAAACCAATATGCAAGAGATACTTTTAATGAGACCAAAAATACTCGAGTGGTGGAATGAAATTGCTTGATAAAATACAAATAACATTACGCAGTCGCGACGGAAGTATGTTGCCATTTGACATTGACGTTTTTGATAACAGTTTAAGTCGCAAGTGGTTAACAGCATTAAACACACTATTGTCTGATCAATACCTACTAGAAAAAAATTACTGCTGGTTTGGATTTCCTGAAGGCGAGCGCAATGCAACATTTTTGTGCGAACAAATTAATCATACAATTGCTGAAATTAATAAAAGCGATTTAGGATATATAATACACGATCATTTTACTGTTGAAAATACAATTGCTGATGACTTGGGAATTGATCATGATAAAATGAATCAATTGCATCGTTATTTTGAAGATTTGCAAGGAACCTCCGACAACATTAGTCCTTACTACAAACGTGCAACACCAGAAATCAAGTGGCATATACGTCAATTAAATCTATTGTGTCACGAACATGAAAGTTTAATTTTAAGTATGCGTAAAGCATTGCAAGCACCAGAGTGGCGCCGCCCTAGTCAATTAATGTGCTGGCTTAATGCGCCACGTTATACACTTGACGAAAATGATTACGAATTGTTTGGTATAGAAACATTAAGTAGAAAAGCTGGAGGAGTATATGTTGGAGTTAACAAAGCAGTAGGAAAACATCATTGGGAAGTGTTTACTGATGAAGGTCGCGACAGCAGAATCGATGAATTAACAACCACAACACTTAAAAGTCAAACCGAAGCCGCAGGAGATTTTGACATTGAATGGGCAAAAGATCCTACCGGATTTAATTGGCAAGAAAAACAATTACAAGAATTTAGAGAATGGTTAACAGTTAATGGATTTGATCCTAACGATAAAAGTTTAACAATAGGACACCCGCAGGTTGGGCAAGTTGATCTTGAGAGTAGTTTTAGAACACAAAATTTATCTAGGATATGGAATGTGTTGAATAAGTATTTAGATGTATACAGTATTGTAACATCGGATGCAACTGCCGTATACGATTACCGCTGGGACGATTCAAACTTTATTCAGCGACAAATAAACGCATTAGGATAACTTACTATGAAATGGTTAAAAAACTTGTACAATAGAATTTTGCTTGAAATTCGTTATCGTAAAAAATTAAGAGAGTTGCGCAAAAGAGATCCTTTTATCTACAAGTAGGAGAGTGTATGATTGCTACAAAATGAATTTACACTAGGTATATTTGAATTACTAAAACGTATACTTGGCGGCAACAGCGCAATGCTTGCGGTCATATACACAGTTGGACATATAATAATTGCAATGAGTGTTGTTACTATTATGACTGGAGCAAGTCTCTGGGAAGCAGGTTTAGTTGCACTTATTGAACCTAGTATTAATGGCTTATGGTTTTACATTTTACATAGTACATGGAAAAAGATCAATAGCGAGAAAAATTAATGAGTTTGTTAGACAAACGAAGTAATATTGTAGGCATTAGTGCTGGATTTCACGATGCCGCTGTTAGTGTCGTTGACACCAGCGGAAACATATTGTTTGCAGGACACAGCGAGCGTTACAGCAAACAAAAAAATGATCAACATCTTAACGACCAGCTTATTGAAGAAGCATTAAGTTATGGCCCAGTATCTCAATTGGCGTTTTATGAACGCCCGTGGATGAAAAAATTACAACAACTAATATCAGGACAAGTAAATGCAACTAACATTTTTGATAACATCACTTTGGCTCAGTATCTTCGTAAACATTTGTCTAGTACTACTAGTATCAAGTCATTAT
>Ga0070746_10001500_pt1 | contig 13924 bp, 17 predicted proteins | sample VirMetDEL_Mar_21_FD_77016 | JGI IMG/M metagenome (GOLD analysis project Ga0070746, IMG submission 77016) | Aqueous microbial communities from the Delaware River and Bay under freshwater to marine salinity gradient to study organic matter... | ecosystem: Environmental > Aquatic > Marine >... | reverse complement strand
CATTGGTGTCTGTCAGATAGTGGTTGACCGCATAGCCTTCAGGGATTGACCCGTTGTTGCGTAGTGCGTTCAAATCGTTATCGGCAGTACCGACACGACCTTCTGTCTCTAGGAGACGAGTTGCCACAAACTGCAGTGCTGGTGGGATAATCAACTTACGTGGCTGAGATGCGATAAGCAAACCACGCTCGTCTGTCCAACCCGCGATCTGAATAACTGCTGCTTCAAGCGATGTCTCGTTGAGGTCAGCCGCTACTGCTGGCGTGTTAGAGTTAGTTCCACCAGATACCAATGGGTGATCGGTAGCACACAAGGATTTACCGTCACCATATGTGGTGCCTGCGGCGAAGGCGTTGTTAAGGATTGCTGCAGCCTTAACTTGCTTCGTGTACGCCATCGCACGAGCCAGTGCTTTAGTATAACGAGATGACAATGAGTCATACAGGTTATCCTCAATAGCTTCCTCAGTGATTGAGAAACCCATCGCAACTGTTTCGTGTGTGTAGCGTGCAGTCCATGCTTCTTGAGCATTGTCATACTCAATCGCGGAACCTTCACCTTTAACTGGCGCTGCTGAAAAACCGGATAATTTGGTTTCTTCCTCGAATGACCGATCTGATGATTCGGTTTCAAAGATTTCAGCGTGTTCTTCGCCATATTTTGCGTATTCCATTCCGAACAATGCGTTCAGGCCGGGGAGCAGCTCTTTAAGTAGCTGGGCGCGTGAAATAGCCATTCGTTAACCTCCTTATACGCCAGTAGTGTTACTGTACTGGTGACCTGCGTTCCATTTAACGTAAGCCTCAGTGTAACCACCACTTGTGTTTTTGGTTTCTTCAACCAAACCAATGATACGGAACGGCAACGTAGCAGTAGTTGCTGATGTATCAGAAATAGCACCACGCGAGTTACCCGAGGTCGAGTCACCTGTGTTGTCTACGCCTGCTACGTTTGCACCGATATCGGTTATCGCTAGATCACCAATAGTTGTACCTGAAGAAACAACAGCGGCTTTGAACAACAGGTCAGTAGCGTCTGCTACATAAGCCTGAATGTCGCTTGCGACTGTGCCTGCAGGATAAGATTGGCTGTACAATTCATAACCCAAGTTTGGATCAGTGTATTTACAACCCATGAAAACACCAACAGGTGTCATTGCAGCGTCGAACGGGTCACGCTCAACGGTGCCTCCGGTAACCACTTTAACGGCATCACCAAAGAAGATGCTAGTAGCATAACCGCTAGCAATACTCATTTGACGATAGACGCCCCCAACAAAGGGAACACCGCTTAGTAATTTTACCGGAACCAGACCATAAGGTCCGCTAACAGAAGGATAAGCCATCTAAAGCTCCTAAGATTAAGTTCCTTTACCGAAAGTAACCTTCGTCTTCCGTTCATTAAACAACGGCATACGAGGATCATTTTCTCTCATAAGGCTGTTATCCACAGATGTCATTTGAGCTTGTGCCTGATCGTTATAGTAGGCGTTCCGCTCTTCAACCATCTCTTTCGGAGCCTTACAGAGCATCAAACCACCGATAACTATATTGTCCTTGAAACGTTCTTGTTCAATCGCAACGATAGTAATCTCTGGATGGTCTGTTGCCTTTACAGGCTCCCAACCTTCACGAAGTTTTGAAGAAACGTTTGTGGCATCGACCTGACCCTGTGTACTTACGCGTACCCAGTGGAAATCATAGCCCGGCTCGGGATTGGGGGAGGGTAATACCTCGGGGCGCGTCCAAGCCTTTTTACGAACTGTGCGTTCGCGGGTCTCTAACTCACGATCTTTACGATTATCAGCCATTTTGTTTCCTCATATCTAATGCAACCTGTTTGGCGTATTGTTGAGGGGTTAACCCCAACCTCTTAGCGAGCTGAACTTGGGTCTTGGTCAGTGTTACCTTTTTAGGGGCTGTGCTCCGCGTTGCGGGTGCCACTACCTGTGTCTTTCGCTTTGGTTCGGCATCCTCGAAATTATCGGGGAATACCTGACGCATACGAGAATCAATCGTCTCGTAGTATTCATCACTATCAGGGCTTACACCCTGTTTGACAAGTTTATTATGCAACCCCAGCGCTAAACTTGTCATCTCATCGTCGGGACCAAACCACGAATTAGCTTTGCGCCATTCTTCGGCTCGTGTATCGACCTGTCCTGCTGGAGCGGTTTCTGGTTCTGGTTGTACAGGAGTTTCTATTTCCTGTAAAGTTGGTAACTTAACATTTAGTAGCTTTTCAGACTTCAACTTAGCATTGGTTAAGTTTTCCTGCGCTTCAAGCACGGCATCTGAGTTTCCAGACTCATAGGCAGTCTTGTATTGCTTTTTAGCTAGGTCTATCTCATTCTCTACCTGCTTTTTAGCCTGCTCAAGCAGCGCCGTCTGGTTTTTGTTGACGTTGCCTTTTAGCTTCTTATTTTCTTCCATAAGCGTCTGAGTAACACGCTCAAGTTCCTGATTCTGACGTACAGCTTCTTCTTTAGCCCTACGCTCATCATGGTAACCCTTGCTAAAATGCTGGATGCGCTTGCGAACCTTATCAGAATAGTCTTCCAACTCTTCATCAGTAACCTCCGCTGGGGGGTCGGACGGTTTGCGGTTCCGGTCAGCTTTCGGCGTATCGTCAACAACCTCAATCTCAAGCTCGTCACCATCACTATCCTTCTTGCTCTCAGGTTCAGCCTTCGATGCCTTATCTTCTGCGAAATCCTCCGCAGTCTTCTTACCAGATATATCAATTTCAACTGCACCGGAGTCCTCTACAGCTATGTTCTCATCTTCCGTTTCAGGAAACTCAAATTCTACTTTTTGAAAAGCCATATCTACGCCCTTTGTATGCCCGTTGGATCAGCTACGACAGCCTCAATAGAGTCATCATTCATTAGCCGATACTCAATACCACCAATAGTGAACCGTGTGCCCGAGTTCATGCGGAACATCACAAAATCACCCTCTTTACACCAAGGCCCAGTCGGAAACCGCTCTTCATCCCCGTATGCTTGGTCACCCATATCTACAACAAGTCCAATGATAGACATGATGTGATCTTGGGTTTTGGCGGTATCTGTCTTAATAATGGAAGTTCCCGATATGGTTTCTTCCGGTTGCGGTAGTGCTACGAGTACGCGGTAGCCTACGGGTTTTGGGAGTTGTAACTCCAACTCAGCATCGCTGATTTTAACTGCTGCTTCAGTCATCATCGTCTTCCATATAGTTTTTCGCAAGGTCTTCAATATAAGATTTGGTGGCTTCGAGACCCCGAATTAAGCCAACAACTTCCCTATAGTCCGCATAATCTTTAGGTGACCCTGCGTTTAGGAAACTCTGTGCAGACGAGATATCCCCGTCGATTTTATCTTTCAGCACGTCAAAGACGGTTTTTGCCATAGTGTGTTATGACTCCTTTTTAGGTGCCCCTCCGCCCTTCATCATACGGGCGGTCTCTAGGGTCATTTTGTTACGTTCAGCGCGACCTGTTTGCTGCAGCTTCACGCCTTTTTCTTCAGCTTCTATAGAGAGTTCTGCTTGCTCTATTTTTACCCGCTCGGCGTCCAACATAGCCGCGGAAGTGTCTTTGGCCCGCTGAAGATTAAGCTGTGCTTGTCTAAGCTGCGTTTCAGCTTGGTCTTTTGCCGCCTTACGCTGCACTTCTGCTTGCTTGACCTGTACCTCTGCCTGCTTGAGCTGCATGAGTGGGTCTTGTGCCTGTTTCTGTGCCTGCTGTTGCGCAACCTGCTTCTGGTGCGCCTGTGTAAGCTGTGTACCTGCTTTAGCTACAAGACGAGACAATTCGACCTCGATGTCTTCTGGCAACTCTTTGTTGGGTGGGGGCAGGTCTGTACCAAGCCGCTCTTCGATCTGTTTACGATAGGAGAATCCAAGATGTTCAGCGATGTGCGCCTGCATAGCAGCCATAATCTGTTTTGCCTGCGGGTTTTGCCCAATCATCTGTGCCACCATCGGGTCCTGCATAAACGATCTGTGGGTCGTCATATGCGCGTCGTGGTCTTGGTAGATAAACGCCTTCATCGGCTTGCCCATCAACGCATCCATGTTCTCGCTGATTGGGTCTGTAGGCTTCGCATCGTCCTTCGTAGGCACCAGCTTATCCGCGTTCTTTACGCCCAACACCTCTATCATCTGCCTATGTAGCTGCGGCAAGTTGTATATTTGTGGTGCCTGCTGTGACATCTGGAGGACAGCTTGATACTGTACCACCCGCTGTGCCATCGTAGAACTGTTAGGATCGCTCACAGGGATCACATCGACCATCATGTAGTCTGCCTGCTTGGCGCTCACTTCGCCTCTCACAGGCACGTATGTGTACTCTGAAGGTGCATATTCAGCCATGATGGCCTTGAGGAGCTTGAACTCCTGCTTCATCGCATAGTGTACACGCGCCTGTACCGCAGCCATAGGCTTCAGGGTACGTTCTAACAGGGCCAATGTGGTTCCAACGGGGGCGTTAGCAGACATGTCCGAGATGTTCATGTCACTAATAGCGCCTAGCCTACGTCCTTCTGTTGTAATTTGATTCAAGAGGGCGAGAAGGGTCTGGCTAGGTTCCTTGTACGGGAGAGGCATGATGTTATCACGGATACTACCAGACGGCACATCCACATCCTTAAACTCACCCGGTTCTATCGGAGTATCGTCTCCCTTGATACGTAACCCACGTGACTTCAGCCCACCGGGGAGATTCGATAGGGTGCCTGCATCGACAAGCTGACGTATCAAGGAAGTTCCTGCTTTAGCGTAGCCGCCAATGATATGTATGAGGCCAAGCCCATAAAACCCAAATCCCGGTACATATACATAGTGAACGAAGTGCTGACGCTTGAGAGTAAGGGGGTCTCCCTCTTCGTAATTCCTACGAACCGCCAGCACTTCGCCACTACCACGCTCAATGGTGACAACGTATGGACGAGCAATCCCATCGTCGTCATCGACACCCTCAATAACGAGGTCAGCGTGGATCTCATAGATAGCGTAGCGGTCATCATTAGTCAGCGAGTACCCGCCGTCTTACGCTTTTTTCTCTTCTATGTCGGTGTGAAACGCTTCAGGTTCTCCAAGGTCAACATCTCTGTAGAACCCACCAGCCTGCAGCTTCTTCAAATCGTTCTTTGTCTTACGCATAATGTGCGTAACACGCTCTGCAGCTTCGATATTTGACGCTCCATAAGGCACAATTACGTCTTCTGCGGAGATATACACAGCCGCTTGGCGACCTAAATTTGGATCAAAATACACCTTTTTAAACGCTGATCCAGCCAGCCCAAGGCTATATAACATGCGTTCATGCTCAGGGCGGTACTCTATCATACGCTCCGTAAGCTCATAATTCATGTCTGCCTTGACACGTGCGGAGGCTTCTTCCTTCTCCTTGGTCTCTTCACCAAGGATCTTGGTCTTTACTGGCCCTGCAGCAGGGAATGTTTCGCTCATTGTTTCTGCCTGAAACCGTATCGCGGCCTCCGCCAACACGGTAGAGAACACGCCGCATGCGCCTTCCCATGGGTCTGTGCGTTCCTCATACTTGAAGCCCAGCACATCCAGACCCTTGACGAATGTATCCGCCCAGTCTTTGCGGCTATCTATATCAGACTGTACCTGCCCCATGAGGTCGTCAGACAGGCTGTTAAGATGCCCCTCGTCCAGAACTTCAGCTAAGTTCATACCGAACTCAGTAAAGTCCATCTCATTGCCGGGAATTATGGTTATCTCCATACCCCCATCGGATAGGGTTACAGCCTCTGGATCTATAATCTCTATCTCCAGATCAGGAACTTCCATCTCTTCCATGTCGGTGATGTCCTCGTCCATCCCGAGTGGGGCGGAATACAGTCCTTTTTCAATAGCCATTTCTAACCCTCTTAATAATATCCACCGCTGCGTTGTCTCCAATACTGCGGTTCTTCCGGTTCATCAGTGGGTAACCGGATAAACCCACCTTGCCTAAAACGCATCAGAGCCATAACCGTCGAGTCCACGAGGTCATCATTACTCATAAATGGGAATCCTGCAATCTCTTCTACAACTTCTTCTGCCCAACGTGTCTGTGGCACCCATACAAGTTCGGACGCTATTATGTCCGCTACGGAGTTGAGGCGTGCCGTTTTATCCCCAGACCCCCTATGTGGGGTGTACTCCGATATCGGCAAGCCCATACGCCGCATCTCTTGATATAAAGCCACACCAGAGCTTTTCTTCTCCACAATGAACGAATCAGGCTCCCAATCCCTATACTCGTCCATGGCAAGCTCTTTAAGCTCTGGGAACTCCATACGGCGCTTTATGCTGTTTAACAATATAATATTGTAGTTGTTTGTGTGCTCGTTCAGGAACACTCCCCACGTGGTGAGCGCTGTATAGTCTGCACGGTTGTGCTTCTCTGCGGCAGCGTCGAGCGACATTATAATGTACTCACACGGAGGCGGGCTTTCCTCAGTCCACTCCTGCCACCACTCACGCTTGACGATAGCTGCTTCTTCCGCGGTGGGTTGCTGCTGGTACTGAGCGTTCCATTGGAACGTAGGCATCGACGCCTTAGTCCGTAACAGGGCGTCTAGGTCAAAAAACTCAGGCCACAGGGGCTTCTGCACCTCTTTCTTCGTTTTTTTATTCATAACGTCTAGGATTGCGGGAAACTCTACTACCTCATATTGATCTGACCGTTCATTCTGCGTCATGTCACGCACAACACGACCCGTCAGATCGTCCATATGCCACCGTGTCTGGATTATAGCCACCCGTCCACCGGGCATCAGACGTGTTCGCGCACCGAATGTGAACCACTCGTAGGCTTTTTCAAAGACTTCAAAGTTCCCGTTGATAACATCTTGTTCAGAGTGGGGATCATCAACCAAGAGGAGGTCAGCACCACGGCCTGCAAGTGCAGAGCCAATACCGCACGCATAATATTCGCCTCCTACGTTGGTGTTCCACCGTCCAGCCGACTTACTATCCTGAGCGAGCGATGTGGTAGGGAATATAGAACGATACTGATCTGTAGCGATCAGGTTACGCACTTTACGACCGAAATCCACCGCGAGGTCCGTGGTATGAGACACCATCATAACCTTTTTAGTGGGATTTCGCCCCAAAAACCAAGCCGGATAAAAAATAGAAACAAGCTGGGATTTGCCGTGTCTGGGGGGTATATTCACGCAAACTCGGTCTTTATCGCCCTTTTCAATACCCATTAACATGTTAGCTAGTATACGATGATGCTTACCAACGATGAAATCAGGCATCATCAGCTTGCAAAACTCTATCAGATCGTCATGTGCAGACTTGTTTGCTGTCCGATTATGCAGCTCATCGACCATTTTATCGATCTCGGCCACCTCATCAACACTAAACGAGTCCAGATTAGCCAGCATCAGCTCAATCTCCTCATCCGTGAAGTCCAGCGGCTTATTCATCGTCGTCGAACCCGAACTCTTCGTCTATATCAACGGCCTGACCCTCTAACACCACCGCATCTTCCACGTCTGGCTCGGGATTTATGAGCTTTGTAAGCTTAGTACGCAGCTTTTCCTTAATGTCGTCGGTAGTTTGATGCGTAATAGTGACCTCAGACTTCTCCGCAAACAGCCCAACGTCCGAAATCTTACCCAACAGCTCCAACGCACGTATCCTTATGCGTGCATCAGGGTTATCCGACTCTTCTATAAGTTTATTCGTGACCAGATGACGTAACTGGACCGACGATTCGACTACAGAATGACCAAAATCTTTCAAAATCTTGTCTGTCAACAGCAAAGTTGCAGGTGTGAGCTTTGATACCCGTGACGCCGTAGCCTGTTTAGACGTGCCTTCTGGATCTTCTGCGTAAGAAGTGGCTAATGCAGCCGCAACATCCTTATCATTACTGTCTACATCTATGTCTAGTCCATGGTGAGAGAGAAGTTTTGCAGTCTCGGCAGCGGCAGATGCCCTTACCGTCAGGTCTACCACGTCGGGTAGCTCGTCTATAGGGATGCTTACATCAGGTTCTAAGTGCAGAGACATAGATTTTCGCAGGTTGTTGGCCGATTTTGTTGATTATATAGAAAAAAAATTTTTTATCAAGGAACCTTACTTTTTTGGGGTGGGGGGTATCCCTGTGAGGAGGGGGTGGGGGTCTGGATTTTGAAAAAATGGGGATTATTCGTGTAGAATAGTATTTATAGAGTAGTGCGGAGTCCCATATGTGAGCGTTGGGGGTAGGGGGCGGGTATGCCTGCTAATTAGCGATATAGAGTTAGTAAGCCTGCTAACTGATAACATCCTGATACACACTGGTACATATATGCTATAACTATTGCATCGGACGGGGCAACACGCCGCGGGATCGATTAACACTTACCTTGAAAGGGTACACCATGACTAAAAAAGCAAACACAACCGACGCCATCGCAACCGACGCGCAACGTTCTAATATGCAGGCTGCAGCGCTTGCCGCGCACAAGGCCATTGATAAAGCGGTCAAAGCGACGTTGGATAAAGACAAGCTTGCGCTCGCATGGCGCGACATGGTTGCGGAAACGTACGGCAATTATAAGTATGCAACTGCGCCATCGGGAACCGTGACTAACGCGCACAAGCCCGCATTCATTGCGATAAAAGAAGACGCGTTTATCGCTAAGCACGGCGCGGATGCGCTGGCCTTTGCCAATGATCCAACCATTGGCAGCGCTGCTAAAATGAAGACGGGCAAGTTCCGCGGCAAAACTAAGAAGTATATTCAAGCGCAAAAGAATGTACCGCTTAAACAATTACGCGACGCTGTGACGGTTGCGGAAAAGAACTTGGAAGCGGGCAAAAAATCGGGCACGCGCACCAAAAAATCAAACGTCGACACCGTCGCCAATGCGCTGCAGGTTATTGCGAACCTGCTCAAAAAAGATCTTAAAGATCTGGATAACACGACGACGGCGCAACAACGCAACTGGCTAGCAACGGTTGTTAAAAACGCCAAGAAAAATCAAGGCTTCAAATTGAAGTAATACTAATCGGGTCGGCCTTCGGGTCGGCCCTTTTTTTATGTCTTCTAAATGGAAGCCAGTTCTCTGAGCAGCTCTGAGCCAAACGCGCACGACTGCAGAAGCAGTGTCACGCCACACACGCACGCCTGTTAGTAAGCCTACTAACTCACCCTCCCTAAATTAAACCAGTTCTCTGAGTAGTGCTGAGCCACACCCCTCCATATAAACTACCACACGTAGACCCGAGGAGCTGGGACGTAACATTACACGCACGAAGTTAGCAGCACTACTAACTCACCCCACCTAATTTAAACCAGTTCCCGAAGTAGCTCTGAGGCAAACGTAACATTACAAACCCCGATTTTGCTAAGTCATTGAAAACAAAGTAATGTTTCAAATGTTACGTCAATGTTACGTTTTTAAACCCTTGTTTTTTAGGCTAAGTCTTTGATTTTATTATAATGTTTCTATTGTTACTAATGTTACGTTCAAATACACAAACAATATTTCGTCTTCAAGGAGTTCTCCTGTACGAGTTTTTTCTAAACTACACAGACATCGGTTTCAAACCTTCCTCACCGCCAAAAACGTAACTTTGTAACTTTCCTTTCATTTCAATAACCTACAAACCGTTTTCGCGTAACTTTAGCGTAACATTAACGTAACATTAGCCCACACCCCGCGTAACATTAGCCCCGAGTTAGTAACCCTGCTAACACCCTGCCCCTAAATAAACCCAGACATACACTCAAATACCACTGATGCTAAGCTACGATTGTAGGGTGTTAAGAAAACATTCTCCTTGACATCTACGCTCACATGTGGTATACACGCAGAGGTTTTCAGAAACCTGCAACGAACTGTGTGTGTCAAACCGACATGCACGATCACTAAATTAACCGCTGCGAGTTAGCAGCCTTACTAACTGAAAGGTAAAACAATGAAGAAAGCATACTGTGTCGGATGCGGCGAACCATACCCGCTGCGTCGTAAGACTGAGCTAGGCATTAACTTCTGCCTCGACTGTGGAGACTTCCACGCTGTACGTGCACGCGAGAACTGGTGCCGAGTGCCGTTGCCGAAACAAGGTTACACGCTGGTCACACGCAAGTCTGACCTGCTGCACCTCAACCAGAAGGTACGTTGATATGCCGTTATCAAATCAACATGGGACATCGCACGAGGTGAAGCTGGCGCACAAGTCAGAGGCTGCGCTGCGTGTCGTAAAGATGTTCCTGACAAGCTACATGGGCGAGCCTTGTTACAAGCCGTGGAGCGAGAAAGGTTCGGGCGATATTCGCAAGGACTTGGAAATATCCGCAGACGGTGACGACTGTGGGTGCCCATGCTGTGATGCGTGGGCAGCGTTTGAACATATCGTAAGACTTAATGAAGAAGCAAATGGAGAACTACAATGAACAAGTTGAATGAAAACATCACCGCAGTTAGTAACGCTGCTAACAGCAAACCTCAAATTGACATGCCCTCAATGGCTTCGTCCACGGTGGTCACCACGTTGAACATCGGTGTGTGGAGTGACGAGCGTAATGACCGTGCAGCGACAGCGCAGGTCACCGTGTCTAACAATGCGAGCGACAAAGCAGCCCGTGTTCAGAAGTTCTTGTTCGGTGGTAACTGCGCCGAATTGGAAGCGATCAAAGCGCTCACGAGTGAAGCACGTCGTGTACACAAGTCGCTCACTGTGCCATGGGGTGACGGTGGCCCGCGTGCACTGGCTAACTTGGCTATGCCCAACCATGTGAAGGTGATGAGTCACTACGAGCAGGAGCACGCTAAAGCCGTAGACGCACTGGTGGCTGTGTGGAATGATCTGGTGATCGACGCACAGGTAAGCCTTGGTGATATGTATGACCCGAGCGAATACCCGACATCCGAAGAGGTACGTAATCGGTTCTACTTCCGGTGTGGTTACGAGCCAATGCCTCAGTCTGGTAACTTTCTCGCTGACATTGCGGACGAGAACGTGCGTGTGGCTGTCGAATCATGTGATCGCATGAACGAGTTTCGTATCCAGAATATGCTGCGTGATGTGTTCAACAATGTGTTCAAGATGTTGGGTAACATGTCCGAGCGTCTGGACTACACAGACACAGGTGAGACAGAGGAGTATCGGACAAAGCCGAGTAAGGCTAACCCCAACGGCAAAGTGATGACGCGTAAGGTTGGCGTGAAGAAGTTCCACGACACACTTGTGTCTAATGCGCTCGACGCTGCAGATCTCATGGCATTGTATATCCCCAACGATCCGGTGGTGCGTGATGCCAAGCGTAAGCTCGACGAGACCTTGCGTAACGTGACCGAGGATGACCTGCGTGGAGATGGAGACCTGCGCAAGGACGTGAAACGTAACGTCGACGATGTGTTGGCGTCACTAGAAACGTTCGACATATGATCCGCCACGTGATCGGGGCAGTGTGTATATTCTACACACTGTTTACCCTCCTGTGTATCGGCAATGTAACTGGCTTAGGATAACCATGACTGACAAAAACAAACTTGTGCACGAACTTACGGTCAAGTTCATAAAAGATCTGCCTGATGACCTGACTAACGGCACGATCTCTGTGGTGCTTGCTCAGGTATTGGCTTCGTACGCACAAGATGCCGAGGACGGGTTGGATATCCTAGACTTAGCAGGGAACATATTTCTCGAATACATAATCTCAATATCAACAGAGGGGCAAACATTACACTAACGACTACCGGACTACTTAACTTAACCGCTGCTTGTTAGCAGCCTTACTAACTGAAATGGAAAATTAAAATGGAAAATGCAAACGCAACATATTCTTTGGACTTGGATCAAGCTGTAAATCTAATTGATGCAGTGGGTGCAGTACGTACTGTCATTGTCGAGGGTGGCATGGGCACAGGTAAAAGCTCAGGTATCAAGGCTAAGCTGAAAGTGAAACGCCCGCAGAATACTCACATTGATTTTGACTGTACCAACAAAGACATTCAGGATCTGACAGCGCCACAGTTCAAGAAGAAGCTAGAGGAGCACATCTCTGACTATGTAGAGTTCGTGCCGAATGCAGAGTTGGGCGTGCACTTGGGTGTCCCTGTGACTATCAACTTCGACGAGTTCAAGAAAGCGTCTGACCCCGTACGTAAAGGCGTACGCGCATTCATGTTGGAGCGTGAGATCTGTGGTGTACCCCTACCAGAGGGTAGCATCATCTACGGCACATCTAACCTCAGTGAAGAAGGACTGGGTGACGTGCTGTTACCGCATCAGCGCAATGCGATTATTGTGGTGAGACTTAGTAAGTCTACTAACATCAAGTGGATCGAATGGGGTATCGCACAAGAGCCGCCCATGCACTCATCTGTACTGGTGTACGCCAAGAACAATCCTCAACTGTTTGACTGCTTTACTCAGGTCAAGAACCCCGAGGACAACTTGGAGATCTATCACCCCAAAGATCCATCGCGCCTGTCGTTTGTTACGCAGCGGTCGCTACACATTGCGTCCGACATACTACATGCACGTGACAAGTATGGGTTGGATGACCACACCGTGACTGCTGCACTTATTGGCTGTGTCGGTGCGTATGCTGGGCCGAACCTCATGGCGAGCGTGAAGCTGGGTGACAGACTGCCATCACTGGATGCCATCAAGCAAGACCCCATGGGTGCAGTCGTGCCTGACACTGCTGCAGCTACGTGCATGGTCGTGTTCCGTGCGCTCGCCTCTATCGAACGCGAGTGGATTAACGAGTGGATGACATACCTCATGCGTCTGGACACAGAGGCTCAGGGCATGTTTGTCAAAGGTGTCATAGCTAAAGACTACCCACGTCAATGGGTGGCTAACAATCCGAAGTTCCAACAATGGATGCTGGATAACAACTACGTCTTTTCAGCAGACCAAGCGTAAGGAGAAGAACAATGAAAGAGTGTACAGAAAAAGACAGGTTGTATGATGCAGGTGCATCTACACTCATAGAGCTTGAAGCCGCGTTGGAGAAATATGTAGGCGACAAGTTTCAATGGGAATGGCGTTCCGTGGTCGGGGAAGATGTCGCAAGGAACCCCATATGGAGTTTGCATTTGTATGTAGAATTAAAAGAAGAAATGAAGTCGGGCGGCAGTTTACATGCGCGGCTCATACAGGGAGAATAAAAATGCCTTTATGGTCAAATGAACTAACCGCAGAGCAGCGCCTGTCCAAGGCTCTCATTGCAATCATGGAAAGGGCACCCGCCATCGGCGGGGTTGCTATGGTGGGTAAACGTGTAGTCGACGAGGATACACCCACCGCCTGCACTGATGGCCGTGACGAGTGGTATGGTCGGGCGTTTGTTGCGAAACAGAGTGACCCGCAGCTACGCTACTTGGTCATACACGAGGTCTTCCACAAGATGTATCGACACCCGATAACGTGGCGTGACCTGTCCAAGAAGTGTCCGCAGATTGCGAACGAAGCGTGTGACTATCATATCAATCTAAAGATCACAGATGAGTTTGGTAGTGACGGGTTCGCTATCATGCCTGATGGTGGGCTGTATGACGTGCGGTTCCGTGGCATGAATGTGAAGCAGATCTTTGATATCCTATGGCAGGAGAACGGTGACCAGCCGCGTTCGAAGCAAGGTGACGGTGGTGAAGGTGGCGATGGTGACATTGATTGGGAAAAAGCTAAGGAGCTAACCAAAGCCGAGGAAGCCGAGCTTGATCGTGAGATCGACGAAGCTATCCGCCAAGGTGACATCGTTGCGGGTAAGATGAAGGGTAACAAGAAGCTAAACGTGGATGATCTACTCAAGCCGAAAGTGAACTGGCGCGATCCTTTGCGTGAGTTCTGTGTGGATACATGCAGAGGTGCGAGCTACTCATCATACCGCAGGCCCAATCGCCGTTACCTGCAGCAGGGTGTGTACATGCCAAGCGGTGTAACTGACATGGTGGGGGAACTGGTATTTG
>Ga0070746_10001498_pt1 | contig 13931 bp, 18 predicted proteins | sample VirMetDEL_Mar_21_FD_77016 | JGI IMG/M metagenome (GOLD analysis project Ga0070746, IMG submission 77016) | Aqueous microbial communities from the Delaware River and Bay under freshwater to marine salinity gradient to study organic matter... | ecosystem: Environmental > Aquatic > Marine >... | reverse complement strand
TATTAAATAAAGTATAATTAAATGATAAATACAGAATTAAATACAGAATTAAATAATAAATACAGGATTAAATATGAAATTAGATTCACCGCCCGCCTATGCGCATCAAACTGACACCACAAACTTTATTCTAAACAACCCTCGATGTCTTATTACATCGGACCCTGGCACAGGTAAAACACGTTCTGTGTTAGACGCTTTAGTGCAAACTAAAAGTGTGACCTTAGTCATAGCACCGCTATCTATTTTAGAAGCTGCTTGGGTAGATGATATTAAAAAGTTTCAACCCAACCTTACTTACGGAGTAGCTTATGCTAAGAACCGCCAGAAAATATTCGCTGACCAAAAACTTGACATGGTCATTACTAATTTCGAAGCTGTTAACTACCTATCAAAAGATCCATCGTTACTTGACCGATTCAATACGTTGGTGGTTGACGAATTCACAGCCTTTAAGAACAAAGATTCTAAACGATCCAAAAACCTTAGAAAGATTGTGTCACAGTTTGATACCAGGGTGTTTATGTCTGGTACTCCTAATACTAATAGCATTATAGATGTTTGGCATCCAACACTTTGTGTAGATGACGGGCAACGTTTAGGCACTCGCTATTACAGTTTTCGTAACCAAGTATGCACTCCTAAATTCAATGGCTTTGCTAATGAATGGATAGACAAACCAGGTATTGAAGAAACAGTAGCACACCAACTAAACGATATTAATGTTCGTTATGCTTTAGAAGATTGCATTGATTTACCAGATAACGTAACTCGTGTAATGCATACAGATCTAACACCTGCTGTGCAAAAGATGTACAAAACGCTCTCTGAAGAGTCTGTCTTGTACACAAAACAAGGAACTATTAACGCAGTTAACGCTGGCGCTCGTGTTAAAAAGTTACTGCAATTAGTTTCTGGAGCTGTATATGACGAGCAAGGTGATGCTAAATACATCCACCAGCAACGCTACGACATGATTATGGATCTATTAGAAGTACGCAAACACAGTCTTGTTGCATTCAATTGGCGACATGAACGTAATGCTTTGACTGCATTAGCTGACAAACGTGGCTATACGTACGAAATTATTGATGGTGAAACTAACCCACAAAAACGTGTTGATATCGTACAAAGATTTCAGGCCGGGCAGATAAAAGTATTGTTTGCTCATCCTCAATCTGCGAGTCATGGTCTTACACTAACTAAAGCTACAACCTGCATTTGGTGTAGTCCCACTTACAATGCAGAACATTTTCAGCAGTTTAACCGACGTATACATAGGTCAGGTCAAACTAGTAAAACTGAAACTATTCTTATTGCAGCACGTAATACCTGGGAAGAAACAGTGTATGAAAAGCTTAATGGGAAATTAGGCAAGATGGAGAATCTTCTCCACATTTTAAATAAATTAAACAATTAGGAGAATTGTTATGGAAGAAAAAAAGAATTTGAACCAACTTATGGATGAGCTGTCCTCTGTACGTAAAGACATTAAATCTTTACAAGAACAGGAGAAGGTCCTTAAGTTACGTCAAAACGATCTCGATAGTGAAATCATTTACAAAATGGAAGAGCAAGGCCTCGACCAGATTGCAAGTGATGTATGTACAATTTCTAAGAAAATAGATGTTGTACCTACTGTAGAAGACTGGGACGTATTGCATAAACACATAATCGACACTGGTCGGTTTGAGTTATTGCAAAAACGTATGTCGGCTACTTCATTTAGAGAGGCTTTACAACTGGACGGTTCTGTCCCAGGAGTTAAGTCTACGGAGCTTACTAAGATTAACTATCGCAGTAAGTAAACATTAACCATGAAAGAAGGAAGGTGAACGATGGCTGAATCAAAAGCTGTATCCCTAGTCTCTGCTAACGTGCCTGCGCATGTTAAAGAGTCTGCGGGCCTTGGAAACGAAAATGTTTCCACCCAACACCTACAAACCCCCAGGGTAAAACTACTTCAACAAATGAATAGCGAAGTTGACGAAAGTCACGATGCATACGTTGAAGGAGCTAAGCCTGGTGATTTGTTAAACACGGTGACCAACGAAATCTACGGTACAGAAATATACGTTATTAACGTACATTTCACTGAAGACTTTGTAGTTTGGAGAAAACGTGAAAAAGGTGGTGGCCTTGTAGCTAGTTGTGCGTCAAGAGCTGATGCGGATGAAATGATTGGAAACCAAGATGGTAGCCCCAATGATTACGAAATAATCCAAACTCAGTCTCACTTATTGATTCGCAAAGATGCAACAACAGGAGAAATGGAATCAACACCATTTTTAATGGACTTTGCATCTTCTAAGTTAAGAGTATCTCGTGAATGGAACACGCAGATTGCTCAGCTTGGCGGCGATAGATTTTCTACGTTGTGGAAAGTCTCTTCTGTAAAAACCCAGAATAGAGCTGGACAACCATTTCAAAACCTCAGTGTTATGAAAGAAGGTTGGGTTACAGATGATGACTATGAAATAGCTAAGAAAGTCTACAAGGGTGTATCAGGTAACACAGGAGCCTAAATGACTGTGTGCGTACATGCTGCGACATATACTGTCGCGGCGTGTATGTATTTTTTATGCTATGCTGAGCCTGTGAATGAAACAGGCTTTATTAATAAAGTAAACAAAGCGCTCTCTACTAATATTTATAAGTGGAAGATTAACGACCCTTATCACGGGGGTGTGCCTGACGTTTACTACAGTGGTCCTGCTGGAATGTGCTTTGTAGAATACAAGTACAAACCCAAGCTGCCGGCAAGAGACACGTCTAAAATAAACTTTGGCTTATCTAAACAACAAGAAATTTGGCTTACAGACCGTCGAGATCACCAGGTGTCCGTGTATGTATTAGCAGGTTGCGAAGATAAAGTAGTTCAAGTGAGCTATAACTTTGGCAAAGTAAACGAATATACCAAACAAACATTTTTAGAAGACGCTATGGATTTTAAACAAGCAGTCTTTTTATTAAACGCACGTTTAGGAGGAACCGATGGTTGATATGGTAAACAGTCCACCACATTACAATGATGGCGGAATAGAGTGCATAGAAGCAATAGAAGCGTCTATGTCAGAAGAAGCATTTAGAGGCTATTTAAAAGGAAATATGTTAAAGTATCTTTGGAGATACGAACATAAAGGAGGAAAAGAGGATCTTGATAAAGCAAACTGGTATCTTACAAAGCTTAGAGAGTCCTTCTTGGAAAAATAAATGTACGAATATAATTGCACAGTTGAACGGGTTGTTGACGGCGACACTATTGACGTTGTTCTCGATCTTGGTTTTTCTGTTCTTTATAAGTCTAGGGTGCGTTTATATGCTATTGATACTCCCGAGTCACGTACTCGTGACAAAGACGAAAAAGTTCGTGGAAAAATGGCTGGCAAATTTCTTTCAGATGCTGTTAGCAGTGGTTCTGTCGTTATAAGGACTGAACTCAAAGATTCTAAAGGTAAGTATGGGCGGGTGTTAGGCACAGTAGTGGTTGACGGCGTTGATATTAACCAGGCCATGTGCGACAAGTTCCTAGCTGTTCCTTATTTTGGACAAAACAAAGCTGCAGTAGAAGCTGCACATCTAAGTAATAGAACTAAACTTATTGAATTAGGTCAGTTCGACCCTACGACCGTTTCTTCCTAGCAGTTTTTGTACGTGCAAAAGATCTATTATGACTCTTATGTCGTACTGCAATATTCTTTTTTGCATTATTAAACGGGTTACCATCTTTGTGATGTATGTCTTTATCATCACCTTTTTTAACAGTACCAGCACGTAACGCAGCCCGCCTGGCTTTGTTACGCATAGCCCGTCTCTTTTTTTGAGCTGGACTACCTTGATATTTATCGTACTCGTTACGGTAATTTCTGGCCATTATTGTTTAGCTTTGCCAATGTTTATAGCTAGAATGTCTATAAACTTGTATAGCTTTGCAATCCACACGTCATCTTTTGGAGTTGGTGTAGATGCAGCAACAATGGATGCAACTGTTACAATAATAGTTGCGTAACTTACTATATTCATTATTAGTTCCATAGTAGTGTCCTCCTTACCTACATTATTCCATAAATGTGAACACTCTCAAAGGTTTTGCCTTACCTTTTACAGGCATCGGATCTAGTTCTTGTAAGTAATATCCGCATAAAGACTCAGTTTTTTCACCTATAAGTATGTCTACCCCAGCTTCTTTAGTTGCAGACTCAAGTCTTGCCCCACAATTAACTGCATCTCCTATAGCTGTGTAATCGAACCGTGATTCGCTGCCCATGTTTCCTATTACAGCTTCACCTGTGTTTACCCCAATACCAATTGCAATCGGAAGTAGTCCTTCGGCTTCTAGTTCTGTATTTAAAGCCTCCATGTTTTTAACTATATCTTTTGCACAATCACACGCTGCTCGGGGATGGTTAACTAAATCAAGTGGAGCATTAAAGATAGCCATCATAGCGTCTCCTATGTACTTATCTACCATCCCGTTGTGTTTTTGTACTGCTTTTTGTTGCGCTGTCAGAGCTTTATTCATTACATAAGTCACTTCTTCAGGCTTTAATCGTTCAGACATAGAGGTAAAACCTCTAACATCTGTAAATAAAAACGTAGCTTCTTTCTTTTCGCCGCCTAACTTAAGTATATCTGGATCATCTTGCAGACGTTTTACCTGGCGAGGATCTAAGTAATGTTCAAATTGTTTCTTAATTTGCTGGCGAAGGATTGATTGTTCTCTAAAGTTAAACCAAAACTGCTGACTTAATATAAGTACTAGTGATATACCACTATAAGTAGTGTCTATAAGTAATGAGTTTTTAACTACAAAATACCATTCAAGTGCTCCTGTACTTACAAGAAGTGCTCCAGCTCCTGCTGCCATGTACACTGGCGTACATTTACGCCCAAGCAGGAGACCCAATGTACACAAGATTAAAAATATAAGTAGCTCATACGCAAGTCTGTCTGCTGGTATTTGTGGACTGTTAGGTAGTAATAAACTTTCTGCCAGGGCCGCTTGTATGTGATGAGGGTTAAGTAAACCGTGGGGCGTGGCTAATTGAGGCATAACACCAGCTGCTGTAACTCCAACAAACACAAACTTCCCATCTACCTGGGGGTCTTGTAACGTAGTTTTAGGAGTATTAACCCAAGAGATCCATTTTCTGCCGTACTTGTCAGTAGGTATTACACCTAGCTCAGGTATCCGAACAGCTTGTATACCACTTTCATAAGTTTTTATTTGATACGTACCTTCCCCGGTCAGGGCTTTTAATACTTGTGTAGCAAACGATGCAACCCAACCATCGGGAGTTTGTACAATAAGTGGGACGCGTCTAATTAAGTTATCCACATCCGTTGGTGCAGACACAATACCCTGATAAGCCGAGAGTTCTAGCAGACTTACGTTAGCTAAGTGCCCTGATAAAGTAATCATATCCACAGGGTTATCCCCAAGTATTACAGTACCGTCAGTCGATGGGTATATTCGATTTTCGTATTCAGGTATAGCTAATACATTTGTGCCTTGCTGCAGACTCATTGCGAAGTCAGCGTCTCCACCAAATCTATCTGCTTGTGGAAACATAATTACCCAACCCACGCCTAAAGCTCCACGGTCGATTAGATCAAGCTGTATTTCTGCTAGTCGTTCTCTAGGAAAAGGCCACCCTCCTTCTTTACTAATATCATTCTCAGTGATATCTAGTATTACAAAGTGCCCGCTGGGAGTTTGTTCTTGTACAAGCGCATCAAAGGTTTTAAGCCTAAGTACTTCTAATGCACTCCAATCTAATATAAGTGGCAGTGATAATGCTACAGTAGTAAGCGCTCCTATTAACCACTTGTTCATTGCTGAGTAATGCTAATAGTCTTAGTACAGTTACTAACACAGTTAAAAGTTACAGCGTAGTTTTGGTTCGTAGCTCCTTTTTGTATAACATTTACGTTGTAGTCATCGGTATAAAACTTCATGTTTGCTGTATGAGAGCCGTCGCCCTGCTGTGTCAAGGTTACTTGACCATTGTCAGCATCGTTATACCAAAAAATGTCAGCATCTTTATTGCCTAAACCTTTTTGTATCACTCGAGTAGAGTTGTTGTCAGCTCCATTTGCATTATAAACGTACGCATTATGGTTGCCAGATCCTTCCTGTGTAACCCAAATATCAGAATTGTCAGCAAAACTAAACAGTCTTGCGTACATATCACTACCTGTTTGTTCTATTTTATATTCATTGTTATTACCTGAACCCAGTATAAACGCTTGGTTATCATTACCATTTTGAACAATAGTAGAAGTATTGTCGTCTTGATCCATGTCTATAAGTGCGTAATTATCATTGCCTGTTATATCTATAGACCACGTCTGGTCACTATGATTAGACCAAACAGATTGAGAGTAAGCTGTGTTATTAATACCACTTATAGTTGTACTAATGCTGCCATTACTACAAGTGTGGTTATTAACTAAACTACCATCAAAACTGCCTAGTCCGCAGTAAACACCTGTAGTATTGCTAGAACCAACTTGTTTCACAGTAATGTTAGTGCCTGACCCCTTGTGTTGTACAGTAATAAGATTATCACCTGCGTACACGTACGTATTAAGGAGACTGAAAAATAATAATAGTATTGTCGCCCGTACCATTTACTTCTACCTCCATTAACATTCCACCTGAATTTATACTTACATACGAAGAAGCTTCTCTATCTATACCTATGTCAAAAGTATTTGTCCCTTGATGCACTAAGTACACATGTGCCCCTTCTACAAAAGAGTACGTTTGGTATTCAGGATCGTATCCTGGTGTAATACCTTTAAGTTCTACTCCGTTTAACTGGCCTCCAGAAGTTTCTTTCTTATTAGCACCTGTCTCAATTATAGCAAACAAGTCTATTAAAAAGTCTATACTCAACAGATCTATATCTAGTCGAGTAATTTCTTCTTCTTCTTCTAAAAAATCTTTATCTAAATCAGGAGCATCTTCAAAGAAATCTTTATCTAGTTCAGTTTTAGAACTACCTTCTTGTTCAGCTACAGCTTCTTGTACTTCAGGGGGCTTGTTAACAATTAACATATTGTCTATTAAACCCAAAGTAAGTCCGTCTAAAATTACTCCAGGAGTAGGTCTAGACTCAAAAGTAGATACCATAGTAGCTTGGAAAGGTTGATTTAACACCTCAACACCCGATTGAGTTGTAACTGTAATCTCACCTGATGTAACACCATTCGCATCTGGCAATAAAATTATTAAACTTCTACCCAGCTCATCTACTGTAGTTGTAAAATCTGTTCCTCTAATTGCAATAGTTGCACTAGGGGTTCTTATGGATATGTTTTCTTTGTTTATTCGTCCTAGTGTGCCTGTTATAAACCTAGCAGTGCCTGAAGCCATGTTTAACGCAAGCTTACTTTTAGAAGGGTCAGGATCGTAAATGTAGTTATCAATAACTACTTTAGAGTGTTCGGTTAGTTTTAATACAGAAGAGTCTAAAAATTCTATAGCCATACGGCCATTGCCCGTACGAACGTCGTCATAGGATAAAATACCAAGGTCAATAACTGCGGTTAGCTTGTCCTCATTATCTTTCCGTATAACTTCTCCATTACCACGAAACTCAGATATCTCTCCGATTTCGGATGCCTGGGCTATACTTGTAAATGCTAGAGCTAACAGCCAGAAGCGCATTGGTCAATATCAATAGAACTTCCAGACCCGCCACTAGTTTGTAATAATAAATTTGCTACATTAGTGCTTGTTGTGTCTGTTTGATCTATATCTATATCCATTGAGTCTCCAGTTAAACTAACTGTTATCGCATGGTCTGAGCTACCGCTTTGTGTTGTGTCTATATCATTAGAGTTACCAGATATAGTCCAGTTGTTAATACAACCAATTACTTCACACTTTACGTTTACATTATTAGAAGCTCCAGTAACTGAAAAATCTTGATTACCAGAAGTTGCAGTTGAATCTGCACCTTGAGTAAACACTAGGATGTTTCCGTCACCACCAGAAGAAGTCCAATCAAAGTCTGATTGTGCAACGTCTCCTGTAGCTCCAACTGCAAAAGTAGCATTTGCACTACTTCCTGTATTGCTGTAAGTCCAGCTTGAACTATTACCTTGTAAAATACTAGCTAAGAAAGTATTAGTAGATCCTATTTGATCTATGTCTACCGTCATGCTTGTACCACTTAATGTAGCCCGGTCTGTACTTTGTCCAACTTTGTTTGTTGCACCTATCTGGTCGATAGTTAAAGTAAGTCCTGTACCCGTTTGAGTAATATAAATATCATTATTACCAGCAATTACACCACCCGAAACAACTAATATAAGAGCACTAGTCAGTGTCTTTTTTAACCATTTCATCTTCGTCCTCCACGTTTAGTGTATCATAATTAAAGTCCCATAGTTGTTTTTCCAATCCTTCCACTACTAAGCCATACACTGCGGCTTCTATAGCGGCCCTTACTGCGTAACCTGCGGCTTCATTTTTAGTGTTACCGCTTTCTACTTCTATTAGTTCAGTACCCATTTCATAAAATCTAAATAAGTCTGAACCCACTCCTGTTGATAAAATATTTTTAGTCGTAGTTACATTAAGGAGGACCTCTCCTGTTTGTACTAATATTGCTCGCAAAGATACAGTTACTACGTCTTCTCTGTATTGATTCTTTGCACCTATGCCTAAGTACCTGGCTCCTACACCGCCTGTACGTATATTAGAATCGTACGCTACAATACCTCCTTCCAGGATCATGCCTGCGTACAGCAAAGGCTTCAAAGTATTACCTTCTTCACCATCATAAGTCTTTCTTGTATTTACTATAAGTTGACGTTCACGACTTAAGTTATCTAAGCCTGCTCGCTCTACCACTACAAACCAGCTGCCTCTGCCAGCATCACGTAAGGCTTCAGTTAAAATATCTAAACCACCTTGCGTAACTGCAGTACTAAAACTGGCTACGTTATCTTTTGACTTTCTTTGACCTGTTACATCAGGAAACTCGTACACTGCAACAACAGCTTGAGTATTAGGGGCGGGTAAATTTAAAAGTTGGTGTGCCGAACTAGGAACAATTTTAGGTCCCTCTGGGCATATTAATAAATCAATGCAATTAGTTTGTTCTTGAAATGCTAGGCTAGTACACCCAGACATTATAAATACGCACGCAGCTACAGCTAAGGATCTCATGTATGATTACCCGCTATCGCAATCTGTCCAACAGCCTCCGAAACTTCCTATAGGTATAACAATTTCGGTGGTAGATATAAGTACTCCGTCGAACCATTCTTCTATTGTAAGGGTAATAGTAATACCATCATTAACCCATCTTAATATGTTACCTTCTAGATCTATCTCTCCTGAAATAGGAGTATCTATAGTAGGATTTCCTTCGTAGTTAAATAAAGACTCTGAAATATCTTTAGCTAAAGTAGAATAAATACGTGATTCTAGGTTTCTAATAAATTTAGCAAGAACAGTATTCTCTGCTTCACGTTGTGCGTCTTCTAACTCTTCTTGAATTTTTTCAGCAATCTTTTCTTTACGCGTACGTTCTTGTTCATCAATTGTTAAGTAATGTGCGGACTGATTAATACCACTAAAGCTAGGGTTTGAAAATTTATGAACTAACTCGTCTGCAAGAATATTCTGTATAAATATAGCCCCAAACAAAATAATACCAATAGCCGCTACAACACGGATAATTAAAGTTTTTTCAGCTTCATCCTTTCTACGCTTTAACTCAGCGTTACTAGGCCTTCCGCGTTTCTTTTTAATCTTTTCTTTGGTCATCTCTATCTGCTTTTGCTATTTTGTCTGTGTCTATTAAGTTAGGTACTCCTAAAATTGTTTTAATCATTGTGTCTTGACGTATGATTTCATTGTCAAGACTACGCACTCTGTCTATCAATGCTACAAGTATACCGTGTTGAGAGTCAAGTTTTGTGCCGAGACGCTGTTCCATTTGTTCTATTTGTTCAGCTACTTTATCGTCTACAACGTCTAGTTTTGCCTCCATGCCATCTACAATTTTTATTACTAACTTGTAAATAAACCACCCTAAGCCTCCGGCCGCTGCTATTGGAAAGCCCACTTCATTAATGAGCTTGATAGCTTCTTCCATTGTCTTAGGCGTTTATAGGCTTAGCACGTTTCTTGGCTTGCCTAAGGTTGTCGCCCATAAGCATACGACGTTTTACAAATGCACGTCTGTCCTGGGGAAGTTTGTCAATAGAACGCTGTTGTCTTTTAGACACGCCTTTCTTTTTTAGTTTCATTCCTGGTCGTTTCATAGTTTTATTTTACCTCAGTTACCTACTCAAATCCAAAATCCGTTACAAATACAGCTATCTTAGTTGTGTCGTTGTAAGGCTGTATTTCGGTTAGATTAAGATCGCTGTTAGCCCCAGCTTTCATAAGGTCATACATATCCTTAGTCTGAGTCTCTAAAAATAAACCTATAGCGTCTTGTCCTGCATGTAATACTTTAGAAGTAGGGGTCATACTATTTGCAATACTTGCGTCATAAATCCAACTTTTAGTATCACTTTTATTTTTGGCTTTTAGTACATGCCCTACGCGTGCTCTAGTTTGACCATCAAATTCATTTGTCTTAGTTAAAAATTGTATTTGTATAAGTAAATCGTCGTCATAAAAACCCACAACATACTGATTAGCAGCAGCAATAGCATCAATAAAATCTTTTTTTAAATTAGTTTTTATGTCTGAAGGGTCCCAATCTCTTGCAGATTTGTAATAACTTTCAATAATATTGTCTTCGTCATACAAACGATCAAAGTCTGAATCACTTAAACTACTAAGTATTTGTCTTGTATATGCCATTAACTAGGCTCCTCGGGCCATACCACATTATCTATTGTTAATATTTTAGCATGAGTGGTAGGTAAATCCCGTAACGCTTGTCTATACGTAGCCCATTCTGTTTTTTTAGAACTACTAAGAGGGCTGTCAGCGCCTTGAGTCCAATCACTCTCTAACAATCTTTCTGCTCTTTGAAATTTCATTTCAGCTATAGCTTGTTCTCGACGTTTAGTTATTCCTATTGATACAGCTTTACCCTCAGAAATTTTAAACATAGTACCGTCATAAGATCCTTCTATGTAGCTTTCGTCACTCCCAACAAAATTAGAAAAAGGTTGATTTGGATCATTAGCGCCAAACTCACCGGTTATTTCACCAGTAGCGGTTTTATATTTTGTGTATCTTTTTCCTGCTATTAAATTACTCATGAGCTTTTATTCACCCTCGATACATTTATAAAGCCGCTTACTGTAGGAGTACCGCCACCAGGTGGATTGCCTATACTTCTTCCATAAAAATAAGCAGTAACTCTATAGCTACGACCCGCTGTAAATGTAAGTTGTTCTTGCCTAGTCTTGCCGGCAAAATGCGCCCCAAAACTACCTGTCATTTCCCCAGTGGCCCAAGAAGAAAAGCTAGAAGTAGTATCTGTATTTACAGAAGTACTGCTCGTGCTTTCTGTTACGTTCACCGCAAACCCAGATCTTGCAGCACTACTTGTGCTCCCAGTAGTTTGCATGTGCACAGTTATGACATACGCGCCAGTCTCAAGAATTGTGTTTCCTAGAATATCTAAGCTAATCTGCCCTCCGGCAGCTCCTCCCATATAGTTGTAGGTAGTAGTACCTCCAAAGCCTTTACCGCCACCACTTGTACTTGTATAGTAGTGAAAAGGACTACTAGCTACAAAACTAGACATAGCTCCTGAAGTAAAATTAGTATAAGACTGGTTTATATTATCTACAGAAGCCATTCTACCTAGCTGGTTAGCTCCAATATGATCTACAATCACCCCTCCATTAGATATTGTAAGAATAGCGTTCGACCCTGAACCGCTGGACGTGACTACAGTACCACTACCAAACTGCAGTTTATCGACTGTAATAGTATTGGTACCAATACGAGTCGCTGACAAAGTACCAGAATCTATAGAGTCTGCATTTATATTTACCGCGTTTACAAGATTTGCACTAAGAGATCCAATTTGTGCTGCAGTAATAGAAGCAGCTTTTATGTAAGCTTGGTTAATGTACACGCCCGCCGGGTTACCAGCACCATCTGTACTCGTAAGTACAGTAAACGGGACTATGTTAGTTCCCCCAGCGTTTGGGTCACGTATCGTTACCTGGCCTGCTTCAAATATTATGTTTGATGTAGAAGTATTATTATTTAACGTGCCATCACTTGCTGCCATTAAGTACATACCAGCTACTGCGCCGTTAGCATTAACCGCTACGCCATAACCTGCTTCTGCACTAGTACCATTAGCCACTGCGTTTTGAACTGTAGTCACACTAGCTTGTGTTAAAACATCTCTAACTACTTGCCAGTTAGATCCATCCCAACGATATTGTTTATTACCGTCGTCTGTATCAAACCAAAGATCACCTGTGTTATTTGCGGTAGGTTGACTTGTTTGAGTAAACACAGTTGTTTTACCATCATTAGCTGTGTCTCTAACAGCTACCCAGTTAGAGTTAGTAGCAGCACTAGCTCTATAAAGTTTATTATTATCATCAGAATCTATCCATAAATCACCTACAGCAGTAGCTGTCGGAGCTGATGTCTGTACAAAAGTACGAGTTTTAGTACCAACAGTAGAAGATAAAGTACTAATAGATTGGGCATTAGCAGTATCTGCATCTGCTCTAGTAGTAGCTTCCGTAGCTATAGCAGCTTGGCTAGTTACATCACGTACTTCTACCCAGTTGCCTGTACCAGCTCCCGTAGCTCGATACTGTTTATTGCCATCGTCGGTATCAAACCAAAGATCTCCAGCACCTATTGCACTAGGCGCACTGGCTTGAGTAAAAATTCGTGGATAGCCATCGTTAGCTGTGTCTCTAACTGCTACCCAGTTACTCGATCCCACTGCACTTGCACGATACATTTTATTGTTGTCATCTGAATCAATCCAAATATCTCCAATAGCTGTAGCAGTAGGCGCACTAGTTTGAACAAAAGTTTTTGCTTTAGTGTCTACAGTAGCAGTTAGATTAGTAATTTCACTAGCACGTGCGGTGTTAGCACTAGTTAAAGTAACTACATCACTTTGTGCTGATGCCATAGCAGCACTTAAAGTACTACCAGTAAAACTAGTAGTCCCAAACAAACTGACTAACGTAGCATCTCTAGCTGCAACCCAAGCGTTATTAGCTGCATTACGATACGATATATTCCCGTCGTCTGTGTCATACCAAATATCATTTATAGTTAAAGCACTGCTACCGTCACTTCTAGTAGTCGGAGCGCCAGAAGACCTAATGACTTCTCCAGCGCCTTGGGTTACTAAACTAGTTATTGCAGAGTACCCAGGTAGATCAGCCAAAGTCTCACTTAAATTTGTCATAACTGCGCCTATATCAATAGACGTAGTACCGCTCCTAGAAGCACTATATTGCCCTTTAATCTCTGATGTACTTACATGGCGTACCCAATAATGATAAGTTTTGTTGTATCCAACTTCTTCTGACCACACAAAAGCAGAAGTAGTGTCTACTTTTATGGCATTTCCTATACTTGAATCAGCGCTTCGCCATACTTCTGTGTAAGCAAAGTTACCCATTTGAGGGTTATCCCAAGCTAATACAAAAGATGTATACGTAGCAGTAGCAGTAAACCCCGTAGGCGTAGGAGGAATAGTGTAGTCAGTTACTGTCGTGCCTTCAAAGTCTGTTGGACCTACTCCTGTATTTGGATCAAAAGGATTATCGGTAAGCGCTTGAGCCATACCACTATCAATCAACTCTCTCAGAGTAATAGCTCTATCTCGAGGGTCGCCTCTACGACCAAGCCGTACCTCAACTGCTTCTTTTATAGATTCAGCAAATAGTTTTAATTCAGGGTCGGCTTTTGAAGGAACCTTATAAACGGAAGGGACTTTAGTACCTTTAGT
>Ga0070746_10001495_pt1 | contig 13933 bp, 10 predicted proteins | sample VirMetDEL_Mar_21_FD_77016 | JGI IMG/M metagenome (GOLD analysis project Ga0070746, IMG submission 77016) | Aqueous microbial communities from the Delaware River and Bay under freshwater to marine salinity gradient to study organic matter... | ecosystem: Environmental > Aquatic > Marine >... | reverse complement strand
CGCGCCACGCGAGGTTCGACGCAAGGTCGCTGTCCTTCACGCCGGGGAACGATACCGAGCCCACGGTGGACGCGGCGCCGGTCACGGTGCCGTTGCCCTGGATCATCGCGTTCGCGGTGTCCTGGGCCAGCGCGAAGCTGGTCTTGTAGTCGTCGCTGCGCTTGTCGAACTGCACCTTGATCGTGTTGGTGGTGTCTTCCCAGCTGCCGCGGGTGAAGTCGCGCACCTCGACCACGTTGGAGTCGGTCAGCTGCGGCACGGTGCCGATGGTGTAGTCGTTGCGCGCCAGCTTGATGGTCCACTTGCCGCTGGTCTGGTCCAGGAACACCACGCCTTCCATCTGGCGCTGGAGTTCTTGCAGCAGATCCTTCGCGCTCATCTCCCGGTCGAGCAGCATGCTGAACCCGTTGCCCTCGGTCTTCAGCGTCTGGCCGGCCGTGCGCAGCGCGGCGGTGTCGATGTCGGTCGCGGCGAAGCCGAAACCGAACTCATTGTCGGTCAGCAGCTCGTACACCACGTTCACCAGATTGGCGTCGTTGGTGTTCACGATGTTTTCGCTGCCGGACTGGCCGCTGAACAGCGCGGGGAAGCGCTGCACCTCGAACGACCACGGCTTGATGGTGGTGCTGGTGCCCAGCAGTGCGCCCAGCTCGGTGCCGGTCGCCGCGGCGCTGGTCAGCTCGCGCGCGAGCACGTAGCACGTGCCGCTGTAGCGCGGGGCGGTCTGCGTCGTGGCGGTGGTGATCCGCTGCCGGCCGACCTGATCCAGCCACGTGCTGACGGCTTGGGTCTTCGTGCCGGGGAAGTAGTCGCAGGTCGCTTGCACGCCGCCGCTGCCCAGCTCGGTGCCGCCGAACAGCTCGGGCTTGTCGATGTCGAAGGTGGTCGCGGTGCTGACGGTCCCGCTGAACACCTGATCGTCGCCGATCCACACGCGCTTCAGCGTGACGGGGGTGGCCTCGGTGCCGCGGCACAGCGCGAACTGCACGCCCACCGTGTAGGTGAAGCCCTTCGTGATGGTCTCGCTGGACCACAGCCCGGTCTTGATCTTCTCGGTGATCGCTTCCTGCACCAGATCGCCGTACCAGACGACGTTCGGGCCGCGCTGCCGCACGGTGCCCCACAGCAGCGGCACGGGCCGCCCCTCGGTGGCGGTCGGGAACTGGAAGTCGCCCAGGCCGGCGGGGCGGGCGTTCTCGATGTTCGCCTTCGGGCGCAGCAGCTCCGACAGGACGATCGACACCACGAACAGGATCAGCGTCACCCAGATGGCCAGCTGCGGCTCGCCCGGCTGCCGCACGTGCGTGACGTTCTGCCAGAAGTAGATCGGGCCGCCGATGACGATCGGCAGGCCCAGCACCCACTGCATGGGCTTGGACAGGCTGCGGAACCAGTGCTGGAACGGCTCGAAGGGGTCGCGGATCTCGGGGGCGTTGTTCATGGGATCAGTCCGACAGGCGCGGCAGGCCGGTCTCGAAGATGTTGTCGATCGGAACGTAGTGGAACCCGCCGAACTCGGCGACGTTGTCGAACACCAGCGCGCAGTCGCCGGTCAGGATGTGGTCGCAGCCGGCGAACGCCTGCACGTTCGTGCCGGTCGGATCGCTCGCGAACGGCAGCAGCATGGTGATCACGTCGCCCGACTGGGCGAGCACCATGCGGAAGTCTTGGCCGGCCAGCGGTCGGACGTAGCCGCCGACGAAGTCGATGCCGCTCGCGCTCAGTCCGGTGACCGTGATCGTGTTGCCGCTGATGCTGGACACCGCGCCCACGTGGTCGAAGGTCGCCGGGTCCACGCCGCAGCTGTCATCGTACAAGATGTGGTTGCAGCTGCCCATGAACGAGAAGCGGGGGATGTTCCGGTTCAGCGCGGACTCGATGCTGCGCACGGCGAACTCGGCGCTGTGCCCATCGTTGGGGAAGCGGCACGTGGCGATGCGGCCCTTGAACAGCAGCACCTGCGTCGCAAGGCTGGGCTCGTCGCGCTGGTAGCGGAAAATGTTCACGCTGCACTTCTCGCCGGGCGGAACCGTGATATACTGCTGCGGCAGCGCGAAGCTGCTGGGCATCGTCACCGTCACGTTGCGGTTGTTCTGGTCGCTGCCCTGCTCCACTTTGCCGCGCGCGATGGCCACGGCCGTGAAGGTGTTGGAACCGATGACGATGTCGTCCTCGGCGCTGGTGTAGCGGTAGACGGTGCTGCCCAGTGTGAACTCGAACAGCTCGATCGGCCTGCTTTCCTCCAGGCTGCTTTCCAGGGTGTCGAAATCTGCCATGGCTTAGTTGTCGTCGAAGACTTGGACCACCGGCATTTTGCATTCTGCCAGACCGATCCGCGGGTATTTGAGCATGACGTTGTCCGCGTCGAAGCGCACCAGCTCGTAGAACTCGACGCGCTGCACTTCGTCCACGGTCCGCGTGGCGGGCCACGTCGTATCTAGTGTAAGCCGTTCCGTGCTGGAATCAACGCCGGTGGCCGACTGCACCTCGCGGATCAGGCTGGTGCCGTCCGTGAAGGTGATCTTGAAGATGGTCTTCGGGAACCGCGACTGCACGAAGCGCTCGTACTCGATGTTGTCGATGTCCATCGTGTCGCCGCCGATGCCCAGCGTAGCCTTCACCGTCAGGTCTTCGATCATCGTGGGCATGTAGAACGAAGTCTGCCGGCCGCGCAGTGCGATCATCAGGCGCCTGAACGTGATGATCTCGGCGCGGTTGCGCAGCACGAAGCCCTTTTCGGCGTTGCGCTTGTTCTGGTCCCACGTTGACGAAATGCTGGTCTTGCCGGTCGCGTTGTCGATCCGGTAGATGCGGCGGCTGTAGTTCTCGCCCATCTTGTCGGATAGCATCACGTTGCAGTCGTCCAGCAGCACGCGGCTGTTGTAGGTCGAGTACGCCGACACGTCGCCGGTCAGCGCGCCGGTGTCGTTGTCGGTCACCTCGAAGGTCACCTTGAACGTCTCCAGCTCGACCTGCTCGCGCTCGGCCGCGACAGCCCGCAGGATCTGCGCGGTCCGCATGGGCATGATCGTCGTGCCCACCGGGTAGGCGTTCACGCTAGGGTCGTTCGACGTGATGGTGGTGCTGGTCAGCGACGCGATGCTGATCACGTCGAACGTGTTGTTGTCCGTGAAGACGACGGCCAGCCCGCCGGCGCGGATGTCCACGTCGGCCGTGTTCGCCACCGTGTAAACGGTCGCGCCTGCGGAAACCGCCGCGGTCAGCCGCAGCTTCTCGTGCCACAGCGGGAACCCGAAGCTGTTGTCGGTCCAGTCCATCAGCAGCGACTGCATGCGCTGCCGGTCGGCGGCGTCCAGCTTGTAGGTCACTTCGAAAATCTGGCGTGGCTGCTTGCGCAGCGCGATGCGCTGTTCCTTCCCATCGAGCGCGGGGATGATGTCGGTCAGGAACGCCAGCATCTCGCCCACGGGTGCCTCGTACTCCATCGGCATCAGCACCAGCCGCTGGCCGGAAAGCAGCAGCTCCACGTCGTTGCCGGCCGACATGTTGAAGACCACGTTCGAATCGAAGATGGGCAGACCGTCCTGCGACGCGACCACGTCGCGCTGCACCATAGTGCCCAGCGCTTGCGGGATGCTGGTCTGGCCGGTGGTCGTGCTGTCCAGCGCGCTCGACTGCGACTCGATCACCTCGGGCAGCGACTCGTCGGGGAACGTGACGCCGGGGCTGACGTTGTTGGTCAGCGAATTGGTGGTCACGTCGGCGCTGCGCAGCGCGTTGTACACCTCGTACTGGTCGGTCTTCTGCGTGATGATGTTGCCGAACTCGATCTTCGTGCGCGGCAGGATGTGGACCTTCTCGAACCACAGTTCCTGCATCGCCGTGGCCTTGTCCGGGTCGGCGTATGCCGCGCCCTGGTTGACCGGCGTGCTGGCGATCCCCATCGAGCGGGTCGTGGCCGTGTAGCCATCGGCGAGCGCGGTGCCGATCGTCGCAGCGAATGCGTTGTACGTTTCGTTGCCGACATCGACCGGCTGGCCAGGGCCGTGGCCGATGACCACCTCGAAGCCGCCCGCACTGAAGTACGCGCGGGTCGGGCTCTGTATCTCGGTGAAGATCGCCGCCGTGCCCTGGTTGGTTCCCGCCATTACACCACGTTCTTGCGGTACATGATTCCCGCGTTGCCGGTTGCGCCGCTCTCAGCGTCGCCGCCCTTCCGCTTGAATGGGAAGATGGTCCACGTGACGCCGCCGATGCTCACGTCTTCGGCAGCTGCGAACTGCGACATGTTCACGCCGCGCACGCCGTCCTGCACGCCCATCGGGCCGTACCAGTCGTCGACCGACAGCGAATGGTCCAGGTACATCAGCATGATCGGATAGCCCGGCACGAAGCCGGTGATCGGGCTGGCCGGGAACGGCCCGTAGAACATCGGGCCGAGACCTTGGCGAAGCCCGCCCTGCATCACGGCGCGCGCGACCGGAACGGTCTGGCGGTCGTTGCCGACCGAGTACAGGTAGAACTGCTCGATGCTGCCGACCGCGCCCCACATGCCGCCGGCCGCTTGGTTCGGCAGCCCCTCGACGTTGATCGTGGCCATGTAGTCCTGGTTCGCGTTGCTGCGGTAGTAGCCGTCGAGCAGGTAGGAGGAAGTCGCAATCACGGCCATGGTGCTGGTAGAGTTGACGTGCTTCCATCCGTAGGCGAACGCGCCGCCGGTCCAGTCGTTGAACTTCAGCAGCTCGCCGAACCCGAAGTGCCGATACTCGCCGGCCGAGATTTCGACCACGACGTACACGTACTCGGCCGGCGACGTGCCGGCGAACGCCCAGAACTGAAGCGGGCCCGCGCCGCCGGTGCCCAGCGGGCAGAAGCGGGCGCCGTCCAGGCTTGCATCGCTGGTGGTCTGTTCACCGCTGCCGCTGTCCGTCGCTTGCGCATACGGCGCCGCGGCGCTGTTGAAGTTGCCGGCGCCGCTCGCGTGGTTGTACTGGTAGATGCCCAGGTTGTTAGGGGTAGCCGCGTCCCACTGGAACGCCACTTGGATGTCGTTCGTGTTCGTGCCTGCGCCGGCCTTGCTCCAGCCGGCGACGCCAGCCGTCAGGTCGACGCCATTCGTGACGGTGCCGCCGGTGACGGTCTCGCCGGTCCAGCCCATCGTCGTGACGACGAAGCTGGCCAGCTTCGTCATGAAGTCGGCGGTGGAAGAGCAGGTTTGATTCGTGAATTGGTCGGCCATTGGATTACACGTTCATCTCGAACGCCATGTACTGGTTGGCGGTGGTCTCGTTGGCGTTGTGGAAAACGAGGTAGCGGGTTGTTCCGATCTCGACGTAGTCTTCGCTGAAGTTCGTGATGCGCGCCCCGGTGCCGTCGTCGGACGGAATCCAGAAGCAGCCCTGGATGTTGCCGATCGGTCGATCGGTTGCCACCGGAGCGCTGGCCACTGACTTGTTGGCCAACGTCAGCGGCCACATGAACGGCAGGTCGGCAGTGCCAGGAACCCATCGCAGGTTCCGCCACGGCGTGGTGCGGTCGCCGTGGTTGAAGATTTTGCGGTCCGGCGCGCTCGTGCCGCGGTCGGAACCGAAGATCGAAATCGACCGCTCGTTCTCCAGCGTGTCGCGCACGACGTAGTCGGCACTGTTTGCGGTGCCGTCGTTCGGGCGGATGTAGGCAGCTGGGAATACCACCCAGTCTTCCGTGCCGGGATTGGCCGCAGCGTCAGCGTTGCGCACAGACTGGAAGGCGCCGGCCTGCGAATCGTAGACGAAGCTGCAACCGTTGCCGGCATGCCGCTGCTCGACCAGCCCGGTGATGTTCGAACTGCTGACATCGACAGCCGAAGTCGGGTCGCGCATGCACGCGAAGATGTACAGCGGGTAGGGGTTCTCGGTCTCGGTGCCGATGCGGTCCAGGTATCCGGCGTAGTGGTGGATGTAGATGCCGTCGTCGGTCGCCGCCGCGGTGTCCTTCACCTGGGCGATCTCGCGGAAGTGCGTGTCGTCCGCGGCGAACCACAGGTCGATGTCGTCGTGGCCGGCGCCACTGTCCGGCATCGCCATCGCTGCGGCCATGGTGGTGGCCATCGCCGTGGCGCTCGACAGCCCGGTGCTGATCGGCGAATGCGCGTGCAGATCCAGCGCGGGGTTGTGGGCGATCAGCCCGCCGGACGCGATGCCGCGGTGCGTGTTCGTCACGGTCTCGCTGAAGGTGCGGTACCAGATGTACGGCTTGTTCGTGATGCCGGTGGCGTCGCCCACCAGTACCACTTCCTTCTCGTTGTTGATGCTGTTGATCACCGTGCCGTTCGTGTTGCGCTCGTCGACCGCCCAGCCGGTATCGGCCAGGGTGATGTCGACCGTGCACGACGCGCCAGTGCCGCCGGTCACGGCGAGGTTCGTCAGCGTGCTGATGATCGCCGTGTCGGTCACGGTCAGCGTGCAGGCGTCGTCGCCGGCGTACGTCAGCGTCGGGTCACTGTTGCCCACGCCCACGGTGGCCGATGCCGTGCCGGCGCCGGTGCTGTAAACGCCCCCGCCTTCGATCAACCCAACAGTCGCAACGGCAGAGCCGGACAGGGTCAGCACCTCGAACTTCGCCTTCACGCGCGCGCTGCCGGCCTGCACCTCCAGGATGTCGCCGACTTGGTAACCGCTGCCGCCAGCTGCTACGGTCGCAGTCGCCGCTTGCAGCGCGAACGCGCCGCTGCTGTTGATGCGCAGCCCGGTCACGGGGCCGGTGCCGCCGCCGCCCGAAATGGTGGTCACCTCGAACACCGCATCGAAGTGCGCGCTGGCGTGCGTCAGCGTCAGCAGGTCGCCCACGGTGTAGCCGGTGCCGGCCGCATTCACGGCGACGGTCGCGGCGTGCTTGCTGCACATCCAGTTGACGCGCTTCACCAGCCAGTCGTGCGTGACGGGGATGGCGTTGCCCGCGCCGGTCGTGCCGGTGTCGATTGCTCGCGCGCTGCCGCTTCCTACTTCAGATTGGAATGCCATGGTTCTATTGTGTCACCTGATTCACGCGGTCCTTGTTGCGCGCGATCGCGTTGATGATCGCGTCGTCGGCCCCGCCGCTCGCGATCGCGTTCGGGATGTCGTCTTCGCTCTGCACGTTCACGACCTGCACGGTCATGGGCTGCTGTTGCTGCGGCTGGCTTTGGTTCGGCACGATGGTGCCGGTGCGGTTCGGCACGAACAGCTCGGGGCCCTCTTCGCCCACGAGGAACGAGCGGTCGGGGTGGACCGTGCCGCCGTCTGCGCGCGCGCCGGCCGCGACCGTGCCGGCCGTGGTTGCGCCGCCGCTGATCGCGCCGGCCGCCGCCTGGATGGCCTGCATCACGAGCAGCCGGGTGATGATCTTGGTGATGTCCTTCAGCAGCTGGCTGGTGAACTCCTTGAACGAGAACTGCCCCGTCTCCACGAAGTTCGTCAGCGCGTCGGTCGCGTTGTCGGCGAACACGTTCACGGCCGACTCGGCCGCGCTCGCGAAGTCCTGGGCTTCCTGGCTGATCTTCAGGAACGCGCGCGTGAAGCCGTCTTCCATCGTCGTGCTGGCTTCCAGCGCGGCGATCTGCATGTTCCCCAGCTCGGTGTTGATCTCGTTGTACAGGTCCGGCCGCGCCTTCAGCACGTCGTTCAGCAGCGCTTCCTGCTCGGTCAGCTGTCGCTGCGCGTCCAGGCTGCGCAGCAGCTCTTCGGCTTGCAGGCCCAGCTTCTCGGGCCGCTGCGCCGCCTCAGCCTGGGCCGGTGCCTCGGTCTCGCCGACGCCGGCCGCCTGGATCTCCTGCGCGCGCTTCTCGGCTTCGGCCAGCAGCTCGTCCTGCGGGGCCAGCAGCTGGTCGAGCGCTTCCTGCGCGCTCGGCTGCGACTCGCTGAAGGCGCGCTGGAACTCGGCCGACACGTTCTGGCCGAGCGTGAACGCCTCGTTCGACAGCTGCACTTCGGGCAGGATCTCCACGTCGTTCAGCTTCTTCAGGTTGCTGGCGAACTGGCCGTTGAAGGTGGTCACACGGTTGGCCGTGCGCAGCAGGGTCGATTCCAGGTTGTCGGCGTACGCCTGCGCGGCGTCCAGGCTGCCGGTGCTGATCGCGCCGATGGCCCCGCCGACGTTGGCGGCCAGCGAAATGAAGTCCTCGCCGATGCCCAGGATGATGTTGCCCACGGTCTGGGCGAAGCCCAGGAAGAAGTCCAGCGATGCTTCCAGCGCGTCGCGGAACGACTTCTTGATGATCTCGCCGGCGGCCTTCGGCTGCGCCTTCAGCGCGTCGAACACGGTGCCGGCTGCCGCCAGGAAGCCGTCGAACAGGGCCACGGTCGTGTCGATCGCGACGGCGACCTGTTGCAGCAGGGTGGTCACGTCGAAGCCGTCGAGCAGCGCGCTGGCCAGCTCGCCGATCGTGCCGACCAGCGCGGTGATCTTGCCTTGCAGGTCGGGGATCGCAGCGGCAACGGCCGCGATGACGGTCAGCAGCAGGCCGAGCGGGTTCGCCGCGATGGCCACGGTGATCGCCTTGATGGCGCCGAGCAGGTAGCGCGGGCCCAGGAACAGGGCGAGGTTCTGCACGAAGACGATCAGCTTGTCGGCGTTCTCGGCGAGGAACCGCAGGCCCTTGGCCAGCGACTCGACCGCGCCGCGCAGGCTGCCGCTCGCGCCTTCCTGGCCCACGGCCAGGATCACGCCCTGGAAGGCCGACTTGACGCGCAGCAGCGCGCCGTTCAGGTTGTCGTCCATCACGGTCGCGGTGCGCTTGGCGGTGCCCTGGGCGCCGTTCAGCACCTCGGTCATCTCTTCCACGCGCGGGATGTTCTCGGACAGCACGGCGAACGCCGGGCCGCCCCGCTGGCCGAAGATTTCCAGCCCCTCGCCGGCGCCGATGCCGGCGTCGCGCAGCAGGGTCAGCGCCTGGGAAAGCCCCACCTGCGAAACGCGGACCTGATCGGTGGTGATCCCGAACCGCTGAAGGATGTCGGCGGTCGCCGCGGTCGGGCTTTCCAGCTCGGCCATGACGCGGCGCAGGCCGGTGCCGGCCAGCGTGCCCTTCAGGCCGGCGTCGGACAGCACGCCCAGCGCGGCGCTGGTCTGCTCCAGGCTGACGTTCAGGCCGCGCGCGATCGGGGCGACCAGCTTCATGCCTTCGCCCAGCTCGACCACGGTGGTGTTCGCGCTGTTGGACGCCAGGGTCAGCACGTCGGCCACGCGCGCCATGTTCCGGGCCTCGATGCCGAAGCCGCGCAGCGTCGCCGCCGCGATGCTGGTGGCCTGCCCCAGCGATGCGCCGCCGGCCTGCGCCAGCAGCAGGGTGTCGCCGATCGCCGCCAGCGACTCGTTCGCCTCGAAGCCGGCGCGGGACAGCTGCACGAGCCCGTCGGCCGCCTCGGTGGCGGTGAAGCGGGTGCTGATGCCCAGCTGCTGGGCCTTCTCGCTGAACTCGGCCAGGGCGTCGCCCGACTTGCCGGTGACGGCGCCCACGGTCGCGATGGCCTGCTCGAACTGGGCCAGAGTGCGGACTGCGCTGGCGATCACGGCGCCGCCGGCGAGGATGCCGAACATCCGGCCCAGGCTGCTGCGGACCGCGTCCGCGCGGTTCTCGACCTTCGTCAGCTCACGGGTCACCTTCCGCGTGCCTTGCGGCACACGCGACGGGTCCACGATCACGTCAATTCGATAGTCTACCATGCGGCTATTTCTGCGTCCGGCGTTGCTGCTCGTCTCGCTGGTACTTCAGGTACTCTTCGTCTAGCTCGCGCAGCACGAGTTCGAAGACCCGCATCATAGGATCGTCCAGTTTCCGGCGTTCACCATAGAAAACAATTTTCGACCATGGAATCGGGCCGATTACTTGACCGAACTGCCGTTCGCTCGACAGCTCCCAGAACGCGCGGATGTAGAACTCGTCGCCCCGGACTATCGGGGGCTCTTCGTCCAGGAACTTCTGCTGGCGACCACCAGTGCCTCGGCAACGCTGATACTGGCCGGACTCTGACGCCCAGCCTTCGCGGGACCGCTTCAGTTCGAACCGGAGTCGCCTTCGGAGTTTCCCGCCAGCTCGCCGGCGTCGGGCGGTGCGATGTCGTCCGCGTAGAAGCGCTCGGTCGTGCTCGCGGTGTTGCGGATGCGGTCCATCAGGTGCGGCGCCTGCTCGTTCAGGGCCACGCACAGCTGCTCGGCCGCGCGCCGGTTGAAGATCACGAAGCCGTCTTCGCCCACGCCGTCGCTGCCGGGCTCGCCCTCGACGCCTTCCCAGTTGGCGATCACGAACCGGGGGTACAGCTGCACGTCGTCGTCGCGGTTCAGCGCGGCGTCCTCGGCGGTGATGCGGTCCGTCTTGACCATCGCGCGCACGCGCTTGCCGGACATGGCCAGCATGGCGTTGTAGTAGCTCGGGTTCGCCTCGGTGGCCGGCTTCACGAGGATGCGGGCCTTCGCCCCCAGCTCGGGCATATCCACCCAGGTCATGGCCTTGCGGATGTTGAACTTCGACAGATTCTTGAACATGGGGTTCCTGCGGGGTTACGGGTTTGAAACGGTAGCGACCAGACTATAGACCACCTGCACCAAAGAAAAAAGGGCGACCCGAAGATCGCCCTTTTCCCGCCGCGGGGATTGGTGCTCGCAGCTGTTCCCGATTAGACCGGGACGGCCGGGAAGAGACTGATGCCCAGCGACACGTTCGGGATGGTTCCGACCGGGTCGTTGAAGGCTTCGCCCGTCACGTTGACGAGCACAGACTGATCCACAGGGTATTCGCGGTCGCCGCCGCCGAACGTGAGGCTGGGCAGGTCGATCGCCAGTCCGCCGTCGTCGTTCGCCAGGATGGCGGTGAAGGTCACGGTCGTGTTGTTCTTGACCGCGTTCGTGATCTCCTTGTTCGTGAAGAGCATCTGGCCTTCCAGGTTCACTTCGAACAGGCCCGCGTTGACGAATGACGCGCCGAGCGTGCCCAGGCAGTTCTCGGGGGTCACGTTGTTGCGCAGGGTCAGGGTCAGGCTCTTGAAGCACACGTCCGACGCCGTGCTGATCACGTCCGTGGTCAGGCTGACGATGTTGGACGACGTGTTGAGCGCGACCGTGCGCAGCGGGCTGATGCCCGAAGATGCGCCAGTCTTCCGCGTCGGGGTGATGTCGTCGGCGTTCGTGCCGATGAAGCCCCAGGTCGCCGTCGCCTTGTCGGTCAGCGGCAGGTTCAGGGCCAGCTCGTTCGCGAAGTTGCCGATGGCGTACTCGTACTCGTCGGTGCCGACGCCACCCAGGTCAGGGTAGACGGCCTCGAACTGGTAGCTGCGCTCCAGGAACCGCTCGTCGTCGCTGTCCGCGGTCACCGCGACGTTGCGCAGGAACCGGCCGAACATGATGTCGGTCTCGGTCGAGTTCGACGGGTCGCTGGCCAGCGTGCTGCTCGCCTTGTCGAACGTCAGCGTGGTGGCGCTGATCGCCGTGATGCGCGCGTACCCGTAGATGTCCGTGCCGGTGCCCATGCCGTTCTGCACGGCGCCGGCGGTATCCGGGCTGCCGATGTGGAACATCTGGCCCACTTGCAGGCCGGTGGTCGTCCAGTCGATGTCGGCCGCCGAAACGAGCGTGCCGCTCGAACCCGAAACCGTCAGCGCAAGGTCAGCGATCGCCGCGCGGATGCCGCACACCTGAAGGCTGGCGCTGGTCGCCGGCGTCTCGGCCACGAGCGAGGAACCGCCCACGGTGATCGTGGTGTCGGTCGCGCCAACGTCAGCGGTCAGGACGTGCAGGCCGTTGTTCGCCGCGTTCGTGTAGCCAGCTGCCCAGATCAGCGACGCCTGCGCGGCGGTCACCCACTGCATCTTCCCGGCGAGCAGCGCGCTGGCGCTGTCGATCGTGAAGGTGGTGCCGCTCGCGACCGGCGGGGGAACCGTGCCGGTGCTCGCCTTCAGGTCGAACTCGACGTTCGCGTACTCCGCGAACACGAAGCCCTCGGCGAAGTCGTCGAACGACTGCATCGTCAGGTCGGCGTCGAACTCGACGGCCGATTCCAGGTTCGTCACCGTGCCCTTCTTCCGGCCGCGCTCGCGCGAAATCGGTCGACGTGCGACGGTGGTGATGGACGCGCCGTAGGCGCTGATGCTGTTCGGCTCCAGCAGCTTCCACAGCGGAGAGCCCGGCAGCACGCCGATCGAATCTTCGATCGTGTATTGCAGCGAGACGTTGTTAGTTAGAACCCGTGCCATTATTTGGTCTCCGTGTAGGTGAAGGTTGCTTCGACGTTGATCTGGTACCAGTCTTCCGTGGGCCCGATCTCGCGAACCACCGACGACGTGAATCTGATTTGCTCAGGGGAAAGAGTCTTGCCCTCGAAGATTCCCTGGGCCACTTGTGCTAGAGTATCCGCCAAAGCGGCCCCCGAATCCAGGGGCGCAAAGCACTGGACGATGACCGAGCCCGACGATTCGAACTTGCGGCCGTTCAGCGGGCCCAGCGATTCCTGCTGCCGGGAGCCGTGGCGGACCGTAGTCCGGGCCCAGACGGCTTCCGTGGGCGGGTTGAAGTTCTCGTTGTCGAACGTGTAGGCGCTGGTCGCCCCCCATCCGGCCACGAATGCGGCGTAGATCGCGCCGCGCGCTTCGTTCAGGGTTGTCATCTTGCCCCCAGGGCGCTGCCCAGGTCGACCGTCACGGCCTTGCGGACCGCCTGCTGCACGAAGCCCCGCGGGGCCTGCTTGCTGCTGCCCTCGTTCAACGGGAGGATGTACGGCACGTTGTTGGTGATGTGCACGGGGCCCTGGGAGAGCCTGTACGACGTTACGACCTTGGCGACCCCCGTAGCACTGTCGGACGGCAGCTGGCCCGCCTCGGCCTGCTCACGGCTGCCTGCGGTGCCCTTGGCGGGGGCGCCGATGTTCGGCACCCAGTTGGCGCGGGCCCACCCGGTATCGACCGGGGTGCCGCCCTCGCTGGGCGCCCGTTGCAGGTTCGCGACGATGTCCAGCACCAGCTTCTTGATCAGGGTCTGGACGAATCCTTCCAGGGACTCCACGACCACCCGAATGCGCCGGCTGACCATCAGATGCCCCACTTGGTGGCAAGGTAGCTGTCCACGGCGGCGCGGGTGTGATCGCTCAGTTCGGTGTTCTTGAAGAACAGCACTTCGCCCACGTCCGCGTCCAGGAAGGACGCGGCGGTGGTGGATGTGGCCGGGCCAGCGCCGATCGACAGGTAGTGGCTGTTCGGGTTGGTGGCGGTCTCGTCGATGTCGCCTACGCTCAGGGCGTCGGTCTCGACCAGCGTGTTGTTCACGTACAGGTAGACGTTGCCGTCCTGGTCGTGCCGGACGAGCCAGAAGGTGATCTTCTCGTTTGCGGCGAACCGGCCGCCGGTCGTGTCCAGCAGCGTGTCGGTGTTGGTGCCGTCCTGAAGGATGCCGCGCACGTCGCCGGCGATCGCTTCGTTGTAGTCCATGGCGTAGCGGCCGGTGGTGCCCACGCCCTTGTTCAGCACGCGCTCGCGCGTTACGGTGATGTCGTGCGGCCGAACCACCACGGCGATCGCGAACGGGGCGTTGCCGAAGTTGATGCCGGCCGCCACCGCGCTGGTGTTCTGTAGCATCTCGGCGCCCAGGAACTCCATCATCTTCAGGCCGTCAACCGTGCGCAGCACGGGCAGGCCCGCGTTGCTCGACTGGTTGCTGTTCATGACCACGCCACCGATCAGGTCGGTGATGTCCACGTCGGTGTCGTCGTCGGCCGTCTCCAGCGATGGGTCCAGCTGGAAGGTCAGCGTGCTGATGAAATCAGGTTCGAACGTGGTGGCGCCGACCGTGCTCCACTTCTCTGCAAGGTAGCTTTCCAGGTTGTCGTTGTCGCCGGCGGACAGCACGTCCTTGAAGAACAGGATCTCGCCGATAAGCCCGTCCCAGAAGTCCGTCTGGCCGGCGCCGCTCGCGCGGGCGCCGAAGGGCAGCTGCTCGGTGATGTCGTCGCAGCTGCCCATGCCGGTGCTGT
>Ga0070746_10001494_pt1 | contig 13934 bp, 10 predicted proteins | sample VirMetDEL_Mar_21_FD_77016 | JGI IMG/M metagenome (GOLD analysis project Ga0070746, IMG submission 77016) | Aqueous microbial communities from the Delaware River and Bay under freshwater to marine salinity gradient to study organic matter... | ecosystem: Environmental > Aquatic > Marine >... | reverse complement strand
TGCTTGAGCAACTACGTCAAAGTGGTTATACCGCAAACAGTGGTGCTGAAGCAGCTCAGATCGTTGCTGGCCAAACCGAATCGCTAATTCGTTCTGTTAACCCACAGTTCAGTTTGCAATCCGGTGCTCAAAACAACAACAACAATGGACAGCAGGGCAGCATGCCTTCAATGGCTTCGCTTGGTGGCGGAGCTGGAGGAGGACAGCAAGGTGCCCAAGGTGGTAGATCGAAAGTTCCTACTGGATTGGACATTTTCTCCTGAGCTGCCCTTTAACCAAAAAACAAAATAATAATACAATATGTCAATACTAGGCTTACAGTCATCTTCGGATTTGACAGGCGTTCAGTCTCTTGATATCCGACGTAAGGTGTTTTACCAGTATCCTAACGGCGCGGCACCTCTTATGGGTTTGCTGTCCATGATGGATGATGGCGACGGTGAAACAGATAAACCCTCTTGGGGTTGGAACGAAGAACGTTTTCCAACTTTCCAAGCTAAAACAGCTCAAGCTAATTCCGCTGGACCATTTACCGATACTTCCGGTTCTAATGGCGCAGCTGGAACTGACTTGACAGCAGCAGGCTGGGGACTCGCAGGAAACGCAGCTTTTCGCGTGTTTCTTAACGATGTTTCCCTAATTCAAGAACGTGATGTTCTTGAGTTTCGTAACATTCCTGGAACATCTTCTTCCGAGAAGACTTTCCAAGGCGTTATTACTGCTGTCTACCCCACGGAAAACTCAGTCGACGTTCTCTTGATTGAGACGGTAGCAAACGTGCTTAACACCACCGCTGCTAACGCTATGGATGTGATCATTGTATCTTCAGCAGCTGCTGAGGGTGATCGCTCTAAGACGGGTTTCCGCACATTGCCGATCGAAGTGTATAACTACACCCAGATCTTTCGTCATTCGTTCAACTTCACGCGTAATGCGTTGAAGATGGGCCTCAAGTTTGATAGCTCTGGCACTTACAAGTCCACAGCTAAGATCAATTCCTTGAAGCACATGAAGCTGCTTGAATACGCCTTCCTTTTTGGTCGTCGTTCTTCTTATGCTGCAACTACCGATGATGGTGACACTACGGTTCGTCGAACTCTTGGTGGCATTCGTTGGTTCCTTGAGCAATACGAAAAGGGTAATACCTCTAATGGTGGTCAATTTGATTACCGTCCTAATGGCTCTGATATTTCAGGCGACGCATGGGATTCTTCGGATGACAAGCGTATTCTTGATTTTGCAAATGCTGACATTACTGGTGAAGAGTTTGAAGATCGTATCATTCAGAACGCGTTCCGTTATACGAACGATGAATCTTATGAAAAGATTGCTCTTTGCGGTCAGCGTTTCTTGTCTGAGTTTAACAAGTATGCTAAAAATGCATCACTTAAAACCATTGACCTTCACTCTAAAGAAGATACCTTTGGTATGAAAGTTACATCTTGGGAAACTGCTCATGGTGTGCTTCACTTCAAATCACACCCACTTCTTGCACAAACCGACGTTCACAATTCGTCTGCGTTTATTCTTGATATGGGAGAGCTTAAGTATACACCGTTCCAAGATTCGGATACGACATTGCTTAAGAATCGTCAGCCTCGCGACTATGATGGTCGTAAGGATGAGTGGCTTACTGAAGCAGGTCTTGAGTTGCACTATCCAGAGAACCACATGTTCCTGGATCGCCTTGGATCAATCACTCTCTAACCCCTAATGAGGGAGTGAGGTTAATCCCTCCTCCCTCTTATTACTATGGCAGATTTAGAAAAAAGCGACGTTACTTTCCACAAATCATATTACACTACGCAAGACAAACTTGTTATGTCTCGTGATGTGACTATCGAGCTTGCTGGTCAAGGCGACGAAACAGATACAATCCCTGCTTCTGCCCTCGGGTTTAAGAGCTTCGAAGGCAGTAGCACACTTACAGAAGACGACAATAGCACTATTGTGCTTGGTGTTGCGTCTTTTGACAAATCAATCCTCCTGCTACAAGACGGGACGCATAATGCGCCTGGAACTTTTACAGGAACTTTCCGTGGCGTGGTCAACGGCCGTGCACATTAACCCAAATAAAGGACATTATAAATGAAAAGACATCGAGTCGGAGTAAACGATGAAGTAACCGCAAGTTCAGCAGTAGATGTAAAAGATACAGCTATGCTTAACACCGAAGCGCGCGAGCGTTTTGCTACTGGAACAAATACAACCAAGCGCCACACGGTAAAACATGGGGCATTTGGAAAGCTTGGTTTGCGCGGTCACGCCAAGTAATTCAACCATTGAAACCGTTTAGTGCTATAAGCTATGAACATCGGACAAATTAAAACTACGATTGCTGCTTATCTGCAAGTTGATCAAAGTCAACTTATTACAGGTGGTGTTGACTTGTTGTTAATCGCGTGCAATAACGCACGTCGGTTTGCTACAAGAATGCATGACTGGAATTGTGAAGAGGTTCGAGCTTATGGCACTCTTACGGATGGAGTCGGTAACTGGAGAAACCTTAGTTTAATCAGTGACGATTCCAGTGTTACGCTGAAGCAGCCAGAAAGTTTTTACCTGCAATATGGTGAAGACTTGCTGGTTGTTAGGCAACACAGTATGCGCCACGGTGCTATTGCAGCAAGTGAAAGAAACACTGCGCAAGGCATTAGTAGTGCTTTTAGGTATCTTAACGATGGTGCAATTTACAGAGAAAGCTTAGTTGCTCCTTTTAGAGGAACAAGTTATAACGCTTATATACAAGGCGAGACTGTAACTTTTGTGCCTAAACCTAGTGAAACTACAACTTTTGTTGTAGATGGATACAGACGATTTGACGACTATGCTAATGATTCAGATGAAGATTTTTTCACAGATCAAGGATCTGATTTTCTGATTTATGGTGGCATTGTTGAAGCAAACATGTTAGTCAAACAATTTGTAAATAGACAAGAAGGCAATGTTGATGTGCCAGAACGGGCTAGAGATGACGCACTTGCAAGTCTTGTAGAAGAAGATAATTACTTGATTGAAGCAGGTAGAGCACCACATAAAAGGTAATGGCTGAGACCGATATAAATAACCCTGTTGGTTCTATTAAAGGACCAAAGATTGAAGCACAAAGAGTTAAAAGTGCAGAGACTACAGGAAAAACTTTAGTTACTACTGACCAAGAAGTAGCACACGGGCATCAATCTGATGCACCTATTTTTGGTGAGTTAGAAAAACGCGTTGTCAATGGTGGCAATATTAACAAATCAAGAGAACAGGTTACAAGATTTGATCCCTCAGATACTGGAACGCTTTCTCACGCAGAGCTAAAAGGGCTTGACCGTCTAGGTGGTGAAACTGTTACAACTACAGAGTCTTATGTCGATCTTACAAGTTCAACAACAGAAGATGAACTAAGTGATCAAGATTTGACATTGCTTAGTGAAAAACTTACTCAAGTTAATGAAACTAACGCTGTTAGTGTTGTTAATCGTGTTGATAGTTGGCGACCAAGAACCCTAACAAAGCATACAGACGATAACTTGTTTGGTGCGACCTCTAATTCAACAGCACAAGTTATTGCAGTTGGAACTCCTGTCGAAACTGGAAGTAATATTATTGAGGTTGTTGATCAGCAACTAGACGATGCTAAGATGCTTCGCACAGTTGTTAGAGCTGAAAACTATGTTAGTGACTCTGAACCTATTGGAACATTTACAAGCTTTGAAGAAGAACCTATTACTGGAAGAAGGGTTACTGTAGAACGAGCAATCTTTTTGGCAGAACCTGCTACAACAGCAGATATGTCTATCGCTCGACGCACTGAAAGTGTTGTTCAATCAAGTGATAACGTTTGGACAAGAATCAGAAAAACGATTGATAGCTCTATTTTAACTGAAACATTTTATGAGTATCATAATGTTGATTTTTACTTTAATTCTTATTTAGACCCTCTTGTTCCTTTTAAGGTTGTTTCTGATTTAAATACTGTTTCAGCTAATAAATCAGGTGATCAACAGTTAAAAGTGCCTGCACGATTTGAAGTTACTTATCATGCAACAGCACAAGGACCAGATGAAATCTTTCAATTTAAGACTGTAGACTTATCTTATATTGATGGAGATTTTAGAATTGAGGTTCCTAATATTATTTGTGACGATGGTGAAATTGTTCTAAGAAAATTGAATTTAATCACCATAGGAGCAGGAGGCTTTGGCGGTTACAATGTTAGCGAATTGCCTATAACCACGTATTCTTGGAGAGGTAGTTCTCCTACTGCAACAGAATACCTTGATATAATGGGTGAAGAAAAATTAATTGCAGATGATACAGTTAGATGGAAGTATGATTTATGGAGACGGACGAAGATTTATATAACACTTCCGGACTTGACGGAGGAGTTCGGAGCACTGACTTACGAGCCATACGGCTCAGTCTAAACGAAGCAGAACAGCAAATGACTCAAGAAGAGTCAAGCTTTGACCAAGAAACACAGCAACTGTTAGAACAGTATAAAGTAGTAAAATCTCAATAATGAGAAGGTTGAATTTGCACGGTGTTAATGGCGTTTGTGGAATCTCCACAGCTTACAAGCAAACAGCTGCAGCAATTAAAGCTGTTTGTAATGTATCTAGTGCAGAAGACTATGACGACTTTTATGTTCATGGTTTGCCACGTTCTACTCGTAGCTTAATACATCTTCCTAAGTTTCTTGACGGCAATAACATTGCTTACTGGATGTGGGAAAGTTCAGAGCTTGCAGTTGACTTTGCTGAACATGCAACGTATTACTCAGAGATATGGACTGCTAGTAATTATTGTAAGTCTATCTTTGAAACGCTTGGTAAACCAGTAAAGTTGGTTCCACACTGTGTAAATGATTATAAATACAATCCCGACGCAGCAGATGACGTTCCTGTTATTTTAGTTGCATTTAATTGTGATAGTCGAGTATCTAGAAAGAACCCATTTTTTGCTCTTGAAGCATTAAATAAACTTAGTGAGTCTATAGCCTTTAAAGTTAAATTTAAGGTATCAAACTCAAAAAACTCTTTATTAAAGTATTTCAAAAAACAAGCTGAAAGTTTAGACTGCGAGTGGATTACTGACTCACTTACACGTAATGATTTGCTTTCGTTGTATGATGATTGTGACATACTGTTTAGCCCTCATAAGAGTGAAGGTTTTGGTTTGCACATGATTGAAATGATGGCTATGGGTAAAAAAGTTGTAGCCACTGGTTATTCTGGTAATATGGATTTTTGCAATGACGAAAATTCTTACTTGATTGACTACAAACTTGATAATGTTGACGATGAGTTTTACTTAGGTGAGTGGGCTTATCCTAAGCTTGACAGCGCAGTCGATTGTTTAAAAGCTGCGTGCAAAGACGGACAGACAAAAAACTTTAATGGCTTTAATACAGCACTAAGTTTTAATTCTGCAAATTTAATTAAACACACTTTAAAAGCACTATGAATTACGTTGTTCCTACTTTTATGCGTTGTGGTTCTACGCTTGTAACTCGTGGTATCTGCGGACTGCTAAATGTAAAGTATGAGACTTTTAAATCTAAGCTTCGTTGGAGGCTTTCAGAAAAAGAATCTGAGTCTTTTGCAGAAGGAAATAACAGAGTTATTAAAACACATGAACTTATACCAAGAGATTTATTAGACTTGGCTATGGCTGACAAAGTGGGAATTATCTCAGTCAGACGTAGATTTTTAGACGTGCTAGCATCGTATATTCTTTACAATGGTAAAAAACGACCTGCAAACAAAGAATCTGTTCATTCTACGTTTGAAGAGTTTAATAAGCTTTATAAAGATTTACCAGACGAAGTTTATGTGAACTGCTTTATTGACACTAGGCTAGAGTTTGTTCGGAGCCAAGCTAAGATGTGGTTAAAGCATGATAAAAGTTTTTGTTGCAAAAATCACGTGGCTTTTAATTACGATACTGTATGGACGGCTGGACATGAGTATATGTTGGAAAAACTTATTAACACATTTAATTTAGACGTAGATCAAGAAGATTTTGACAGAGCGTTAGAATGCTGTGAATTTAAACCTCAAGGTTCAGGCAGTCATCAACGCCAAGGTATTCCTAAAGATGGTCTAAGACTTATTGATAAATCTCTTAGAGATCAAATTAACACTATTGTTCAACAAGAACGTAGCAAACTTAGAAACTTATAATATTATGTCCACACTGTATAATTCCCCAGGTAGATACAATCCATATCGTCCAAACAGACCCGTAAGAGCTACAAGACAAAGCTTACGTGATGGGTCGTATGTAAGCTCTCGTAGATCTTTCAATCCTTTAGATAAAAATGAAGTTCGAGCTTATGGGCAATACAACCTAAACGAAATGGCAAATTCTGGTAGATTGTCTAGAAACCCTAACGTTAGGGCAGGACAACTGCAGCAAGATCCTCAAGCAAGAGGTATATTAAACATGGCTACAACCGGAAACTATCCGTCTTTTGCTCTTTCAGACGAACAAATGCCTGAGAATCAAAAGGCGTTTATGAACCTACCAGGCTCACAATATCTAAGGAGTAACGTTAGGCCTTTGGTAAATACATTAAATCCTGGAGCAGCTGATTATACTGAAAGAAACAAACAACGTTACAATCAGTATGGTTTCCCTCAAGGACTTAAACAAGGGGTTAATTATTTTACAAATAGAACCACTCAGGGATATAGTGGAACACAAAATACAAATCGAACAATAGGTAACCAGCCGTTTGGCAGGTTGTAATCAAAGTCTAATAAATTTAACTTAAATAATATTATGCCAGGAGGAATACAAGGGCGTCTGCTAAGAGAGCAAGCTAAGGCGCAAAAACTAAAAAATGAGGCAATGGAGCGGCAAATGAGCAGCCCTCTACCTATGCTTCAAAACATGGCTGCGCTTCAAAACGTGCTATCTGCAGATGATAGAAATATTTCTAACTTGTTATCTACTGCAGGTTATCACGCTGATCCAACTGAAATTATTCAAAATCTTTTGAGGCAGCGAGGCGTTCAAGGTCAGTTTAGGCCAAAAGCTGTTGATCCTCGTATTGCACAAGAGCGAATGAAAATGGAGCAGTTCACAAATATGTTGAATATGCTAAACACTAATAGTACTGGGCCAAGCAGTGGTTCTGTAAATACAGAACAACTTGAAGCTCTTCAAAACTCCCCTATGGGACAACAACTTATGGAAATCGTTCAACAACAACAAGCACAATGACAGAAGAAGAATATAACAAATTGGTTGAAGAAGTAGGAAGAAGTGAGGCTAATCGTCAAAGACGTGCTGCTGCAAGAAAAGCTAAAAGAGATACAAGAGGAGCTAAACGTAAGGCTCGAGGTGATTATAATGAAATCACTTCAGGTTCAAGGATTCGTTCAAATGGCGAAGACCTGAACAATCCTTTGGCAAACGACCTTTTTAAGGATCGTATGCAAGAAATGTATAGACTTCAACGTGAGGCTGACGAAGCTCGTTATAGACAAAGCAACATCAAGCCAGACTTTGGTTCTAATGGTCTTGATTATCTTAAAAAGAATTATGATCCTGCAAAGAATCCTTATGACCCTAAGAACCCTAATTACGTAAGTCCGCAAGCTAAAGCTGCTAGTGCAGTTGCAGAATTAAGAGAACTGCAGCGTCATAGAGCTGAACAACGTCAAATGGATCTTGAAAGGTATCGCAGAACTATAGACGGTGACACTACAAGATATTACAGCAATCCTTTGGATACGTCAGACGGTCCAGATTTTACAGCTATAAACATTCCTGAGCAATATGGTGGTGGCACGGCTTTAGGCAGTAGTGAGCCTTTAATTAGAATTGACCCTAACAGAAATCTACCAACTGGTTCAGGTATTCCTATGAGTGCTTTGCAGGCATTTGCGACTGATAAACTTGAAAACAATATTTATGCACCCGTAGATAGGTCTAATCCTGTTTCAATGGATGCTAACGACGCAAGAAGGTTTGCGGTTCAAGATTCTATAAAAGAACGTGTTCGTGACTTTTATGAAAACCCTCGCACAACGGAAGAAGAAGATCGTTACGAAGAGATGATTCCACCGCCGGATCCATCAATGACTGATGCTCCTTCATCACTTCCTGAGATATTTGATCCTTATTTAGACATTGTTCCTGAAGAAGTGTTACTAGAAATACAAGCTCTGGGGATGAAAGGAGAATTACCTATTCCTATGGGCGTAGCTCCTGGTATTAGTCTTGGAGGCAGGGCAATAGGCGCATCTATTCGTAATCTTTATGATGACTATATTCTGGGTAATAAAGCTCCATCCTATATGGATGCTGTTAGAGATGACGCAATACAGGAAATGCTGAAGCAAGAACTTGCTCGCCGTGGATATTACATAGATTAACAAATGATTAACCCTTTATCATTCTCAGATGTCCGACAACTCCACGGACAAACCGATGGAGCTTTTGGAAACCTTAACGAGTTTTCCCAACTTGCTAACCAACTTACTGGCACCAATGTATTCGACGCTGGTGTAGGTAATAGGTTTGAAAACACCGTCAAATCAGCCAGCGATGAAATTAACCTGTTTCTAGACAGAAATGCTGGTGGTGCTGAAGAATGGTTGGGTGAAAGAGGTGCAGACCTTTTTGAATTTTTCGGTGCTGATGAAGCAACCGGGCGACAAGTCGGGGAGGAAGCTCTACGTGGAGTTGTAGACTTCCTCCCTGCAATCGCAGGTTATGGCGTTACTGTTGCAACGGGCGGACTCGCCGGTCCTATAGCAATACCTTTAGGATTAACTGGTACTGCTGCACTTTCAGCAGCAAACACTTTTGAACAAACTGACTCGTATGGACAAGCTGCACTTTCAGGAGGTCTTGCTCTTTTTGGTGGAGGTATTGCAAGTGCTGGCGCTCGCGGAACTTTATCTGCTCTTGGTCGAGGCACAACGCAAAAAATACTTAGCGAAACTGGAGAAGAAGTTGGAGAGCGACTAATAGCACAAACGTTGGGTGATCGTGCTATTTCAGGTATTGCAGGTGAAACAACTATTAACCTTGCGGCAATGCTAGGAAGTTCAGGTATTAAATATGCTGAAACTGGATTGTTTGAAAATCCTTTTACAAAAGAAGAAATACTTTCTAACATGGTTGATCCGACTTTAATCTTTGGAATCAACGAGATGGTTAATCCGTCAGTAATAAGCGAACGGTATATTAGCAGACAACAAGACAAAAAGAAATATACTTCTGCGGAGCAAGATGAACAAGCTGCTAGAATTGAAGCTGCGACTCCAACAAGCATTGGTAGGACTCGAGAAGAAATCTTACGCACTTCGAATGAGCTGTATGAAATGGCTCGAACTATAGAAGATGAAAATGTTCAAGAGAGCATGATGACTGTAGTTTCTAAACTTCGTGAAGAAGCTTATGCAGCGGCTGATGCAGGCGTTCTTTCTGCTGAAGAAGTTCCAACAGTTCTTGGAGAGGTCTTGTATACTGAGCTAGAAGACTACAAGACCAATTCAACTGTTGAACCCGTCGCTACGGAAGAAGGCACAGTTATGCAAGAGCTGAGCCGTGAAACATTGGTTGAACCAGAGGCATTAGAGCAATTTGGCAGGACTGTAGAAGGTTTTAGTTTTCCTGGAGAAGCTAGTTATGCTAGGATGCTTGATGCACTTGAGCCAAAGAATGATACTGAGTTCAAAGAAAGAGTGCTGCAATCTAATGTTGTAAGGCAAGAAATGGATATGAGCTTGATTGATGATGAAAGCCTTAAAGCTTTTATGGGTCAAGCTACAGAGCAAAAGAAAGGTAATCTTGAAGAAGCGGTCGATGTTGTAGCTGAAAGACTTAGAAGTGAAACTGAAGCAGCGGTTAAAGGTGAGGTTTATAAAGCTCAAGAAACTTCGATTAAAGATGTTAAAGAAGTTGTAGGTAAATTTGTTCAGTTGCCAGAAGAAGTTCAAGATACTGTTGGCGACGTGCAAGCAGTTGTAAAATCAGCTAAAGTTGATGAACAAGGTGAAGTTATACTTAAGCTTGAAAATCCAACTGGTGAAGGTCCTGACTTGACATTTAGTGGTAATGAAGTTCGATACAATGGCAAAGCCGTTGTTGTTAGCAAGCTGGATAAAGCACAAGATGCTGAAGCTGCTCAAGCGCAAGAAGCAGTAGCTGAGTCAGGACGAATTGTTCCTGGTTCGCCAGAAGATATTGTTGCTAAAGCAAAAGAAAAAGCTAATCAGATTGCGAAGAAAAAGAAAAAGAAGGGTAAAAAATACAAAAATCCTTTTCTTGACCCTGACTTTGATGAAAGTGAAGTTACAATAGATCTTGATAAATACGATTTAACAGAAGACGAACAAGATAGACTGGATGTTGAAACGTTTCTTGAAGATGATGCAGTAGACTGGGATGACGTTGATCTCTTTGGTGGAGACGCTGAGAATATTGCTAAGCCAGACACAAAAGATATTGGTGTGGGTGTAACGCTTGCTCATGTGTTAGGTAAGCATAAAGATACTGGTAATCTCATGATTGGTGATTATCAGTTTAGCAGCAATAAGAGTCCACTTGTCGACGAGCGCATTGTTAAAAAGCAGCTGATGCGCTATGGTATGAAGGCCTCCACGTGGGAGGCTTATAAACTAAAGTATGATACGTTGGTAAAGGACGGGGAAGTTGATCTTCAGTTGCTGATGGAGATCTCGGAGTATCCTTTGTTGGATGTTGATGTGCATGGTGGGGTAGAAGTTAGAGAAAAAGCTACAGATGAACCTAGACGACGCATTGATGAGTTTCGACATTCAGTAGAAACTGAATTAGGAGGTGAAGGCTTTGATGCACTTAGTTCGGCCTTTCGTACAGGATCTAGTGTTGAACGCGCACTTGAGTCATCGTTGGTGTCCTCTGCACAAAAGGCAATACTTCGAGAGAACCGCGCTCGTATTGAAGCTTTGTTGCCTGAGTATGAACGTCTTACAGATGCTTACAACGATGCGGACTATGCAGACTATAAAGCAGAGAATGAGGACTTTGCAGAACGATTCGGAGATATTGCACCTGATGAGTTTCAACCATTCGATCCTAAAACAGGACTAGGTAACGTTGCGTATGTGATTCGTGCTGCCGGAGTAAAAAATGGTGGAAAGCATACAGAAAATGACGATACGCTTGCATGGGTGAGAGGGAAGTTTATTTTAGCCGACGACGCTTTTGTTGACTCTAGTTTAGATCAGATTCCTCTGTCAATGGTTAATCAGAATGATACCAATAAGGTGAGCAAAACACTGCAAGCTCTTAAGCGTATGGAGAAACCAACGGCAGGGGACCTTGTTGACACTGAATTCAAAACAAGAGAAGAGATAGTTAAATACGTGGAACAGCAGAAAACGAAGGCAGCAGAATTGCGGCAAGAATTTTTACGTCAAGTGGACGCAAATAGAATTTTCAGAGTGGACGAAGTGCAGAGTGATGCGTCGCAAAACTTGCGGAAAGAAGAAAAGCGCGTTCGGGCTAATTACATGGATGCTGTTGGCAAGCCGATTCAAAAGGGTTCTGGTGTTTTCACAGGCGAGCCAGTAGCATGGGGGTCTTTAGAGCTACCTCCATCTTATTTAGAACGAATTGGTACTGCATTGACAGAACGTGACGTAGAAGTAGTGCTAGAGTTTTTCTTGAATGATCAAAAGCATCCGCTTTTCGACTCCTACGAAACTATTGCACTCCGCACAGCAATTCAAAAGGCTCGTGAGAACGGTGCGACGAAGCTGTTTATGCCGGATAGTAATACGGCGATGATGACTGAGCGGCATGATAGAGCTGTGGAACCTAGCAGGTTCAGAGGCGAAATTACTCAGCAACAGTTAGATTCTATAGATAATCAGATTGTTAGGTTTAATAAACTTATTAAAGACGGTGAAGCTCAATGGCAAAGGTATGAAACAGACAAAACTTTTCAGCCTGACATAACTCCAGGTGAGATTGAAAACTTAAAGCTTCAAACTGAAACTTTTAAAGAGCTTAAAGATCAGCTTCAAGTTGGAGAAAATGTACTAGATTCGGCTACTTTAAGAGATTTAGATTTTAGAGTTGATTCGTTTGACAGAAGTAGTTTTACACCGATAGTTGAACTACCTTCTCAAGCACCCGGAATGCGTGCAGCTTATGACGAACGACTTCAGAACATTGCGAGGAAACAGCTTGGCGTCGGAAATCGTGCGGATTTAGGTAGGCATAAGGATAGTCCGCTTGAACCCCTTGAAGTTCAACAAGAAAGGTTGAATCAACAGTATGAAGAGGGACTGATTTCGGAGGCTGAAGCAGAGGCAGCCTTTCCTCTGGAAACCCGCGAACCCACCCTCTTTAACCCCGACGGCACACCGCACACAAACGTTACTGGTCGAATATATGACGTGCCATCTCATATTGGTCTTGATGGAGCTAGAACTGGACGTCTTGAAGGTCAAGTTGTTGCTACACCTAAAGACCTGCTAACTCGTATACTTCGCAAGAAAGGATGGACTAATAAATCACTAGAAGAATCTCACGAGACTTTTTCTAAGATCTTTGATCTACTTGACGCTAATGAAGTTACATTGTCTACAATAGAGAATAGTAATATTTCAGGTGCGGCAAGTAGAACTGCACAAAAGTTGTTTCTTGGCAAGCAGGACTCGTACGAAGCTGCCGCCTTTGTGACTGGTCATGAGTTAGCACACTTGGTTGAACAGTTAGATCGTAAAGGTTTACTTTCTCAGCGGCATCACAACATGATGCGTGAACTAACTAACTGGACTAAAGATGCCAGTGAACAAGACAGAAGGCTTGCGCTAGAGATTATGCGCGACGGTATGCTGTCTAAGAAGTTCCGAGACACTGAAGTTGTGCGGCAGGCTATGGATACTGTTAGCGATCCTGCAGAGGTAAGGGCTAACCTTATCTCAATGTGGGCTATGGACCGTGCGCATAAGCCAGATGAAGTTGCAATGAACCTTCTGCCTGCGCCAATTCAACGCGGACTTAGAGTGCTTACTGATCTGATGAGAGACGTTGTTGGTGCAATGAAAGGAACCAGCAACACCTTAGTTAACTTCCGGTCAAAAAGAGATATGCGCAAGAAGTTGGATCGTCTTACTAAAGATCTTGATGCATATCAAAGGGCGCAACAGAAACAACGTGAGTTCTGGACAGAAAGCCAGAAATTACTTGCGATGGGTCCACAGGGTTTTGATGTTAAAGATAGCTTAGACTTCTTTGGCGGCAAGTTTGAAAGTCAAATACCAGATGACTCTCGTGGTTTTGCTCGTAAGACGTTTGATAAGTGGATTTTGCAGTTTGATCAACTAACACGTATGATTCCTTCTTTTCAAGGTGTCGGTTCAGATCTGCACGCTTACGCTGGAAACGTCAATGCTGTAATGAAGCGTATTGCAGGTAAGATCATGGGTGAAGTTGATGCTTCGGGTAACGCACAGTTTTCATCACGTGATGACAGCTTAAAGTTTGAGAGGGTTAAAAAGAGTCCTAAGCTACAGTCGCTGCGAGATGACTGGATGCGTGCACAAAACACTCACGCTAAGGAGTTGTCATTTGGTGACTTAGCTGAAGTAGAACCTGAGCTACACAAGAAACTGAAAGACCTTAAGCCCTCAGAGAGAGAAGCAGTTATTCACATTAAATCCAGAATGTCTGCGGCAATGAAAGAGTTTACTGACGTAGAAATTCCTCGTATTGTTAGAGCCTCTAACGAAGCACTTGTAACTAACTATATTGCAAGCCGCTATCCTGACAGCCTACGAGAAAACGCAATGGGCTTGTCTAATGTCATGTATGAAGCTTTGACTCTGATGAAGTCAGGTGATCCTGCAGGCATGGAAGCTGGCAGAGCTATGCTACAAAAAGTAGCAAGCGAGTTTCCTGATAGTGACGGATTTGCCAAGGCGTATGAACTT
>Ga0070746_10001491_pt1 | contig 13940 bp, 20 predicted proteins | sample VirMetDEL_Mar_21_FD_77016 | JGI IMG/M metagenome (GOLD analysis project Ga0070746, IMG submission 77016) | Aqueous microbial communities from the Delaware River and Bay under freshwater to marine salinity gradient to study organic matter... | ecosystem: Environmental > Aquatic > Marine >... | reverse complement strand
TTGTGCTGTCCACCCACGCATAATATCAGCCATAAACCAATTACTAGCTGCGTCAGTGCGTTTGTACATAAAAAACTGAGGCTCAAATCCTAAATTTATATCTTGAGGAGTTGCGCTTCCATCAGTAGTAAAACTCCCACACTTAATAATATTCTCGTCATCGTCTCCAAAGCCTCCTGCGTCTGAGGCGAATAGGTAGGCGACGTATGTGCGGCCTGAAATGTTGCCATAGCTTCCTACCGTAAATTCAGATGAAGTTGGTGTTGTGTTATTCCAAGCGTTTGCGCTAGACACTGCCTGAGTTGTTGCGTTTAACTCTAAAAACTGCTGATTAGTAAGTCCGTTGTGGTAGCTAAACCATTGCATATCAGCATTAGTAGCTTTCATAAACAAAGCACCTACCGTGCCGTTTAGACTATGACTTATAGTTCTTGCTCCTGTGCCGTCACCCGTCCAAGTCACAACATCAAAGAATTTCTCAGCCTTGCGGAATGTCCATGAGGCGTAGTCTTCACCTGAGTAATTTTGTTGATTGTTAACACCTAAATCAAAACCGTCTTCGTTAAATGCGGTAACAGTGTTTGAGTAACTTAGTTCAGCAGATGTTAAGTTTGATCTTAACCATTTATATATTCCACGCTCAGTGTCAAACAAGCTATGGTTTGCAGTTACCCCGTTAGTTCTTGCTTTAATCCAAACCAAACCACCTTCGCCATCAAGATCAATGCCGTTATTGATTGACCTTGCAGCACTATTACCTTCATACAAATAAGTCGAGAAGACATCCTCAACGTACAGAGACTCACCTGCTGCATTACCTGCCGCTGCTGTTAGCGCCTTGGCTAATTTGCTCATGCGTTACTCCTAAACGTAGCTTCCAGTGTATGCACCGTAGAGTACGGAGGAGACTTTCCAGAACACCAGTGTGTCCTTAGCAGTCAGCGTAGGAGCAACATTGCCACCAGAAGTCACCCAAGTCATTGTAGGCCACGTTACTGTGTAACTAGCACCTGCTTCTAGCTGTAGCACGATTGCGTCACCAGAGCTTAGAGAGTCTGTGAAGGTCGTGTTAGCTGCGAGAGTCTTGGTCTGTACTGCGCCGTTGGTAGCGTCAAAGGCTGTGCCTGACAGAGCGTATACAGTGTCTCGGATGGTTTTATTCGTAAAGGTGTCAGTGCTAGTCGCTGTGACAAGAGCTGTAATACCATCCAGAAGATTTATCTCTGCGGCAGTAGCAGTCAGATCAGAAACTTGACTGACTGTAACTGAAGTGGCTGTAGGCGCTACGTCAACCCAAGCAGAGCCTGAGTATACTTTCATCTTGTCATCAGTAGTGTTGAAGTAAATCGCACCTGTAAGCAGTGCGTCACCGTCATTATCTAATGCAGGGTCAGAGGCTTTCTGTCCAAGATAGCGGTCATCAAAGTTATCGTAGCTTGTTGCTGCTTCACTTGCTGAACTTGCTGAGGCACTTGCCGAAGTAGCTGCGTTAGTCTCTGAAGTAGACGCTGCACTTGCGGAGCTTGCAGCAGCAGTTGCGCTGTTAGCCGCTGCTGTAGCACTATCAGCCGCAGAAGTAGCAGAACCAAGAATAGAATCAGTATAAGCTTTAGTCGCTACATCCTGAGCTGCTGTGGGGTCGCCTGCTCCGGTTATCTTGTTAGTCCCCATCGCGATAGCACCAGACATAGTGCCACCAGAAAGGTTTAACTTGAGTGCGTCTGCGGTATCTACATACGTCTTAGTGGCTGCGTCTTGTGCAGCAGTAGGATCGCCAAGCCCTGTAATCTTTGACGTACCCATAGCTATCGCACCCGTCATCGTGCCACCCGCTAGAGGTAGCTTAGTCGCGATAGAGGTTGTTACTGTAGAAGAAAAGTTAGCGTCATCGCCTAGTGCGGCGGCTAGTTCGTTCAACGTATCTAGTGCGGCAGGAGCAGCATCAATAACAGCGGCGACAGAAGTATCAACGTAGTCCTTGTTAGCTGCGTCTGTGCCTGCGGTTGGTGTAGAGACGTTTACAAGTTTGGTGGCTGTAAAGTCAGCAGTGCCATTTACCACGAGGTTGTTAAGTGTGGTAGTTCCTGTCGAGGCTGTGACGTTACCTGTAACATCGCCCGTCAAATTACCTGTGACGTTGCCTGTTACGTTACCTGTGACGTTACCCGTTACATCGCCTGTCAATCCACCAACAAAGCCTGTGTTTGCTGTGACAGTGCTGCCTGTAATGGCTAGAGGGTTGGTTGCACCAATAACCACACCGTTGATTGTGCCGCCCGTTAGAACTGCATTGCTAGATGCAAAAGTACCGTTAGCGGTTAGAGTGCCGGTAACGGTAGCTGTGGCTGTAGTAATCGTTGATGGGTTAGTACCCAACTCTACAATCTGTGTAGACGCATTCTCTGTGAAGATGCGTTTGTCAGTGACGTTGACAGCGAGTTCGCCTTGAACCAAGTCACTCGTAGTTGGGACGGCTGAGGCGGTAGAGCTGTTCTTGGTTACTATGACTGTCATTTTGAATTCCTGTTAGTTACCACTTCGTTTTGTGCGACCAATATCTCGCAGACAGTTTAGAAGGGTTAGAGTCCTGCGCGTTATGTCGCGCATAGTATGACTTCTTCCGGGCTTTGTCTTTGGCGGTGGTTGGATTCTTACCCGCTCCTTTTACGCCCTGTTGACCAAACCGTATGGTCTTAACTTCATCGCCTACCTTCGCGACAACAACGTGGCTCTTGGTAGGATGGTTAGGGGTACGTTTGGGCTTGTTATACCCACTAACGCCAATTCTAGATAATTTTGGATCTTTTTTACGCATAAGATAAGGGGGCAGGTTTCCCTACCCCCATCTCCGTCTTAGCCGTTTACAGCAAGAGCGAAACCGCTGTCAGGGCGGTATGCCTTAACACCGTACAGAGTGTCAGCAGTGTACAGAGTACCGAGGAACTCTTGCTTGTACTGAGTCTGCGAACGAACACCTACTTGCTCAGCGAGGATCATAGTGTCCTGATGGATAAGCATTGCTGCCTTAACATCACCACCCGCTGTGTTATCAGCGTCAGTTTCAATGACAGGGCAGTTAGAAGTAACGTATACGTCAATGCCGTACAGGCTACCGATCTTACCGTTAGCAACAGGCTGACCGCTTACGAAGTCAGATGATACATAACGGTCAATGCCCATGATGGCGTTACGCAGTGAAGGAGGAATAACAAAGCAACGGTTGTCCATAGGAACGTCCGCGTCATCCTGCTTCTGAATCAACGCACGGAATGCAGCGTCAGTAAATACGTCAGCAGCAGCAACAGTGTCAGCCGCGTAAGCAGTCAGACCTGTAGATGCGTCATTGTAGAAGACAGCAGAGTTGACCCAAGAAGAGCCATCGCCATCACCGAGTGACTTACCAAGAGCAAACAGATCGTTGTCAATCTGACGAGCAAGAGCGTAACCTGCGTCACCTGTGTAGAAGTTACGGAGTGAAGCAAGAGCCTGCACTTCAGTAATATCTTCGATGATGCGTGAATACTCGTAGTGCTTGTCAATGACGATCTGTACTTCTGACTCTGTGTCGTTCTGTACAGTTACCGCAGTGTTTTCTGCTTTAGCGTAAGCAGCGCCACGGATAGGAGCAGGAACGTGAATCGTGTCACCTTTCTTGCCGCTCATTGTCATTTTCTTTACAAGGTTCGCGAGGATGAGGTTCTTCTCATACGCGGCGCGAATCTCGTCACTCCAAATTTCAGGTACAAAAGTAGCTGCTGAAGTGTTGTCTACAAAACCGCCAGTGGCGGGAAAAGTTGAAGTTGCCATGATCTAATACCTATTAGTTACGTACGCGGCCTTCCTGATAGGCAAGCATTATCTCATTGGATAATGACTGATACCTTTTCGGGTCGTTCCGCATTAAGTCAATAATGTCGCTCCGGCGATAAATCTTCTTGCTTGGGGCTTCGGTACTGCCTGAAGCTCCACCCGTTGAGGCTGCGTTCAATGCTTGCTTACGCTCTTTGCGTTCAACCTCTACAGTCTGATTAGCAACATTGCGAATCTCTTTCCATGTAGAGAAGAGTTCATCTGCTGCGTCATAGTTGTATTGGTTGTTCGCTTGCTCGTATAGCTGAGTTCTTACTTTGCTTCCTGTCACCCACTTTTGGAATTCAGGACTCGAAGCAATCTCTTTCAAGTCAGGATGTTTCTGCTGTAACGCAGAGAGAGTCTGACTTTGTTGCATCTGAACACCTAACTGCTCCAACTGTTTAATAGTTGGATGGTTTGCAATCTTGTGTTCTACAGCTTTGTCGGGGTCAGCGAAGTAGTCTATCTCCTCGGCCTCTTCCGGTTCAGTTGATTTTGTTTGCTTAAGAATGAAATCATCAACAACGCTTCTTAGCTTGCCCACTTCTTCGCCTTGCTGACCGATGCGAGACTCTGCCTCTTGGTGCATCTTGACCAACTCAGCGGGAGTTTTACCACGGTACTGCTCGGGTAAATCGTCCTCGGGCTGTGCGGCTACCTCTTGAGTTTCCTCTAAGACCGCTTCTGCGTTCTGTGTTTCATCTACCTCTTGCGTAACTTCATCAATTAATTGTGCCACTATTTAACTCCATAACTAACAAGACCGATCTAGCTACCCCGAAATAGGACTATTGCTCGGCTACCTTGCGTTCTTGTTTTATCTTCTGCTGCCTGTCTTTTGCCCACTTCATCGTTGCGCCCGGAAACGCACCCGATATTGGGTCAAGGACTACACGAGGTGCAGAGATAACTTTACTACTATTGCCACCACAGTCAGGACAAGGACGGTCTTCATCAGTCTTCACAAAAGCCTCATGTATATGGCCTTCTTCACACTGAAAATCAAACACCTTCATTGCTACCCTCTTTCTGTAAATGGTCAACCGTAGATTCTAAGTTAAGGATAAAAGAGAGAATGTTTAACTGTCCTTTACGGAAGTGTAAATCCTCATTGTCTTTTGTCGCCTCAACTGAATTTATTTGAAGAGCATTGGCACTTAGCTCTTTCATTAACTCTTTCCAACCGTCAGTCATAAACATGCCCTGAAGGTCGTCATAATACTTTTCTTCTTCTCTATCCATTCTTCGGTCGTCCCTTCTTCTTTGGCTCGATCAGCGGTTTCTTCTCTAACGCCGTGATTCTTTTGTCTAGGCGCTCTAGGATGACGTTGATCTGCTCTACGACCGTTTGTAATTCTCTTTGACTTACCATTAAGATATGGCCTTGGCTGCGTCAAGGTTTAGCCTCTTCTCCTTCAAGGCTGTGTCTGCAACCTTGAGCCTTCTCTCAAACTCACGATCATCTGCGTCACCCACCTTGAGGTTAGAGGTGATAGCTTTAATCTGATCTGTCTCAAGTTCCACAGGGATGGCCTTAGTCTCTGCTGCGATCTTCTGCGCTCTAGCCTGAGACTCGGAAGCCTGACCGTTGAGTGCGTTAGTCTGAGACTGTTGGAACGCCAACTGTGCTTGCTGTGCAGCCTGTTGAGCTTGCTGTTGCTCAGGAGAAGGCTGTGAGGCTTGAGCAAGTGCTTGAATAAGTTCTTCTCTGTTCGAGAGATTCATGTTGTCTATGATGGACTGAATCAATGTAGGATACAGAGGTGAGTCTTGACCCATAGTCTGTAGCAGTTGTACCAATTGAGTAACCTCGTATTCCCTCGCGATAATCCCGAGAGAAGAAGAAACCTCAAACTGATAGTCCGCGACAGGGTAAATCTCAGGCTCAAACTGCATGTAGCGGTAAGCTGCTTTCTGCACGAACGGAATCAAGAAAGACTCTTGGAAGTTAATCAAAGTCCTCTTGTGACGCTTAATGATTGCGCCAAGAGACATTGAGATGCCTGCGGCAGTAGACTCACCATTGATAGACCCCGGAATCCCCGCAGAGTCTATAGCGCCTGTGGCGGTCTGAACCATCTTCTGCAACTCACCTGCTTGCGCGAAAGTAATTTGGTTTACTTGTCCAAAGTTAAACGGCTGTAGAACCTCAGAAGGGTTGCCATTAGTGAGGATAATCTTTCCTGCTTTGACTTCCGGCCTTGCCCCACGGGGTAGGCGGGTAGCGTCCATAGCCATCATTGGATGGACTGTCAGGGCTAGTGCGTCAATTCTTGCGCGGAGTTCTGCGTCCAAGGCTTTCTGTGAGTTGTAACCTTTCTCACAGACACCACGACCCCAAAAACGATTAGGGACAACATCCCACGGGAATGCGATGACCGGACGATCATTCATCATGTACGGGTTCTTCTCCGCTTTCAGGAGAGTACCACCGTTCGCTATGACCACGATTGCCTCAACGTAGTAGGTCTTATCTTCGTCACTTGGTACTAGCTCTTCAACCTCTTCATACAGGTCATCATTTTCAAGTAGATGGCGGGGGACTAGACCATAATACTTGGTGAGACGAACCTTATCAGTAGGCTGCGTGGTAAGTTCGTGGTCTGCATCTAGGTCGATGTCAGGGTAAGCGTAGTTGAACGGTACATCCTTGTAGACTCCCTTTTCTTGCAGGAGTTCTACTTGATGAGAAGATACGAATTCGTCAATAGCAACACCAATGGCTTCGTCTACACTTGTAGCCACGGGGTCAATTAGGAAGTTCTGTGGTTGGATACTGCGGAGTTTACACACAGTACGATCAAACATCTCAACGCCGACTTCCTGTAGCTGTCCGTCCATTGTGGGACGAGAGGCAGGACGCATGTCCTTTTTCTCCTCAAGGACTAGCTCGGCAATACCTGTGCCGTAGACAGCGGAGTTAATTAAACACTCTCCAACAGCCTTGCGGACTTTGTTCTTCTTAAAGTCTTTAGTCAGTTGGTCGCGAAGGTAGGCGACATCTGCTGTCTCTTGGTCGTCATCCTTAATATCAAAGAACTTGCCACGACCAAAGGTAGCCTCTTCAATCTCTGCAACGGAAGACTCTACTGCTTGTTGAAGGGCAGGGGATATGATCTGCGAGCGTTCTGAATCCCTATTGCGATCCTCAGAAGAGAAGATGCCTCGCCATAGACGGTAGTATTCATCGAACTTGTTTTCATAGTTCGATTCGTAATGGTCGCGCCACTCGCGGCACTTCTCCATAACCCAAGACTCTAGCGTCTCTTCTATGCCAAATTGATCTTCGTTGCTTTCTAGCATACTTAATATCCCGAAACAGAATCTATGACTTCGTAGTCATCAATTTCAAAGTCATACGCGTAGGACACAGTAGCCAACTGATCTATGTAGGCTAGTGCGTCCACCATGTCATCGTGTGTTAGAGCATCAGGGAATTGAAATATCTCGTCTAAGAATTGGACATTCCACTCACCTTTGTTTAAGGTACAGATGCCATTCTCAAACCTACCCTGTAATGCCCACATCACACGGTCTGTCTTCTTCTTGTTTCCGTGGGTTAATTCCTCAACACGGAAGAAACGCTGATATTTCCTCATAAGATCGGTAAGCGGAGACATCACAGCCTGACGGGCTATGCCTTTCTCTATACCGACTGAGACGGGTTCGTAGTCCCTAACAACCTGAAATATCTTCTGGGCAGTCTCGTTCAACTCCCAACGTCCGGCTATTATATCACAAACCCACCATCCATATTCGCCGACTTTTACTACAGCTATGGCAGTGTTGTCAAGCTTCTTGTTTCTGGTCTTCTTTCCTACTTCCTCAAAGCCCGCGAGGTCAATGGCGACATAGTAGTCACCAGTAGTCGGCTCTTCCTCGTCAAACTTAATCCAGTCCTCTTTGAACATCTCAGAACCCCTAGCCTCAAAGGAGGCCATGAATTCCTGACGGAAGGCATAGGAGGACATCCCTGCTTTCGCAGAGTTAATCTCGTTTTCGTCTAGTAAGTCATTGTCGTAGCTTGTAAAGTGCCATGCCTTAAACGTGGGGTCTGTGCCTAAACTGGCTTGCTTGTAGAGTTCATAGAAATGATTTCTACCCATTGGTGTCCCAATAAATAAGGCTTCTCCTTTCAGGTCTGTCAACGCAGGTCTTAAAATCAACTCCCATACATCGGGCTTCATGTCTGCGTATTCATCCAAGACAAGAAACTTAAGACTTACACCGCGCATAGTCTCAGGTCTGTCCGCACCTTTCAAGCTAATGGTAGTCCCATTGACTAGCTTGACCTGCATGTTATTGACATGAGAGGACTCGATGACGGGTTGGCCTATCTCCAAGAGGAGATTCCACATAATGTCCCTAGCCTGACCCTGAGTAGGGGCGACATAGAACACCTGCCCTCTTTCAGACTTCAGAGCGTTGACAATCAAAAGGTAAGCCGCCAAACGAGACTTGCCCGTCCGGCGACCCGCAGCAACCACCTTGAAACGTGTGGGGTCGTTCCAAACCTTCTTCTGCCACTCTAGGAGACTGATGTTTAAGTTCATTCTTTAGGCTGACCCATTTTTTCTAGCTTTGTTCCTTTCTTGTAGCCGCCTGAGGCGTAATCAATAGCTTCGTCTTTATCCTTCATAGGCAAGTAATTGCCTGTTCTAAGGTTATAATCCATAGCTTGTTGATTGCTTTTGAACTCATATAACTCGCCAGAAGGCAGCATAACAATCGTAGGGAATACAAACCAATTCCCACTTTCGTCTACTTCTGCCGCCATTCTATGCGTAGAAATACTGCCATCTTTATTCTTAATAACAGGATACTTCTCAGGATTGTTAATCCTATCTATAAATTCAGGGGTATTATCAGCCATTACTTCTTCTTCTTTTTGTTCTTCTTGTTAGTTGCAACGCGTTGGCCTTTTACAGGCAATGGTCTAGTTTTCATAGTATTCTCCAAATCTAATCATGTAGGTTATCTCTACGGCACGTTGACCAACCTGAGTAGCCCACAGAGAATCCAAGAATTCATCGGCAGCTTCCTCGAAGTCGTCAGTCTCCATAGCCTTAAGAGCTAGTTTGAACTTCCTCAGTCTAGTAATACCAAGATTGAAACATAATGATACCATGGCATCCTTACGCACTTGATCTAGGTACTTGTACCACCTAAAGGCGTTATCAAGCTCTTCCTCACACCTTCTGATGTCGTTCTTGAGCATATAGTAGATTTCATCGTGAGATAGCCCTAATGAGTCCAAGTTCCTCCCAACACCAATGCTCAAGTGTCCGGTCGTATCCTCATAGGGTTTAGTCCGTAATCCCTCATGCTTAACCAGTAGATCAATCAGGTTCATGGTCTATAACCTCACCTATGACTGGCGCGTCAGTGACACCAGAGATAGTTATATTCACCGTAGGCTTGCCACCTAACTTGTCTTTATCAAAGTCACTTTGAGGAAGAATCCTATCCATAATTAACTTCCAGGCCGCCGCTTGGTTTTTATGGTCGTCATCTACCGCAGCCCTAAAGATAGAATTGATTACCGCGTCAGTATCTCTTCGAGCCAAAAACCTCTGCTTCATTTCTATCATCGCCGCTCTGTCCCCAGGGGGACGACCCCTTTTCCTATTTTTAGGAGGGGTAATCTCAGACTTTCTAGGACGTCCTCTCTTGCGTTTTACTGGGACGTCAGGGGTAATTACCTCTATTTCGTTATCGGACGTCATAGAGCCTCCTGTAAACAATTAAAGGGTATTTTACGCCTATTTTCTGGCAAATGACCAATAAAATACAAGCCATTGATATTGAAGGGAAATGTTAAAGTTAATTTTTTGCCCTTTTTTGAAATTTACTTTTGCAAATCTGGGGGGCTACTATAATAATTACCGCACAGCCGTCCCCCTCCCCGCCCCTAAATCCACACCCGGTCTAGGGTTTTACCGAGCGAGCGTTCGTTTTATGGTCAAAATTTGATCAGCTCAGTGCTAGGTGGCGAGATTCGCTAACTATTGGCGAGATTCGCTAAGTATGGGGGCAGGTCTGGCAGCCAATAGCCCTATAGCCTCATCCCCATACCCATCATCTATTGCTATATAGAAGCAAGAACGATTCCACAAATTGAAACAAAGTAATACCAAATAAATTCAAGTAATGTTTGCATTAGTCGAAACAATAGATACAATGGACGCACTTTCACCAAAGCAAGGGAAATAACATGATAGATATGGCGCAAGCAGATAGAACATTACGCACAAACAAGCAAACAGCGGAAAGGATTTATTCAGTTGTGAATGAGCAAACAGGGGCAATAGTTAGTAAGCACAAAAGCCATAGCGATGCTATACGGGCGTGTTTTCGCGCCTCAATAGATACGCACAGGATTGTGTGCTGTTAAGTAGGCGGGGCATTTAATAGACTACAAGAGGGTGAAACAATGAAAGCATCAGCAGCAAACTACCTTAAGCTAGACCGCCTTTACGGCCTAGACTCTACCGATGAGCAAAGCGAATACTTGCAAGCCTTATACAAGGCCATGTCACAGAACGAGAAGAGCAAGCTAGAAGCTATATGGTTCGCGAAGCAGGAAGAACACGAAAGAGAAGAAGAAGAGCAGTATAGGCGCGAAATAGAAAGCGAGCGCCACTATCATGTATATCCACAATAGGAGAAAAGACAATGACAGACTTAAAAGCACACGTTGAAGAAATAGCCAAAACAATATCTGAAGGAATTCTGGTAGAAGCTGAGGACGCTACAGAGGATTATCCAGAGGGAAGCATGATTAGTGCTTATGATTACCTCGAGGGGGCTTTGGACTTTAGATACTTATTAAATAGCAAGGGGGAATTGATAGAAGGCCGGATACTTGTAGCCTTTGGCGGCCCAAATATCTGGGTTCATATAGATGACCACAGCAATATTGAGGTTGTCGGCCAATGGTGGGGCGAATCAGCGCGAGCATATGCGGAAGGCGACCCGATGGATTTATTCGATGCAATGCGCGACCTTTGGGAGTGCCGCTAAGTATAACACAATCAACGACTAAAGAGGGTTAAAACAATGAAACAGACAATTAACTTTTACGAATTCGCAGCGCAGTTTCAATCTATAAGACCAAACAGCTTTAGCCGTAAAGGGTTAATAGCCTTATGGGAATACTTAGAGGAGTGGGAAGAGAATACGGGGGAAGAGATGGAGTTTGACGTCATAGCCTTATGCGGCGACTTTACTGAATACGAGTCTCTGGCGGACTATCAGCAAGATTACAGTGACGACATAGAAGACTTCGCAGATGACGTACAGTTTATGTTTATGGAATCGACCGTTGTAGTTAGAACAGAAAGCAACGGGTATATAGTGTACTCGCATTAAGTATAACACAATCAAAGACTAAAGAGGGTTTACCATGAATAAGAACACAGAAAAGCAATTAGAAAGTTTAGGGTTTAAGGTCATTGGAACGGGCGGGGGTTGTACCGCATGGGCTAAAGACCATCATGGATTCGAAATAATGATTAGCGATGACGCAAGCGCTGATTTAAGCGGCGAGTATTGTTCCATCCATGTATTCGATCAAGATGATGTCCAGTTTATGTTTACGGAATCGACCGTTTCTGATTTACCGCAAAGTGTCGCGCAAGTATTCAATCTAATAGACTAAAGAGGGTTGCCCCATGAAAATCAAAAAAGAGCATTTCGACCATCTACAGACAAGCATTAACCAAGTCTTAGATAAGTATAATGACCAAGGCCAATTAGTCGCCGAATATGAGCAAGGGTTATTCCCTCGCTCAGAAAAGACTAAAGACCTTCAACGGCGGTTCTGTTTCGATCTATTATATGGGGCAGGCTTAACTAAATTCGTTTGCGATGAGCTTTATTCATATCTAAACGACGACCATATTTATACCGCGCTTAAGACTATCGTGCCGAGTGTGTCGCGTAATTATTAGAGGGAAAGGAAATGATTAAAGAGTTTTTAGGCATGGCGGCCTTGGTCGCCGCACTACTGTTTGTGGGAAATTTAGACCGCCAGGACGCAGAGCGCGACGAGTCCACTTATTGTGAGATGGTCGCTATATGGGAAAATGACCCAAGGCCAGAAATAGATCGGGCGGGTTGGCCTCCCTATAATTCAGATATTAAATGCGAGGGTTAAAATGTACAGACTATCGAGAGGCCAAAAGACCATAGGCCGACACTATCAGACTAAGGACGAGGCCGCTGCGGGGCTAGAATTTTACATTAAAGACCACCGCCAACACTTTGCCGGATTGGTTGAGCGTGATTACTACGCATTCGGCCGCAAGGTACTGTTTGCGGAGTGCGAGAAAATCGCCGAGGCTATGCTAAGGTCTGAGATTCAAATTAAACCCGTCATATGAGGCCGATTTAAGCCGATCTGAGGACGTTTAGCGGTTAACTAGGGGCAACCTATAGGGTAATCGTTTGCGTCCTGTATGGGGCTTGTTTGGGGCTTTTCTGGTTGTCTTCGATGACACTTGATAGAAGGGCTTTGAGGGTTTAAGGTTGACGGTCGGTGTGACTAGCACCGCAAAAACGCAAGGGGACGCTACCCGTCCCAGATATTGTATTTAATCCAACCGACTACCACAAGAGGGAATATGGCTGATTTAACTCAATTAATCTCGCGCCTCGATGGTGTGAGACGCATAACCGACTCTCGCTATATGGCGAAGTGTCCGGCTCATAGTGACGGCGACCCAAGCCTAAGCATTAAGCAATTACCAGACTCGCGCATACTCATTAACTGTTTCGGCGGTTGTGGGGCTTTGTCAGTCCTCGAGGCCGTAGGCTTAGATTGGGGGGCGCTGATGCCAGATGACGGCCTTTATGAACCCGTGGCAGATCGCCGGGAGAGGGAGGCTCGGCACGATATGATGGTCGAATACCTGCTAACAGTCCAACGCGAGGGGGGCAGGTTAAGCGAAGAGGACAAGGCGCTAGTGCTGCGGCGTAAATTCTCAGGGGGTGGATTATGAGCTTTGTGAAGCTGCCGCGAGCAATCCGCGAGCATCCCCTAGGCGGCGACCCTGAGAGTCTGGCGCTGTTTGTTCATCTGCTCATTAATGCGGCCTACCAAGAGCAGGACGCGGTGATAGACGGCAAGAGAATCACCCTAAAACGAGGCCAAGTGATATTCGGCCGAACGTCCTACGCGAAGCGAATCGGGGTATCTGATGCTGTCCTGAGAAGGTCAATTCGGAGGCTGAAAAAGTGGCAGCTAATTGGCAGCGAAGCGACACAGCGATTCTCAGTAATTACGCTGCTTCCAAGCGATTTGTGGCAGACCGTTGACACAGAAAGTGGCACAAAGAAGAATATATATAATAATAATAATAATATTACGGAGAAGGTCGGCAAAAATCCGACCCTTCCCCAAGTAGTAAATACGATCAAGTCGAAGGGTATCAGGGTAGACCCGGAGGACTTTTTTAACTACTACGATGCGCGAGGGTGGATGTTGCCAAGCGGTCAACCTATCGCGAATTGGATTTCACTCGCCTACTCGTGGGCAAAGCGAGATAAGGACAAGGCCGAACCTGATTCGTGGGGGGTGGTGAAGTGAATATTCCACCTAACGTAGATTTTAATGATTACGTCTCACTCGTGGGAGAGTTAGAAGCTCAAGAGATACATTCCGCAGGACGGTGGGCAGATGACCTAGTAGAACGCTCCAACGGCGTTCAGGTCTACGGGGATAAACTCCCGTGGTCTAAAACATGGGAGGAGGTTCGCTTTCGCCCTGGCGAGGTTTCGGTGTGGGCAGGGCAGAACGGACACCGCAAGAGCATGTGCCTTGGCATGGCGGCATTGTGGTGGGCTAAGGATAACCGCAAGGTAGCAATTGCCTCCCTCGAGATGAAGCCAACGGAAACCCTGTGGCGCATGTGCTTACAAGCTGCGGGGTCATCTACTGGTGGCAGTCCTACGGAAGCCTTCATTCGGTCGTTCAGTAATTGGGCTGATTCGAATATTTTGATTTACGACCAATTGGACAGTGTGAAGACCGAGAAAATCTTGGGCTTTGTCCACTACGCAGCCAAGCATCTAGGCTGCAATCATAT